>Ga0209901_1000307_pt1 | contig 21937 bp, 16 predicted proteins | sample OrgsoiDNA_201058_FD_185806 | JGI IMG/M metagenome (GOLD analysis project Ga0209901, IMG submission 185806) | Permafrost soil microbial communities from the Arctic, to analyse light accelerated degradation of dissolved organic matter (DOM) -... | ecosystem: Environmental > Terrestrial > Soil >...
GGCCAGCGCTTGCAGCGGCGCGCTGGCGTCCAGGTCCAGCAACAGGCCCGTGCCGTTTCTGAGATGTGCGCCCAGCCTCGTGCCATCTGCCAGCGCGAAGTCGGGGGCGCTGCGGCCGACTAAGGGGTGGACTTCGCCCAGATCGTAGCGCAGCGATACGCCCCAGACGCGTTCCGCGAAATAGGTCGCGCCGTCACGCGTGTCGATGAGGTCACGGAAGATGGCTTCGAGCGCGCGCGAACTGCGGCTTGGCCGCATGATGGCCACCTGCGCGCGCGACCAGTCGAGTATCCGCGCGCCGGCCGGATGCCGCTCGGTCTCATAGGTGTCGAGCAGCCCGTCCGGCGCGTCGCCACGGATGGTCGCCGCCAGCTTCCATCCCAGATTCATCGCGTCGCCCAGCCCGAGGTTCAAGCCCTGGCCGCCCAGTGGCGAGTGGATGTGCGCGGCGTCGCCGGCGAGCAGCACGCGGCCCTTGCGATAGGCCGTTGCCTGATAGGCGCGGTCCGTCCACGTGGTCGCGAGGTGCAGCGCGGTCACGCTGACATCGGTGCCGGAAATATGCCGCAGCACCGATTGCACATGGTCCGGCGTGATCGCTTCGCTGCGGTGGAAAGCGCCGCCGTCAAAATCGATCATCGCGATGGTGCCGGGTTGCTGGTAGGTGTACATGCCGGTGGGCGTGTAGTGGCGGCCGGGGACGAGTTGGCCCGGGTCGGCCATCTCGACTTCAACGGAATAGCCGGTGAACTCCGGTTCGGTGCCGATGAACTCAAAGCCGCCGGCCTTGCGCACGGTGCTGCGGCCGCCGTCGCAGCCCACCAGCCAGCGTGCGCGCAAAGTCTGGCCGCCGGCGCGGATGGTCACGTCGTCGTCCGACTGCTGGTAGCCCTCCACGCCGAAGCCGCGGCGGATCTCCACGCCCATCGCCGTTGCGCGGGCAGCCAGCACGGATTCGATATGGGCCATGTCGCTGGCCATGCCGGCGCTGGCGGGACTGGGTAGGCGATAGGTCCACTGCGTGGTATCGATGCGGTCCTCGTAAAACTGGATGCCGGCGAAATGGCCGCCGGCGCGGCGCGACTGCCGCATCCAATGCGGCAGCGATGCGCTGTCGCGGCCCGATGGATATTCCGCGCCTCGCGGCGTCGCGATATCGTCCAGCAGGCCGCGGCGATAGAAGGCTTCGACGCTGGGTATGGACAGGCCGCGCATGCCGAACGGCAGGCGCTTCAACGGCGAGTGCGGGTTGTCGGCCTGCTCCAGCACCAGCACCGAGAGACCGGCGAGGCGCAGCTCGCAGGCGAGGAATAAACCGACCGGGCCGGCGCCGGCAATGACCGCGTCATAGAGTGGGGAATCGTGCATGAACTACTCCTGGTTGGTCGTTCGACCGGAGCGGTTCATCGGATTGAGAACCACACGGACGAACGGGACGCTGCGACAGCGTCTGAGGTTCGTCGTGGGGGACTCTTGCTTGGGGCAAGGCCAGAGTTTCCGTATGCTGGATGACTTGGGCTTACCAAACCAAGTCTGCCTTTTCCGACTGAGAAAAGTATAGCGTCGATGCGGCCGGCCTGCAACTGCGGGCTTATTGATCCAGTGGCGCCGTCAGCCGCCCCGCGACGAAGGCGCGCAGCCTTGCATCGGCGATGTCGAAGACGTCGAATAGGCCCAGCGCCTGCATGGCCGGCAGCGCTTCAGTCATGTGCGCCTCGGCGACGGCGCGGTCGGCGGGCGGCGTGTCCGGCGCCAGGTAGCTGCGGGCGTTGTGCAGGAAGGCGCCAACGGTGCCTTTGCGGACGGCCACGCCATTGAATTCGCCGCCGTTGATATGATCGGGAAGCAGGTCTTGTGCGCGCATGATGCGATCTCCATTGTTGGGTGAGGGGATTCCAGTATCGCCGCCGCGTGCCAAACCGGCTTGCTGGCACATGCCATAATGTGTCGCATGCAGGCCATTTCCGCTCCCTTGATTTCACCCGCCCGCGCCGATGGCGACGCCGGGCCGCAGGTCTTTGCCGTGCTGGCGTCCGCGCCGATGCGGCACACGGCCGATCACGCGCATGCGCGCGGCCAGGCCATCGCCGCCATCAGCGGCGTGCTCACCGTCAGCACCGAACAGCAAAGGCTGATCGTCGCGCCGGGACAGGCGATCTGGATACCGCCGCATCACCGGCATGGCCTCGACGTGCATGGCCCCTGTCGCGGCTGGAGCGTGTACATCGCCGAGGCGGCCTGCGCCGCGCTGCCTTTGCTGCCGCAGGTGATGCAGGTGTCGGGCTTGCTGCGCGAGGCGGTGCTGCGCGCGTCCGGCTGGTGCGATGCGCTGTCGCTCGATGCTGCGCAGGCGCGCGTCGCCGCCGTGATCCTCGACGAAATCGCCACGCTGCCGCGCCAGCGCCTGGTGCTGCCGCTGCCGGCCGACCGCCGCCTGTTGAAAATCGCGCGCCAGCTGATCGCCGATCCGGCCGACCAGCGTCCGCTGCTTGAGTGGGCCGCCTGGGCCGGCATCGCGCCGCGCACGCTGACGCGCCGCTTCGCGCTGGAAACCGGCCTGTCCTTTTCCAGCTGGCGGCAACGCGCGCGCCTGATGCGGGCAATGGAGCTGCTGGCCGGCGGTGCGGCCGTGACGAGCACCGCCATCGATCTCGGTTACGACAGCCTGAGCGCCTTCATCGCCATGTTCCGCAAGACGCTGGGCGTGTCGCCGGCGCGCTTCGCTGCGCTGCCGCAGTCGGGCGCGCCGGCGATCTGACGCCGTGCCACAAGTCGTCGCCCGTCGATCCGGGCAGAGATCTTCTTATGCGCTTGAAGAAATCGCGGAAGACGCGGCTTTCTGTCGACGGTCAAAGCCGACTATAATTTCCGGCACCTCCGGCGCGCATGCGCGCCGGACTTCATCCACCGCTGCCGGAGCCCGACCCATGATACGTCCCGCGTTACTTCTCGCCTTGTCCGCTGTCGCCGCCGTTCCGCCGGCGCACGCCGCGCCCGATCTGAGCACCATCTCCGAGCGCTCCGGCTTCCTAAGCACCGGCCATTACGACGAGGTGATCGCGCTGTGCGCCAAGTTCCAGAAGGCCTATCCGAAGCAGGTGCGCTGCTTCGAATTCGGCCGCACGCCGGAAGGCCGGCCGATGCTGGCGCTGGCGGTCTCGCGCGGCGGCGCGCTGACGGCGCAGCAGGCGCGCAAGCGCGGCCTGCCGGTGTTGCTGGTGCAGGGTGGCATCCACGCCGGCGAAATCGACGGCAAGGACGCCGGCTTCCTGGCGCTGCGCGAGGCGCTGGAAAACAAGGTGGCGCCGGGCGCGCTTGATAAACAGGTGCTGCTGTTCGTCCCCGTCTTCAACGTCGACGGCCACGAACGTTTCGGCAAATGGAACCGCCCGAACCAGCGCGGCCCGGTCGAAATGGGCTGGCGCACCACGGCGCAGAACTACAACCTCAATCGCGACTACGTCAAGGCCGACGCGCCGGAGATGCAGGCCATGCTGGCGCTGGTGAACGAGTGGGACCCGCTGGCCTATATCGACCTGCATGTGACCGATGGCGCCAAGTTCCAGCCCGACGTGTCGATCCAGGTCGAGCCGGTGCACGGCGGCGATGACGCGCTCAAGGTGGCCGGCGCCGCGCTGCAGACGGCCGTCATGGACGACCTGAAAAAGCAGGGTTCCGATCCGAAGCCGTATTACATCTCCTTTGCCGCCAACGACGACCCGATGTCCGGCTTCGTCGACAGCATGTCGACGCCGCGCTTTTCGACCGGCTACTTCCAGCTGCGCAACCGCATCGCCATGCTGGTCGAAACCCATTCGTGGAAAGACTATCCGACCCGCGTGCGCATCACCCATAACACCATCGTGTCGCTGCTGTCGCAGGTCGCCGAGCATGGACAGGAATGGAACCGGATCGCACATGAAGCCGACGCGCGCTCGGCGGCCCTGAACGGCGCGCTGGTGCCGCTGACCTACAAGACCACGAGCCGGGTCACGACCATCAAGTTCGCCGGCTACGAATACACGCGCGGTCCGTCGGACGTCTCCGGCGGCCTGATGACGCACTACGACGAGAGCAAGCCGCAGGTGTGGACCGTGCCGCTGCGCGATGAAGTCGTGCCGGACCTGGAAGTGGCCGCGCCGCAGGGCGGCTATCTGGTGCCGGCCGCGCAGGCCGCGATGGTGGCCGCCAAGCTGAAGGAACACGGCATCAGCTTCAAGGTGCTGTCTGCGGATTTGGGCAAGGTCGATGTCGAAACCTTCCGCGCCGACAAAGCCACTTTCGGCAAGCAGTCCTTCGAAGGCCACCAGTCCTTGAAGGTGGAGGGCGATTGGCGGGCGGAGGCGCGCAATGTCGGCAAGGGTGCGCTGTTCGTGCCGATCGCGCAGCCGAAGGCGCGGCTGGTGATGACGATGCTGGAGCCGCGCGTCGAGGATTCGCTGCTGGGCTGGGGCTTCTTCAACAACGCCTTCGAGCGCAAGGAGTACATGGAGGAGTATGTGGCCGAAGACGTCGCGCGCGAACAGCTGGCGGCCGATCCGGTGCTGGCCATGGTCTTCCAGCGCAAGCTCGCCAACGATGCGGCCTTCGCCGCCAGCCCGGAGGCGCGGCTGGAATTCTTCGCCCGCCGCCATTCGTCGTGGGACGAGCGCTTCAACCTGTATCCGGTGATGCGGACGGCGCAGAAGCTGTAAAACTGATGCGCGCGTCGGCATCGCTGTTCGCGCATTAACGTTTTCGCGCGGTGTGCCAGACCTGAAGGACCTGTACGTTGTCGTTTCTGATGCGATAGACGACCAGGTAATGGCGATGGACGATCAGCTCTCGAAGGCCGGGAAGAATTTCCCGGCCGAGATGCGGAGTGATTTCCAGGAGTTTGGTTTTGGCGCGTATGGCTTGGACCAGCATATGTGCGGCCGCCGGCTGGTCGGCCTCGATGAACTTCGCTATTTTGTCGAGATCGGAAAGTGCGCGTTTCGACCATGCGATCGATAGCTTATGCGTCATAACGGTTGAATACCGCGTTGACTTCATCATCGGATGCAAATTCTTCACGGTCGGCGGCGGCTATCGCTTCTTCCAGGTCGGCCAATTGCGGCGCGCGCCAAGCGACGTAGTGCTTTAATGCGTCTTCGGTGATGAGCGCTATCGATTGCCCGGAACTCGCGGCCAGCTTATCAACGGCGCTCTCCAGTTCCGGCGTCAACAGCACTTCAATATTCAGTTTCTTAGCCATGGTGTTCTCCCATCGACAAGACTGAAATTATACGCTGTGATCGCGGGCGCACCGTGTCGCCCGTCTTGATGCTACTCAGGTGGTTGGCGCGAACGATGCTCCGTTCGCGCCATTGATGTATACCGTTTATACCGATTGCAGCGGGATCGTGCCCGGCATGGCGGTCGGCGTCGAACACGGCTCCTCGTCGAAGGCGATGTCGCCCAGCGGGTTGGCGACGCCATCGGCCTTCAGCTCGGCGAAGCCGAACAAATCGCGGTCCATCAGGTGAGATGGCACCACCGTCGTCAGCGCCGAGAAGATGTTCTCGACGCGGCCGGGGAATTTCTTGTCCCAGTCGCGCATCATCATCTTGATCTGCTTGCGCTGCAAATTCTCCTGCGAGCCGCACAAATCGCACGGGATGATGGGGAAGCCTTTGACTTCGGCGTAGCGCTGCGTGTCCGCTTCCTTCACATAGGCCAGCGGACGGATCACGACGTGCTTGCCGTCGTCCGATTGCAGCTTGGCCGGCATGCCCTTCAGCTTCCCGCCGAAGAACATATTCAGGAAGAAGGTTTCGAGGATGTCGTCGCGGTGGTGGCCCAGCGCGATCTTGGTCGCGCCCAGTTCATCGGCGACGCGGTACAGGATGCCGCGGCGCAGGCGCGAGCACAGCGAACAGGTGGTCTTGCCTTCCGGGATCAGGCGCTTGACGATGCTGTAGGTGTCCTGGTTCTCGATGTGGAAGGCCACGCCCAGCTCCGTCAGATAGGCCGGCAGGATGTGGTCGGGGAAGTTCGGCTGCTTCTGGTCGAGGTTGACGGCGATGATGTCGAAGTTGATCGGCGCGCGTTCGCGCAGCGTCATCAAAATGTCCAGCAGCGCATACGAGTCCTTGCCGCCCGACAGGCAGACCATCACCTTGTCGCCGTCTTCGATCATGTTGAAATCGCCGATGGCCTGGCCGACCAGGCGGCACAAACGCTTGTGCAGCTTGTTGTTTTCCATCGCGGTTTTTTCCATCGACCGGGCGGTGGCCGCCGGCGCCGCGTCCAGCGCGTCAGTCAGCACGGCGCTCATACATTGTCCTCCTTGATCTGGAAGACTTCCACGCCGACGCCCTCGCAGTCCGGATAGACGTCCGGCTTCATCGTCGACACGCGCGCGGCGCGCACGCGCGGGTGCGCCAGCATGGCGCGCACCACGTCGTCGCACAGGCTTTCCTGCAGGTGCACGTGGCCCTGCGCCATGCGCTTGGCGATGGTCTCGCGCATGAAGTCGTAGTCGACCACTTCTTCCAGCTGGTCGGCCTTGGGCGTCGACACGGCCAGCGGGATGTACAGGTCGACGTTGATCAGGACGCGCTGCTCGCCGCGCTTTTCGAAGTCGTGCACGCCGATGTTGATCATCACTTCGTAATTGCGCAGGAACAGCCGGCGGCAGTCGGCCAGGCGGGGGTGGGACAGGGCGGACAACATGGTTTACCTTCTTTCGAAAAACGATTTATACGGTTTATATTATTTAGCCAGAAACATCACGTCGCGCGCCAGCGGCATCAGGTGCTGGCCGCCGTCGACCAGCAGCGTGGTGCCGGTGATGGCGCGCGCGCCGGCGACATAGACGACGCTGGCGGCGATGTCGTCCGGGGTGCTGGAACGGCCCAGCGGCGTTTGTTGGTGCGCCAGCGCGAAACCGGCGTCGTCCTGCTCGCCGGAGACCATGGTGATGCCGGGCGCGATGCCGACCACGCGCACGCGCGGCGCCAGCGCCTGCGCCAGCATCGTCGTCGCCGCCTGTAGCGCGGCCTTGGACAGGGTGTACGATAAAAAATCAGGATTGAGATTGTACAGTTTTTGGTCGAGCAGGTTGATGACCACGGCCGGCGCGCGGTCGATGGCACGGTCGTCGCTGTCGTCATCGGCGCAGGCCGCGTGCAGCGCCTGCGCCAGCAGCACCGGCGCGGCGACATTGGCGCGCATGTGCGTATCGAGTTTGCCGGAGCTGAAGTCGGCGGCGCTGTCGTAGTCGAACAGCGAGGCGTTGTTGACGACGCAGCGCACCCGGCCCAGCGCGGCGGCGGCGCGCGGCAGCAGCTGGCGCACGGCCGCTTCGTCGGCCAGCTCGCATTGCAGCGCGACGGCGCGCCGTCCCAGCGCGATGATTTCGGCCACGACGGCCCGCGCCTCGGTTTCCGATGCGCGGAAATGCACGGCCACGTCCCAGCCGGCGCGCGCCAGTCCGAGCGCGATGGCGCGGCCGATGCGGCGCGCGCCGCCGGTCACCAGCGCCACCGGCGCAGCAAGCGGGGCGTCGTGGCCGGCATGCGTCGCCCGCGCGTGGTCGGCGTTATCGTCGTTGGCGGTGTGCTGCGTGGTCGTCATGGTAGCGGTCTGTTTTGGTGATGTGCGTTGATATCTGAAATCTGAATTTAGCTGAACGAATGCTGGCGACCGGACTCGAAGGACGGGCCGAAACTCCCGATAGCCACGCCGGCGCGCCGATTCGCTACAATGCCGGGATGAGCCTACCCGCACCTTCTAGCGACGCGCTGGCCGCGTCCCACGCCCTGCAGCACCTGATCGCCGCCGACATCGAGCGGCATTCGGGCGCCATTTCCTTCGCCCGCTTCATGGAACTGGCGCTGTACGCGCCGGACCTCGGCTATTACAGCGGCGGCGCCGCCAAACTCGGCAAGGATGGCGATTTCACCACCGCGCCCGAGATGACGCCGCTGTTCGGCGCCGCGCTGGCGCATGCGGCAGCCGCTATTATGGCCCAAAGCGCGCCACACATCCTCGAATTCGGCGCCGGCACCGGCAAGCTGGCGCGCGACATCCTCACCGAACTGGCCGCCGCCGGCGTGGCCGTCGAGCGCTACGCCATCGTCGAACTGTCGGGCGAGCTGCGCGCGCGCCAGGAACAGGCGCTGGCCGATTTCCCGCAGGTGGTCTGGCTGGACGCCATGCCGGAAGCCTGCGACGGCGTCGTCATCGGCAACGAGGTGCTGGACGCCATGCCGGTCCAGTTGATCAGCAAGACGCCGGCCGGCTGGTGCGAGCTGCACGTCACCGTCACCGACGGCCGCTTCGCCTACGTCGAAGTGGCGGCCGACGCCGCGCTGCTGGCGCAGATCGCGCGCCAGATCGCCGACGCCGACGCGCTGCCCATCGGCTACGTCAGCGAGGTGCATGGCACGGCCTGCGGCTTCATGGCCTCGCTGGCGCGCATGCTGGCGGCGGGGAAGGGCGGCGCCGCGCTGCTGTTCGACTACGGCTTCCCTGCCCATGAATACTATTTCGAGCAGCGCGCGGCCGGCACGCTGATGTGCCACTACCGCCACCATGCCCACGCCGATCCGTTTTACCTGCCCGGCCTGCAGGACATCACCGCCCACGTCGACTTCACGGCGATGGCGCTGGCGGCGCAGGACCACGGCGTCGACGTGCTGGGCTATCTGAACCAGGCCGGCTTCCTGATCGGCGCCGGCATCGGCGAGCTGCTGCTGCGCACCGATCCGGCCGACGCGCGCGCCTACCTGCCGCAGGCCAGCGCCTTGCACAAGCTGGTGTCGCCGGCCGAGATGGGCGAGTTGTTCAAGGTGCTGGTGGTCGGCCAGGGCGTGGCGCTGCCCGAGGCCATCGCGCTGCACGACCGCAGCCACCGGCTGTGAGAAAAAAACAGCATTAACAGAATAGCCATGGCTTTCGGCCTGTCTTCAGCGCGTTTTGCGGCGCCAGATCGGCTATGATGACTGATTCAGCGTCCACCCGTCGCGGCGCTCTGGTCCAGACAAAACGGAACGATGGGAAAGATACACACACACTATGACAACCTGAAAGTGGCGCGCATGGCGCCGCAGGAAGTCATACGTGCCGCCTACAAGGCGCTCAGCCAGAAATACCATCCGGACAAAAATCCGGGGGATGAGAAGGCTGCGCGCATCATGGCCATCCTCAACAGCGCCTATGGCACCCTGTCCGACACCCAGCGCCGCAAGGAGCACGACGAGTGGATCGCCGCCGAGGAGTGGGAAATCGAATGGCTGGAAAGCACCCGCCACGAGGACGGCCGCGAGCACCGTGACGGCCGGCAGCGCCACGACGGGCCGCCGCACGCCTGGGGCGGCGACGCGGCCGAGCCGACGCAGGTGGTGTCGCGCCGGCCGCGCCGCGACTGGCTGTGGTGGGGCGGCATGGGCGTTTGCCTGTTGGCCGGCTGGGTCGGCGGCACGCTGATGGTGGCGCAGCCGCAGCTGATTCCGGCCGCGCTGGTGTCGGCCTGGAGCGGCAAGGCCGAGCTGGCGCCGTCGGCCCGCGCGGCCGCGCGCGCCGAGAGCAGCATCGAAGCCCGCAGCGCCGACAGCGGCGTCGATGGCTGGGCCGTCAGCAAGCCGAGCGCGGCCGACGCCAGCGTGCCGGCCAGGCCGGCGCCGATCAAGGTGTTGAGCATGTCGCAGATCCTGCTGCCCGACGCGCCGCCCGACTGCGAGAGCGAGCCGCAGGCGCCGCTGGTGGCGCCGAACGGCGAGGCCTGGCCGCAGCAGTCCGGCTATGTCGAGGGCTTCGCGGTGGCCAATCATGGCGCCGACATGCAGCTCACGCTCGACAACGCCAAAAACGCCTCGCCGGTATTCATCAAGGTCTACGACCTGGAGCGCCATGCCAATGTGCGCTATGTGTATGTGCGGGCGCACGACAAGCTGCTGGTCGACCAGCTGGCGCTGGGCAAATACGAGATCCGCTACCAGAACATCGACCCCGGCGCCGACCAGAGCGCCTGCGCGGGCCACGCCAAGATGGTGACGGCGGGTAACTGAGTAACTGATAGCGGGGTCAGTGCCGACATTCGGACACGCACTCAAGCGTCAAGGCTGGCCTGGCCGCGCCGCCGTTGCGGAAGGCGCGGCCTGCGCCGGCGTGAGCGGCGCGACTCGCTAAAACGCTTTAAAACTCTTCCCAGTCCGAATTGGCGTCGGCCTTGGGCTTGAGCACCGTCTTGCCGGCGCTGGCCAGCTTGGGCGCCGCGGCCGGCTTGGCGACCAGCGGCTTGGCGGCGGCCACCGGCTGGCTCGCCACCGCGCGTGGCGGCGCTGCCGGACGGCGCGGCTCCGGCTCGTTCAAGAGCTTGAAGATGCTGACCGACTGCGTCAGCACGCCCGCTTCGTCAAGCATGCTTTGCGCCGCCGCCGCCGCCTGTTCGACCAGCGCCGCGTTCTGCTGCGTCATCTCGTCCATCTGCGTGATGGCTTCGTTGACCTGCTCGATGCCCATGCTCTGTTCCTGGCTGGCCGAGGTGATCTCGGCCATGATGTCGGCCACCTGCTTGACCGAGGTGACGATCAGTTCCATCGTCTGACCCGCTTCGTCGACCAGCGCGCTGCCGCCGTCGACCTTTTGCACCGAGTCGTCGATCAGGCCCTTGATTTCCTTGGCCGCCGTGGCCGAGCGCTGCGCCAGGTTGCGCACCTCGGTCGCCACCACCGCGAAGCCGCGACCCTGCTCGCCGGCGCGCGCCGCTTCGACCGCCGCGTTGAGCGCCAGGATGTTGGTCTGGAAGGCGATGCCGTCGATGACGCCGATGATGTCGACGATCTTGCGCGACGATTCCTTGATCGAGCCCATGGTGTCGACCACCTGCGCCACCACGCTGCCGCCGCGCACCGCCACCGACTGCGCCGAGATCACCAGCTGGTTGGCCTGGCGCGCGTTGTCGGCGTTCTGCTTGACGGTCGAGGTCAGTTCCTCCATCGACGACGCGGTCTCCTCCAGCGAGCTGGCTTGCGACTCGGTGCGGCCCGACAGGTCGAGGTTGCCGGCGGCGATCTGGCCCGAGGCGGTGGCGATGGTGCCGGTGCTGCGCCGCACGTCGCCGACGGTGCGCGACAGGCTCTCGTTCATGTGCTTGAGCGCCAGCAGCAGCTCGCCCGTCTCGTCCTCGGAGCTGACTTCGATGCGGGTGGTCAGGTCGCCGTCGGCCACCGACTTGGCGATATCGACGGCCTCGTTCAAGGGACCGGTGATCGAGTGGGTGATCGCGTAGGCCAGCGCGGCCGACAGCAGCAGCGCCACCACGCCCATGGCGACCATCATCATGCGCGAAAAGTCGATGTCGGTGGCGACCTGCTTGCTGCCCTCGGTGATCGCGGCGCGGTGCACGGCGACCATCTGCGCGGTCAGGTCGAGCAGGCTGTCGAGCGCGGGGAAGGTCTCGCTGTTCATCAGCGCGGCCGCGTTGTCCTTGTCGTCGCTCTCGACCATGTCGGCCACTTTCAGGAACGACGTCGAGTACACCGCGCGCGCCGCCTGCAGCTTGGCCAGCAGCGCTTTCTCCTCGGCGGTGTCGTTGAGTTTTTCCAGCGAGGTGAGCGCGGCGTCGATGATCTTCTTGTCCTGGTCGATCCGCTCGTAGCTCTTGGCGCGCAGCGTCTTGTCGGTGACGATGAACAGCGCCAGCGTACGGCGCGCATCCTCGCGCGCGGCCGAGTCGATCAGGACGGCGGAGACGGTGCTCGGCAGGTCGGTCTGGACCACGGCCTTGTTGGCCACGCCGATCGAGGCGAAGCGGCCGATGGCGGTGGCGATCATGATCACCATCAGCAGCACCAGCAGGCCGAAGCCGGCGCGCAAACGGGTTTTTATTTTGAATTGACTCAGGTTCATGGGGGTTCCGTCGGTGGTCGGGGGAGGGGCGGCTTAGTTGGTGACGACTTCCATCAAGCCCATTTCGGGACTCGACATCATGCGGTCGATGTCGACCAGGATCAGCATCCTTTCGTCGATGGTGCCCAGGCCGATCAGGTAGTCGGTGCTGAAGGCGGTGCCCATCTCCGGCGCCGGTTTCACCTGCTCGGGCGTCAGCGTGGTCACGTCCGACACCGAGTCGACCACCATGCCGACGATGCGCCCGCCGATGTTGAGGATGATGACGACGGTGAACTGGTCGTAGACCGGCGTGCCGAGCTTGAACTTGATGCGCATGTCGACCACCGGGATGATGATGCCGCGCAGGTTGATGACGCCCTTGATGAATTCGGGCGCGTTGGCGATGCGGGTCACCGCCTCGTAGCCGCGGATCTCCTGCACCTTGAGGATGTCGATGCCGTATTCCTCGGAGCCGAGGGTGAAGGCCAGGTATTCGTGGCCGGCGATTTCTTTGCCGGAGGCGTGTTGGCTGGCGCCGGAGGCGGCGCCGCCGTTTGCATTCGCTTGCATGGTAAGTCCTTGTTAAAAAGACGGCAACGGGCGCGTGCGGCGCATGCCGGTCGTCGTCGTGCCGAGTGCGGAACATGCTTGAGTCGGGCGTGGGGCGCCAACCATTACACGGTCGGATTAGGTTGTCAGAGTATCAGAGTCTGGCGCGGATGACGAGTGGCCGCGGGCGGCTTTTTGCAAATTGCGCCACGCCCGCCGAGCGCGGCGGCGATGGGGGTTGTCAGGCCGGGTGAATCTGATTATGCTAGGTTCACGGACCGCCGCCCACACTCTGCGCCGCAGTTGTGCCTTTCAGGAGAATGTATGACCGATACCAATGCCGCGGACGACAACTGGTTGCTCGACGAGGACGAGGAGGCGCCGACGCCCAGCGGCCCGAAGTCGCCCGACCAGCGGCTGTGGCGCGTGCTGATCGTCGACGACGACGTCGACGTGCACGCCGTGACGCGGCTGGCGCTGCGCAATGTCAGCTTCAAGGGCCGCGAGCTGGAACTGTACTCGGCCCACAGCGGCCGCGAAGCCTATGACATCCTGCGCGACACGCCCGACATCGCGCTGGTGCTGCTGGACGTGGTGATGGAGACCGACGACGCCGGCCTGATTTTGGCGCGGCGCATCCGCGAGGAGCTGCACAACGCCATCGTGCGGGTGGTGCTGCGCACCGGCCAGCCGGGCCAGGCGCCGGAGCAGCGCGTCATCATCGAATACGACATCAACGACTACAAGGCCAAGACCGAGCTGACCACGCAAAAGCTGTTCACCACGGTGATCTCGGCGCTGCGCGCCTACGAGAGCCTGAACATGCTCGAACGCAGCCGTATCGGCCTCGGCAAGATCCTCGCCGGCGCCACCAATCTGTACCAGATCCACTCGCTGCGCGAATTCGCCTCCGGCGTGCTGAACCAGGTCAGCGCCATCCTCGACGTCGGCGCCGACGGCGTGCTGTGCCTGATGCAGGGCGACACCGGCATCACCACCGTCGTCGCGGCCACCGGCGGCTATTCGACGCTGAGCGAGGCCGAGCTGATGCCGATGACGCACCCGCTGTGGCCGACCATCGCCAAGGCCTTCGCCGAAAAGAAAAGCCAGTTCGAGCATCCGGCCAATGTGCTGTTCATCCACACGCAGGAAAACCGCGAGGTCGCCATCTCGGTGACGCCGCCCTGGCCGCTGGCGCAGATCCAGCGCGACCTGCTGGAAGTGTTCTGCCAGCGCATCGCGGCGGCCTTCGACAACCTGTATATGTTCGGCCAGCTGCGCAAGGCGCAGGAAGCCACCGTCGTCGCGCTGGCCGACCTGGCCGAGTTCCGCGACCGCGGCACCGGCGGCCATGTGCGGCGCGTGCAGCAGCTGTCGTCGGCGCTGGCGGCGCGCATGAAGGCGCGCGGCGTCTACGACGACGAGCTGACGCCGCAGCTGCTCGACATGATAGGCCTGGCCTCCATCCTGCACGACGTCGGCAAGGTCGCCACGCCGGACCACATCCTGCTCAAACCCGGCCCGCATACGGCGGAGGAAAAGGTGCAGATGCAGAGCCACGCCGCGGTGGGCCGCTCCATCCTGGAACGCGCCGCCAACATGGTCGACGGCGTCAGCTACCTGACCTACGGCGCCGAGATCGCCGGCGCCCACCACGAGCACTTCGACGGCGCCGGCTATCCGAACGGCCTGGCCGGACGCGCCATCCCGATGTCGGCGCGCATCGTCGCCGTGGTCGACGTGTTCGATTCGCTGCTGCACGAGCGCCCGTACAAGGAACCGTGGCCGCACACCGAGGTGATGACCTATATCACGCAGCGCAGCGGCAAGCAGTTCGATCCGGAGGTGGTGCTGGCGCTGCTCGACCTGATCGAGCGCGATCCGAGCATCGGCCACACGCCGGATTGAGCCGCGCCGGCGCCGGCATCTGGCGCCGCCTATACACGCCAGCCCACCGAAAAGCGCTCGCCGTCGGCGCTGCCGTAATATACTGTCGGGACGGGCAGTGGGCCGCCGTGCGTCCGCGGCCGCGCTGCCGTCATCGCGCCACACAACCGCGCACACGGATAAGCATCCCAGCCACATGAATCAGACGAAGGGCCTTGCTGCGCTGATCATCGAGCCGCACCAGGGCATGCGCGCCAGCCTGCACACTATGCTCAATCTGTGCGGCATGAGCCGCATCGACGACGCGCCCAATTCCGCCCAGGCGATCCGCCAGCTGATGCTCAAGCCGTATGACCTGATCCTGTGCGAATACGACCTCGAAGGCGGCCAGGATGGCCAGCAGATGCTGGAAGACCTGCGCCACCACCGGCTGATGCATCCGGCCGCGATCTTCTTCATGGTCACCGGCGAGGGCCAGTTCGACAAGGTGGTCAGCGCGGTCGAACTGGCGCCGGCCGACTACATCCTCAAGCCCTTCGCGGCCGACAGCATCCTGGAGCGCATCGCGCGCGCGCTCGACAAGCGCGCCGTCATGCTGCCGCTGTACCAGCTGATGGAGATGGGCGGCCAGCGCGACGCCATAGCGGCCTGCGTGGCCGGAGCGGCCGCGCATCCGCGCTACGCGGTCGACTTCCAGCGCCTGCGCGCCGAGCTGCATATCGCGCTGGGCGAGCCGGAGGCGGCCGAGCCGATCTACCTCGATTTGTACACGGCGAAGAACATCGGCTGGGCCCGACTGGGACAGGCCAAGACGCTGTACCTGCGCGAGCGCTACGGCGAGGCGCAGTTGATGCTCGACGAGCTGCTGGTGCAGCAGCCGCGCTTCCTCGACGCCTACGATTGGCTGGCCCGGACCCATGTCGCGCTGGGCCAGCCGGCGCGCGCGCAGGCGGTGCTGGCGATGGCGGTCGAGCTGTCGCCGCACGCGGTGCGGCGCCTGCGCCGGCTCGGCGAACTGGCGCTCGACAACGGCGATTATGACGGCGCCGAGCGCGCGTTCAAGCAGGTTGTCAGCCGCGCCCGCGGCTCCGAATTCCGCGATCCCGAGGACCATGCGAAACTGGTCCAGGCGCTGGTGCAAAACGGCGATCCGGTGCAGGCTGCGGGTGTGATCCGTGACCTCGACAAGACCATGGCCGGCCATCGCAACGGTGCCGTGTGCTGCGCCATCGCCGCCGCCATGCTGCACGAGTACACCGGCAACGACGAGCGTCTGCAACTGGCGCTCGACAACGCGGTGGCCGGCAGTGCGCGGGCCAGCGGATTGTCGAACCACCTGAAGATCGAACTGGGGCGCTGCTGCCTGCACGCCGGCCGCGAGGAGCAGGCGGCCGACGTGCTGCGTTCGGCGATGCGCAACAGCGCCGGCCCGGCGACGCTGGACAAGGCGCTGGCGATGATGGCGGCAAGCGGCCACGCGGCGCTGGCCGCGCGCCTGGCCGACGAGAGCCGCCGCGAAGTGGTCGACATGGTGGCGGCCGGCGCGGCGCTGGCCAAGGGCGGCGATTTCCGCGCCGCCGTCGAACTCATGCTCGATGCCGTCGCCAAGCTGCCCGACAATCCGCAGGTGGTGTTCAACGCGGCCGTGGCGGTGCTCAAGTGCCTGGAAAACACCGGCTGGGACGACCGCCTCGGCCAGCACGCGCTGACCTTGATCGACGCCGTGCGCCGCCTCGACGCCGGCTATCCGAAGCTGAACGCGCTGTCGACGCTGCACCAGCACATCCTCAAAAAATACAACATCCGCGCCGCGCGCTGGAGCCAGACGGTCAAAGCGGCCGGATACTAACGCCATTCCAACGCCGCCGGCGCTACAATGGGAACTCGACGACCGACCAGACTGGAACAACGGAGCATCATGGAACAGGTCCCGCCATCCCCGCCCAGCGGCGAGCCGCGCCCGGTGCGCGGGCCTCTGCTGAAGAAGCTGTGCAGCGACGAGGGCCTGTTCGCGCTCGGCGTGTCGGTGGCGCGCGTGGTGCAGCTGGCCGACTCGGAGGACCAGGGCACGCAAAGCCTGGCCTACTACGTGCTCTCGGACGTGGCGTTGACCCAGAAAATCCTGCGGCTGGCGAATACGCCGACCTACCGCAGGGCCGCTTCGGGCGCGGTGACGACGATCTCGCGCGCCATCTCGCTGCTCGGCTTCGACAACGTCAAGACCACGGCGCTGGCGATGCTGCTGGTCGACACGCTGTCCAACAGCAAGCACGCGCAGAGCGTGCGCGTGGAGCTGGAGGCGGCGCTGTGCGCCAGCCTGGTGGGCCGCGAGCTGGCGCGCCTGAGCGCCTACCAGGGCGCCGAGGAGGCGTCGATCGGCGCCTTGTTCAAGAATATCGGGCCGCTGGTGATCGCCTCGCAGGAGCACGAGCGCTTCCGCGAAATCGCCACCTTGCTGGCCAACGGCCACTCGCAGGGCCAGGCCTCGCAGATGATTTTGGGCAGCACCTACGACACGCTGTCGGCCGCCATCCTGCACGAGTGGAAGATCCCGGACGTGATCGTGCGCGCGCTCAGTCCCCTGCCGGCTGGCCGGCAGAAACCGGCCATCAACCGCCAGGAGTGGATGCGGCAGGTGGTCTCGTTCAGCATCGAGGCGGCGCGCATCATGGCGCGCAAGCTGCATCCGCTCGACAGCGTCGAAGGCCAGGCGCTGCTGCAACGCTATGGGCTGGCGCTCAATCTCGACGCCGATAAGCTGGTCGCGCTGTTCGAGACCGTCGGCGGCGACATGGCCTGCCTGCTCGACAGCATGCACCTCGGGACGCCGCAGGAGGTGGTCGAGGAAAGCGGCGAGGGCTTGCCCAATGTGCTGCTGCTGGCGACGCTGGACGCCGGCCTGGTCGAGCCGAATGGCCTGCACCCGAGCGGCAAGCCGTTCCACGCGCGCGAGCTGCTGCTGGCCGGCGTGCAGGAGGTGACGCAGATGCGCGCGGCCGGCCGCAGCAAGGTCAACGAGGTGATCCAGGCGGTGCTGGAGACGCTGTACCGCAGCATGGGCTTCCGCTTCGCCACCGTGTGTTTGAAGGACGTGCGCGTCGGCCGGTACCGGGCCCGTATCGCGTTCGGCGAACAGCACGCGGCGCGGCAGGCCGGCTTCGCGTTTCCGCTGCTGCCGCAGAACGACATTTTTCACCTGGCGATGGAAAACGACGCCGACCTGATGATCGCCGACGCCAGCGCGCCCAAGATCCGCGACCTGCTGCCGGCCTGGCACCGCGCGCTGCTGCCCGACGCGCGCAGCTTCATCGTGCTGCCGCTGGTGGTGCAGGGCGTGCAACTGGGCTTGTTCTACGCCGACCGCGCCCAGCCGGCGCCGGAGGGCGTGCCGCCCGACGAGACCTCGCTGATACGCGCGCTCAAGGGGCAGGTGCTGGTGGCGCTGACGCCGGCTTAGCGCGCCGGCCCGGCAGCGACTTTATGGCGCCGCGGTTTCCGCTTGCATCATCGCCTCGAACGCGCCGGCCGGCATCGGCCTGGCGAACAGGTAGCCCTGCGCCTCCTCGCACTGTTTGGCGCGCAGGAAGTCGCACTGGGCCTGCGTCTCGACGCCTTCGGCCGTCACGCTCAGCCCTAGTGTGTGGGCCAGCGCGATGGTGGCCGCGACGATCACCGCGTCGTTCGGATCGGTCTCGATATCCTTGACGAAGCCGCGGTCGATCTTGATGCGGTCGATCTCGAATAATTTCAGGTAGCTGAGCGAGGAATAGCCGGTGCCGAAATCGTCGATGGCGACCTTGATGCCGCGTGCCCGCAGTTCGCGCAACAGCGTGCGGCTGCGCTCCGGGTCCTGCATCGCGGCCGATTCGGTGATCTCCAGTTCCAGCAGCGCGGCGTCGATGCCGCTGTCCGCCAGCAGGCTGTCGAGCAGCGGCAGCAGGCCGGCGCCGTGGCACTGGCGCGCCGACAAATTGACGGCGATGCGCAGCTGGCCCAGTCCCTGCGCGCGCCATGCTCCCAGCAAGGCAAAGGCGCGCCGCAGCACCCAGTCGCCCAGCGGCAGTATCAGTCCCGACTCCTCGGCGATCGGAATGAAGCGGTCCGGCGCGACCATGCCCAGCTCCGGATGGTGCCAGCGCAGCAGCGCCTCGGCGCCGATGACGGCGCGGTCGGACAGGCGGATCTGCGGTTGCAGATACAGCTCGAATTCCTGCTGTTCCAAGGCCAGCCAAAGCCGGCTTTCCAGCAGCAGCCGTTCATGCGTGGCGGCGTTCATGGCGCCGGAGAAGAACTGGAAATTGCCGCGGCCCTGGCTCTTGGCGGCGTACATCGCGGTGTCGGCGTGGCGCAGCAGCGTGCTGGCGTCGTCGCCGTCGGCCGGGAACATGGCCACGCCGACGCTGGCGCCGCTGTGCACCGTCGTGCCCTGCAAGTGGTAGGGCGCGGCCAGCGCGTCGACGATGCGCACGGCGATGGCGCTGGCTTCGTCGGGCGTGACGCTGCCCGAGGTGACGACGATGAATTCGTCGCCGCCGAGGCGGGCGATGGTGTCGACTTCGCGCAGCAGTTCCTGCAGGCGCCGGGCGACCGCCTGCAGCAGCAGGTCGCCGGTCTGGTGGCCGTGGGTGTCGTTGATTTTCTTGAAGTGGTCGAGGTCGATGAACAGCACGGCCGCCGCGCCGCCGCCGCGGCGCGTCTGCGCCAGCAGCAGGTCGAGGCGCAGGTTCAGCGACAGGCGGTTGTCCAGGCCGGTCAGCGGGTCGTGGTGGGCCAGCTTGTGGATGTGCCGCTGGGCGCGCTGCTGCTCGGTCAGGTCGTGCAGGATGGCGACGAACAGGTGCTCGTCGGGCAAGTCGACTTCGCTGACCGAGATCGCCAGCGGGAAGAGGGCGGACGGGGCGCCATGGTCGCCGCCGCGCTGGCCGTCCATCTGGTGCTCGTGGCTGGCGCCGGCGGCGATGGCGCGCAGCAGCACGGCCGGCGCTTCGGCGGCGGCGCGCGGCAGCAGGCGCGCCAGCGGCAGGCCGGCCATCTGCTCGGGCGCGTGGCCGAACAGGCGGCCGGCGGCGGCGTTGGCCGACAGCAGCGTGCCGTCGCTGGCGATGGTGAGGATGGCGTCGGCGGCCTTGTCGAGGATGGCTTGCAGGCGCGCCTCGCGCTCGCGCAGGCGCGCCGTGCTGTCCTTGACCTGGCCCTGGATGCGTGCCCGCTCGCCGCTGATCAGGAGCATCAGCGCGCCGAGCAGCGCCGTCATCAGCAGGCCGCCGCTGAACACGGTCCAGCTTTGCCAGCCGCGCTGCTGTTGCACATAGGTTGGCGTGGGCGCCAGCGTCAGCTGGTAGCCGCGGCCGCCGAAATGCAGCTGGCGGCGGTAGTCGGACGGCGCGGCCGGGCGGCCCAGGCTGTCGCGCAGCAGCCGCGTCGCGCCGGCCTGCGGGTCTTCGAGGCGGATCAGGAAATCGGGGAAGTCGATCTGCCTGAGCGCCTGTTGCAGATAGGTGTCGATGCGGATCGCGATCAGCAGCGCGCCGGTGACGTCGCCGGCTTGCTCGCCGCGGCCGTAGGTCAGTTGCAGCAGCAGGATGCCGTTGGCCTGGGTGTCGCGCAGCAGGTGCACCGGCGGGCTGGCCGTCGGCTGGCCCGATCGCCGCGCCGCTTGCAGCACGCTGCGGCGGATCGGATCGGACAGGTAGTCGAAGCTCTGGAACAGGCGTCCGGCCTGCGGCTCGGCGAAGATGGAGACGAAGTATTGCGGCCGGCGCGCCGCGCGCCGCAGGCCGGCCGGCGGCAAGGTGCCGGGTAGCAGGTCGCGGATTTCGAAGTGCGGTTCGACGGCGCGCCGGCCCCATAATTCGAAGGCGTCGCGGTCGGCGTCGGCCACCGGCTTGAGCCAGGCCAGCGACAGCAGCTCGGGGCGCTGGTCCAGGTAGCCGTGCGCCAGGCTGCTGAAATCGTCGGCCGTCAGGCGCCCGCCGGCGTCGTTGAGGGCCTTGGAGATGGCGTAGATGAAGCGTTCGTGTTCGGTGAACTGGGCCTGCAGCAGGTCGCCGGCCTGCTGCGCCTTGAGGCGGAAGGTTTGCAGCTGCTGGTCCACCTCCCAGCTGTCGGCCTGCAGGTAGATCAGCACGAAGGCGCCGGTCGACAGCAGCAGCGGCAGGCCGACCAGCGTGCGGCGCCGCCACCACAGCGCGCGCGGGCGGCCGATGGCGATCCACAGCAGCGGCGCGGCCAGCAGGATGCCGCTGGTGTCGCCCATCCACCAGGCGGCCCATTCGACCGGCCAGCCGCGCCACGGCAGCACGCCGGCCAGCACCATGCCGGTCAGCGAGACGGTGCTGCTGGTCAGCGCGACGGCCGGCGCCAGCAGCAGGAAGCGGGCGACGTCGCGGCCGGAGCCGATGGCCGGGTCGATATAGCGGCGGAACAGCGCGCCGCCGATGCCGGCCTGCAGCGTGGCGCCGACCCCGGAGGCCAGCGCGGCCAGGACGGCGGCGGCGCTGATGCTGCCGGTGTTGAGCCAGGGGTAGATCAGGTTGACGCTGATGGCGCCGAGCGCGACGGCCGGCAGCAGCCGCCAGCCGCCCGTGACGCAGGCCGCCAGCGCCAGGCCGGCCGGCACGAACAGCGGCGAGGCGTAGCCGGGCGGCAGTGCCAGCAGCAGGCCGACGCGGCCCAGCACGACGTAGCCGGCCCACAGCGCCAGGTTGAGCCGCCATGGATGCCAGCCTTGCCGGCCTTCCCGGGTGCTGCCGCGTGGCTTCACAGTCGAGTCTCCTGAGGGTGGGGCGGGTGGCAATCGCATCGATTGTATAGGAAATCTGGCAAGGAAATTTTCATCGTAAAAACAACACTTGCATTTTTGCGGGAGGTGCAGTTACAATCTCGCCCCGAAGCAGACGGTTGATCACGCAGCGATAAAAAGCACGGCGTGGCTTGACAGGTCAAAGTAGTTGCTTCATACTCTGCGGTTCCTCGCGGAGGGGTGGCCGAGTGGTTAAAGGCGACAGACTGTAAATCTGTTCTTTCGAGTACGCTGGTTCGAATCCAGCCCCCTCCACCAAGTTGCAGAGCAGCTGGTAATAGTAGTGAAGATGAATGCAACCTCGCGGGTGTAGCTCAATGGTAGAGCAGAAGCCTTCCAAGCTTACGACGAGGGTTCGATTCCCTTCACCCGCTCCAGTTGGACTGCAAAGCAAGGTGCAACGCATCAGCAGCGCAAAATCAGCCCTTTTAGCTCAGTGGTAGAGCACTCCCTTGGTAAGGGAGAGGCCACGTGTTCAATCCACGTAAAGGGCACCAGAATTCGCGGTACAGCAGTATCAGCAAGAATATATCGGCAGTAAATCAAAACAGTAATATCAGGCAGTCGGGCGCAGGCCCGGGCAATCTCACCAAAATCGTTAGGAGTCTAAAATGGCAAAAGGTAAATTCGAACGTACTAAGCCGCACGTCAACGTCGGCACCATTGGTCACGTCGACCACGGCAAGACCACCCTGACGGCTGCGATCGCAACTGTGTTGTCGAAGAAATTCGGCGGCGAAGCCAAAGCATACGACCAGATCGATGCGGCACCGGAAGAAAAAGCGCGCGGTATCACCATCAACACCGCCCACGTCGAGTACGAAACCGCCGGCCGCCACT
>Ga0209901_1000308_pt1 | contig 21898 bp, 23 predicted proteins | sample OrgsoiDNA_201058_FD_185806 | JGI IMG/M metagenome (GOLD analysis project Ga0209901, IMG submission 185806) | Permafrost soil microbial communities from the Arctic, to analyse light accelerated degradation of dissolved organic matter (DOM) -... | ecosystem: Environmental > Terrestrial > Soil >...
CCAATCTGCACATCGGCATCGACTGGCCGGACGCGCGCTACGGCAGCGGCGCCGCGCCGGCCGGCGGCATCGCCATCGACAAGATTTCGTTCAGCGCGCCGAACCAGCCGACGGTGGACCTGGGCGCCTCGCGCATCGGCTCTATCCAGATCCAGTACCTCGACATCAAGTTCCACAACTGATGCGCGCATCCGCTTTCGCTTTCCTGCTCGCCGCGATACTCAGCGCCTCGGCCTGCGCCGCGCCGCCCTTGCGGCCGCTCGACGATGGCGAATTGGCGAGCGTGGTCGGCGGCGACGGCCTGAACTTCGCGGCCCATATCGTGCTCAACGATCCGACCCTGGTCGGCGCGGTGACGGACAGCCGGCTGTCCATCGGCTTCAACGGCAACGGCCAGAGCAGCTACATCGTGCTGAAAAATGTGCGCGGCACGGTCGACATGTTTTCCGTCAGCCTGGGCACGGTGCAGATGCCGGACGGCAGCGAAGCCGTCGCCATCGGGCTGCCGGGCTATGTCAAATATACCAACTTCGGCTTCGAGTCGCTCAGCGTGCAGTCCGACCCGCTGGCGCCGGTGAGCAGCAGCATGGGCAGCCTGAATATCAACGGCACGCTGGCCATCCAGGGACAAGTGCGGATGTGGGCGCATTGATCCGCGGACGCTGCGATACAATCGCGTATCGTCCGGTGCGCCCAGCGGCGCGGGACTCTTCCATGAGATGAATATGACCGCTACCGCCGCGCCGGCCTCGTCGCAATTCGCCACCGTGATCCGCGTCACTTGCGGCAACTTCATGGAGATGTTCGACTTCTTCCTGTTCGGTTTCTACGCCGACCATATCGCCAGGACCTTCTTCCCGGCCAGCGACGAGTTCGCCTCGCTGATGCTGACCTTCATGACGTTCGGCGCCGGCTTCTTGATGCGCCCGCTCGGCGCGATCTTGCTGGGCGCCTATGTCGACCGGGTCGGCCGCCGCCAGGGGCTGATCGTCACGCTGTGCCTGATGGCGCTGGGGACGATTTTGATCGCCTTCGTGCCCGGCTACGCCACCATCGGCTACGCCGCGCCGTTCCTGGTGCTGACGGGGCGGCTGTTGCAAGGTTTCTCGGCGGGTGTCGAGCTGGGCGGCGTGTCGGTGTATCTGTCGGAGATGGCCACGCCCGGCCACAAGGGATTTTATGTCAGCTGGCAGTCGGCCAGCCAGCAGGTGGCCATCATCGTCGCGGCCGCGCTGGGCTTCGGCCTGAACCGCTCGCTGTCGCCGGCCGAGGTGGCCGACTGGGGCTGGCGCGTGCCGTTTTTCATCGGCTGCCTGATCGTGCCGGTGCTGTTCGTGATCCGCCGCTCGCTGCAGGAGACCGAGGAGTTCAAGGCGCGCAAGCACCGGCCCGAGCTGAAAGCCATCTTCCGTTCCATGGTCGACAACTGGGCGCTGGTGCTGACCGGCATGATGCTGGTGGCGATGACGACGGTGTCGTTTTATCTGATCACCGTCTACACGCCGACCTTCGGCAAGAGCGTGCTCAAGCTCAGCACCACCGACAGCCTGGTGGTCACCTTCTGCGTCGGCATTTCCAATTTCATCTGGCTGCCGGTGATGGGCGCGCTGTCCGACCGCGTCGGCCGCAAGCCGCTGCTGCTGGTGTTCACCGTGCTGACCATCCTGACCGCCTATCCGTCGCTGAGCTGGCTGGTGCAGGCGCCGACCTTCCAGAAGATGCTGGTGGTCGAGCTGTGGCTGTCCTTCCTGTACGCCAGCTACAACGGCGCGATGGTGGTGGCGCTGACCGAGGTCATGCCGGTCGATGTGCGCACGGTCGGCTTCTCGCTGGCCTACAGCCTGGCGACGGCCTTGTTCGGCGGCTTCACGCCGGCCATCGCGACCGGGCTCATCAAGCTGACCGGCGACAAGGGCGCGCCCGGCTACTGGATGACCTTGGCCGCCGTCTGCGGCCTGGTCGCGACGCTGGTCTTGTATCGCAAAAGCCGCGTGCAGGCGGCCGGTGCCAGCCCGCAAGCCTTCGTGCGCGAATAAGCTAAGCGGCGCGTTGTTCGGTCGCGAACAGCAGCAGCGCGAGCAGCGGGAAGCACAGGCCGGTCAGCAGCACGCCGTGCCAGCCGTGCGCCGCGTACATCCACACGCCGAGCGACGAGCCGACCGCGCCGCCGACAAAAAAGATCGCCATGTACAGGCCGTTCAAGCGGCTGCGCACTTCCGGCGCCAGCGCGAAGATGGCGCGCTGCCCCGTCACCAGATTGGCCGAGACACCCATGTCGAGCACGATGGAGGCCAGCACCAGCACGCCCAGTTCGAGTGTGCGGCCGCCGTGCACCAGCAGCGGCATGCCGAAGGCGAGCACGCCCAATAGCATCGCCAGCGCCGTGGTGTAGCGGCTCATGCCGCGATCGGCCAGGCGGCCGGCGATCGGCGAGGCGATCGCGCCGGCCACGCCGACCAGCGCGAAAATGGCCACGCCGCTCTGGCTGACGGCGAAGTCGGCGCTGGTCAATTCCAGCGACACGGTGGTCCAGAACAGGCTGAAGGCGCCGAACATGCAGGCCTGATAAGCGGCGCGGCGGCGCAGGATGGGCGTGGCTTTCAGCAAATGCCACATCGACGCCAGCAGCGCCGGATAGCTCAGGCTGGACACCGGCTGGCGCAGCGGCAGCTTGCGGCGCAGCACGAAGGCCAGCGCCGCCGTGCCGGCGGCGGAGATGAAAAAGATCGCGTGCCAGCCGAGCGCGTCGGCCATCAGGCTGGCGACGGGACGGGCCAGCATGATGCCCATCAGCAGGCCGCTCATGACGGTGCCGACGGTCTGGCCGCGCGTGTGTGGCAGCGATAAATGGGCGGCGAACGGCACCAGCACCTGGGCCGCGACCGAGCACAGGCCGATGCACAGCGCCGCCAGCAGGAACAAGGCGGCGCTGCTGGTGCTGGCGGCGGCCAGCAGGGCCACGGCCGCCGTCAACAGGGCGATGAAGATCAGGCGGCGGTTTTCCATCAAGTCGCCCAGCGGCACGATGAACAGCAGGCCGAGGCAGTAGCCGATCTGGGTCAGCGTGACGATCAGGCCGGCCGCGCCCGGCGTCAGGCCGGTGGCGCGGCTGATCGGGCCGACCAGCGTTTGCGCGTAATACAGGTTGGCCACGATCAGGCCGGTGGCGATGGCCAACAGCCACACCATGCCGGGGGCGATATCTTGTTGTTCGGTGTGGGGATGGGGCACGGCGGCTTCCTTGTATCAGTGGCCGGCCATTGTAGCGGCGATGCGGTATTGCTGCTGAGCGCGCCCCGGCCGGCGGCCGGGGTTGCTTGCGGACCGGGTTTCAGCCCAGCTGGTCGTGGACTTGCGCCGTCAGTTCATACGAACGCAGGCGCTGGCCGTGGTCGAAGATCTGCGAGGTGATCATCAGCTCGTCGGCGCCGGTGCGGGCGATGAAGGCCTTGAGCTGTTCGGCCACGGTGGCCGGCGCGCCGATCGCCGAGCACGACAGCACGGAGTCGAGCATCGCGCGCTCCTGCGCGCCCAGCTGTTCCAGGTAGCCCGCTTGCGGCGGCGGCAGGCGCGACGGCCGGCCGGTGCGCAGGTTGACGAAGGCTTGCTGCATCGATGTGGCGCGGAAATGCGCCTCCTCGTCGGTGTCGGCGGCAAAGACGTTAAAGCCCAGCATGGCGTGCGGCTTGTCGAGCTGCGCCGACGGCTTGAAGTTGGCGCGGTACAGCTCCAGCGCCTGCATCATCATTTGCGGCGCGAAGTGCGAGGCGAAGGCGAACGGCAAGCCGAGATGCGCCGCCAGCTGGGCGCCGAAGGTGCTCGATCCCAGGATCCACAGCGGCACCTTGGCGCCCTGGCCGGGCACGGCCATCACGCGCTGGCGCGGCGCATCGGACAGATAGTCTTGCAGCTCCAGCACATCCTGCGGGAATTCGTCGGCATCGGATTGCAGGTTGCGGCGCAGCGCGCGGGCCGTGGTCTGGTCGGAGCCGGGCGCGCGGCCCAGGCCGAGGTCGATGCGGCCCGGATGCAGCGCTTCGAGCGTGCCGAACTGCTCGGCGATCACCAGCGGCGCGTGGTTCGGCAGCATGATGCCGCCGGCGCCGACGCGGATGGTCTTGGTGCCGCCGGCCACATGGGCCATGACGACGGCCGTCGCCGCGCTGGCGATGCCGGGCATGCCGTGGTGTTCGGCCAGCCAGTAGCGCTGATAGCCCCAGCGCTCACCGTGCTGGGCGAGGTCGAGCGTGTTGCGGAACGATGCGGAAGCGTTGCTGCCTTCGGCGATCGGCGAGAGGTCGAGTATGGAAAATGGGATCATTCCCGACATATGAGAGCGCTTGCGCCAGATTCAATGACAACCCTGCGATGGTTGTGGGTATATCTGCCGGCTGGCTGATCGATGGATGTCATAAAGATTATTTAATTTTGTCATTGTCATTATTCTTATATTTATTTTTTTAATTCAGTGGCATTAAGTCATGTTGCGTCGTTTGAATAAAAAATTGGCTGTGGAATTAAATAATGATACCCTCGGCCTTCATCATGCTTTACGATAAGCAATCGTATCGATACTCGTCTATTCCATTCTCAAGATTACACATGCCGGTCGCTGATCAGTGCCGGCAGGGGAGTCCGCATGCCGTCGAAACTCATATTGCTGTTCGCCTTGGTGCTGGCGTGGAATTTGCCGGCACACAGTGCGGACATCAGCGCGCCGTCGGCCGTGTATGCGCTGTCCGAGCCGGCGCAGCTCGATCCCGTACCGCGCCGCGGCACGCTGTATCGGGTGCGCCATGACGGCAAAACCAGTTACTTGTTCGGCACCATCCACGTCGGCAAGGAGGATTTCTTTCCGCTGGAACCCGAAGTGACGCGCGCGCTGGCCGATTCCAAGGCGCTGGTGATCGAACTCGACATCCGCGACAACGCGCCGTTCCAACTGGCGCTGGACAAGCACGGCATTTATCCACCCGGCCAGACCATCGTCGAGCATTTGAAGCCGGATACCTTGAACCGGCTGCTGGCAGCGCTGGGCCATGCCGGCATTTCATTCCACACGGTGGAGCGCTATAAACCCTGGCTGATCGCCAACTTGCTGGTGGGCGCCGAACTGCAACAACACGGTTTCGAACGCAGCCACGCGGTTGAATACTTCCTGCTGGACGCGGCAAAAAAACAGGACAAGGCGGTACGCGAACTGGAAAGCGCCGACTATCAACTGGCCCTGTTCGACAGCATGAACGACGCGCAGCAAGAAAGTTATTTGCGCGAAAACCTCAACGATCTCGACGACGGCGACTCGCTGAAAAAATCGGTCGACTTGATCTCGGCCTGGAGTTCAGCCGACGCGCCGCGCATCGCCGCCGTGCTGCACGAACTGACGACGGGCGATACGGTGTCGGCCAGGTTCATGCAGAACACGCTGCTAGGCAAGCGCAACCCCGAAATGGCCAGTTCGATCGAGCGTATCATGCAGGCCGACCAGGTGGCTTTTGTCGGCGTCGGGCTGCTTCATCTGATCGGCGACCATGGGTTGCCACAACTACTCAAGCAGCGTGGCTACGAGGTCGAAAAACTGTATTGAAGTCGTTTAAAACTGCTGCAGTATGCCCTTGCTGTAGCGCACACGGTCGCCCGTTTTATAGCCGGGCATGGCATCGACCAGCACCACCTGGCTGCTGCCATCGTCCATCTTGACGCTGACGCGGTAGACCTTGTCGCTAGCCGAACCGATGCTGCCACCGGCGGCGGCGGCGCCGACCGCGCCCACGCCCACGTCTTGCCGCGCCATCAAATCGATCGCCTGCACGGTGCCGTAGGAGATCTGCGGCGTGGCCTGCACGTTGGTGCTGGCGCTCGCGCTGCCGCCATCGTCGATTGCGTCCGTGCTCGCGGCGGCGTCGCCGCTGCCGCTCATATCGCTGGCGGTATCGCTGGTGCTGCCAGCGGTATCGCTTGAGCTGCTACGTGTGCTATCGCTGCTGCAAGCGCTCAGCGTCAGCGCCAGCAGTCCGGTCATCCAGAGACTTGTCCTGTTCATAGCCATGTGAGCTCCCGTGTATGGTTTTATTATTGATGTTGATAAGATAAACATCACCTTGTTTATATGAGAGGAAGAATTGTCGATTTGGTTCGTTCAAATCGATATATCTATTGATATGAATCAAAGGATATCGCAGGTTTTGCGATAGGTGATGGGAAATAATTAGAATATTGACTAATTTCTTTCCCTGTCCGAAACATTTGATTTACATCAAAAGACTTAAATTGATGCCAAGCATAATCGTCCGTTAGCTAATAACAGGAACCGATATGCGGACACGCGCAACTGATAGTGTGATTGAAGAGATAATTTTCAATGCGGATGGTGGGCAGCCCGACGCGCGCAAGCGTCATGTTTTTCGGCAGATTTTGTATAGTCTGGTGCGCCTGGCCCGGGCCGAGCAATTGCAGGACATGCGTCATGATGTTGCGCTCGCCAGGGGAGGGGCGGCCGGCAGCAGCCGGCACCAGGCGCGCGTTGTGTTGCGGAAAATAGGTATGGATGCCGACCAGAGCGCCCGTCCGTCCGCGTTTGGTGCGCAACACGGACCGCAGCAGGAATCTCAGCCGGACAGCGCCAGCTTGCCGTGCCCCGGCCCCGGCTGTCCCGACGACGCCGGCGGCGACCTGGATCAGTGAAGGTAGACGATTAAGACTGCGGCGCGACCGCGAACTTGCTCCACAGCGCGCTCATCAGGACTGTGCAGAGCACGGCGGCGTTGCAATCGACCAGCCAATCCGACACCGAGGCATGGCGGTAAGGGAAGTAGCTTTGCACGTATTCGTCGAGCGCGCCCATCAGCATGATCGTCAGCACGGCCTTGGCGGCCCGTTGCGGCAAGGTGCCGCTGCCGCCGGTGAACAGCAAAAAGGTCAGGCCGGCGTAGGCGCAGGAATGCAGCACCAGGCCGGACGCGACGTTGCCGATCTCGGCGCGGGCGCCGGGGATGGAGCCCAGCACGAGTATCAGCAGGTATAGCGCGATCGCCGACCAGCAGCGCAGCTTGGCGTGGGACGAGGTCAGTAGCAGCGAGGTCAGCAGTGAGCGCATGGGCGGGATGAAAAAAATCGTCGCCTACGATACCACGCCGGTGCGCGACTGCGACGGCCGCGGCATAGGCGGAGCGCACAAAAAAAGGCCCGCTGGGGGAAGCGGGCCAAATGAACCGTGCCGGTTCAGCGTTTACAACGGTGCGGGCCGGGGCGCCGCGTATGGGGTGTGGTGCGTCGAAACGGGTCCGCCGCACCTGCCTGCGATCACGCCTATCGGTTGCGTGTATCGCAGATGTGGCCAGTATATGGACCATATATGACGCGGGTATGACAGCCTGCAAACGCCGGGAAAAAAACGCCGAGGTGGCGAAAAAAACGCGCCGCAGCGGCGGCGCCCTGTTCCGGCCGGCCGCTTTATTGGCCGTACAGCAGTTTGGCGTCGCGCTTGAAGGCTTGCGCCGAGCCGTCGCGGCTATAGAACATGTGGCCACCCGGATAGACCGCCAGATGCACCGGCGTCGTCGCCATCTTCGGCATCTGGTCGAGGATCAGGCGCGAGGCGAAGTAGGGGCAGGACAGGTCGTTATAGCCATGCACGATCAGCACGCCCATATTGGGATCGTTGGCGATGGCCTGGCGCAGGTCGCTGACCGGCTTGTCCTGGCCGTTGCGGTCCCAGGCGGCGTTGACCTCGTAGGACAGCGCGTTGTAGCGCGCCTCGGTCTTCCAGCCCACTTCGCGCGTGACGAAGTCGACCATGGCGCTGGTGGCCGGCGCGATCAGCGCGTTCAGGATCGGGTCGCCCGACTTGCGCTCGGCCGATTCCGGGAACGGGTCCCAGGCCGTCACGTTGGAGTCGTAGACCGAGCCGATCTTCTTGTCGGCGCGGTGCACTTCGCGCAGGAAGGTGGCGCTGTCGAGGCGGCCGTCGAGGCGGCCCACCACGCCGACGTCGACGCCGGTCAGGCTGGACACTTTCCCCACCAGGCGCTCGATGGCGGCCGGGTCGGAGCGGCCGGCCAGCAGGTCGAGCGCGTACTGGCTGCGCGTATAGGCTTCGATGCTGCCCATCGCCTCCGGCGTCAGCTGGTGCTGGGTTTCCAGGTGGCCGGCGGCCATCGACGGCAGGTTGATCATCCACGGCAGCGGCGACAGCGCCGTGTCGTCGCCGATGGCGGCCGGGTCGAGGTAGGGCGAGACCATGATCAGGCCCTTGACGCCGACCCCCATCTGCGTCTGCAGGTGATAGGCGATGCGCGGCGCGCGGTAGCCGCCGTAGGATTCGCCCATGACGAATTTCGGCGAGCGCAGCCGGCCGTTCTTGACCAGCCAGTCGTAGACGATGCGCGACAGGTATTTGATGTCCGGCTCGGTGGCGTAGAAATCGGCCTTGGTCTTGTCGGCGTCTTCCAGCGAGCGGCTGAAGCCGGTGCCGATCGGGTCGATGAACACCAGGTCGCTCATGTCCAGCCAGGTGTGCTGGTTGTCCTTCAGCTCGGACGAGTCGGACGGCACGTTGCCGGCGTCGCCGAACTGCACGCGGCGCGGGCCGATGGCGCCCATGTTCAGGTACACCGACGAGGCGCCCGGGCCGCCGTTGAAGGCGAAGGTGACGGGACGTTTGTGATCGGCGCCCGGCACGACGTAGGAAGTGTAGACCACTTCACCGATCAGCTTGCCCTTGGCGTCGCGCACCTTGATCGAGCCGACGGTGGCGTCGTAATTGAGGACCTTGCCGTTCAGCGTAATCGATTGATGCACCGTTTTGTCTTCCGACAGCGCCGGCAGGTCGAGGTCGGGCTTGTTCTCCGGCTTCGCGTCCGGCTTGGCCGCTGCGGCGGCCGCCGCTGGCTTGGCGTCGGCGGCATAGACGGCGCCGGACAGGGCGCATCCCAGCAGGCCGGCGAGGGCCAGTCCAGCGGCGATACGGGAAAGTGACGGTATAGACATCGGCAAACCTTTCTTCTTGGAATAATTGGGCGGCCCTAGTCTTGCTCAAAATTTGCGGAAGATCAAGCTTTCGTCGGTTTCAATTGTCCGGGCGAAAAAAAAAGCCCGCTGATGAAAGCGGGCTTAAAACTATTTTCTTGGAGGAGAATAGTGGAGACAGGCGTAGTATGCTGCGTCGCCACATATATGTCTAATTGATGTTTCGGATACCAGATATCAGGTTGAGAAATATCTGGTCGCCGAGCTTACTGTTGGACCGGCACCGTATAGTTCAGCGCCAGCCGGCCGCCGTCGACATACAGCGTCTGGCCGGTCATATAGCTGGCGTCGGCGCTGGCCAGGAAGGCGGCGATCGACGCCACTTCCTCGGGTTCGCCGCAGCGGCCCAGCGGCGTGCGCGACAGGATGGTATGACGCGCGTCGGCGCTGGCCAGCACGGCCTTCTTGGCCAGTTCCGTCAGGATGGTGCCGGGGCCGATGCCGTTGACGCGCACGCCATACGGCGCCAGGTTCAGCGACATGACCTTGGTCAGCTGATTGATGCCGCCCTTCGATACCACGTAAGGCACTTGGTTCGGTATCGCCAGCTCGGCGTTGACGCTGGACATATTGATGATGGAGCCGCTGCGCTGCTTGACCATCTCGCGCGCCACGGCCTGGCCGCAGAGGAACATCGATTTCAGATTGATGCGCAGCACGCGGTCGAAATCATCCTCGGTCAGGTCGAGGAAGTCGGCGGCATGGGTGACGCCGGCGTTGTTGATCAGGATGTCGATGCGGCCGAAAGCCTGCAGCGTGGCGGCGACCAGCGCGTCGACGTCGGCTTTCTGGCTGACGTCGGCGGCGAAGAAGCGCGCCGCGTCGCCGAGCGCCTCGGCCGCCTGCGCGCCTTCCGGTTTGATATCGACCAGCATGACCTTGGCGCCTTCGGCGACCAGCCGTTGCGCGCAGGCCAGGCCGATGCCTTGGGTGGCGCCGGTGACGATGGCGACTTGTTGGGATAATTTCATCGGATGTGCTTTCATGCTGAGTGTGGAGGGAATGGCCTCGATTTTACTCCAGCGCGTCACCAATACGGACCGCGCGAGGCTAGGAAAAGTGCGCGGCCGCGCGTTACAATGGACGGTTTGCAACCGTAACGTAGGGATTAGTCGTGAATTTCATCAATAAATTATCCGCCGCCTGGACGGCCAACGACTCCCTGCTGTGCGTTGGACTCGACCCGGACATGGCCAAGCTGCCAGCGCAATTCCAGAACGATGCCGATGGCATTTTTAAGTTTTGCACCGAGATCATCGACGCCACGGCGGATTTGGCATGTTCCTTCAAACCGCAAATCGCCTACTTCGCAGCGCTGGGCGCCGAGGCGCAATTGGAGCGCATCTGCGCCTATCTGCGCACTAACTACCCGCATATTCCACTGATACTCGACGCCAAACGCGGCGATATCGGCGCCACGGCGCGTCAGTACGCGCGCGAAGCCTACGACCGCTACGGCGCCGACGCGGTCACCGTCAATCCTTACATGGGTTCCGATTCGGTCGAACCGTACATGGAATGGAGCGACCGCGGCGTGATCATCCTGTGCCGTACATCCAACGCCGGCGGTTCCGACCTGCAGTTTTTGAACGTGGACGGCAAGCCGCTGTACCAGCACGTCGCCAAGCTGGTGGCCGACAAGTGGAATAGCAACGGCCAGTGCGCGCTGGTGGTCGGCGCGACCTTCCCGGAAGAGCTGGCGCAAGTGCGCGCGATCGTCGGCGACATGCCGCTGCTGGTGCCGGGAATCGGCGCGCAGGGCGGCGACATCGCGGCGACGGTTTCGTCCGGCAAGACGGCCAACGGCACCGGCATGATGATCAATTCCTCGCGCGCCATTTTGTACGCGACGCCGCAGCAGGGCGAGGATTTCGCCGCCGCCGCGCGCCGCGTGGCGCTGGAAACGCGCGACGCCATCAACCAGCACCGCGGCTGATTTTCAGACGCCATACGCCGCACGCCCAACCCTCATACGGCAGTCCGGCCGATATGGCCGGACTGGCATGCCAGCCGGTCAAAGATGGGCCGGCGCAATCATTTCCACATAGTCGTACAAGGCGCCGAGGATGTGCTCGGCCCGCTCATCGGCCGTTTCCGACAGTGCGTCGATTTCGCCGAACAATTGATCGACCGTGCGCGCGCCGCCGGCGCCTTCATACAGGCGCGCCGCGCGGTGCTGCTCCCAGTGCTCCATTTCGGTTTCCGTTAGCGTGTCCGGGAAGTTGCGGGCGCGGTAGCGGAACAGCAGTTCCTGCAAGCGCGCGTCGTCGAACGATGGATGGCTGCTGGCCAGCTTGGCCGGGGTTTCCTTGCGCAAGGATTCGAGCACGCGGCGGTCGCCGTTGCCGATAAAGCCGCCATACAAGTCCTCGTCGACATCGACCTCCTCGGTGGCGCCGGGCCGGTGGTAGACCTGCTCCCACACCGCCGACAAGTCCGGTCCGGCGGCCGCGATGGCGGCGTGGGCGCGACCTTGCTCCAGGTCGATGCCCCAGCGCTCGGCCATGGCCGGCGACAGCGTTTTCAGGTTGGACACCAGCATCGGCGATTTGTTCAGATGGACGCTCTTGATCGGCAGCCGCGTCACGCCGTCCGGCAGGTCGGCCGAGCGGCTGAACATGCGGGTGCGGATGGTATCCGGGTCCAGCATGTGCAGCTCGCTTGGATCGTAGCGGCAATCCCAGACGATGATTTCATTCTTGTTGGTCGGATGCGTGGCCAGTGGCCAGACCAGCGCGATGCAGCCGTGCTCGGTCGGAAACATGCCGGACACGTGCAAAAACGGCGCGCGCGAGGCCGGCGCCAGGTGCATGCCGATCTCGTCGGCCACGCGGTCTTTTTTATGCAGGGCAAAGCAAAAGTCGAACAGCTTGGGCTGCTTTTGCTTGATCAGCTTGGCCAGCGCGATGGTGGCGCGCACGTCCGACAGCGCATCGTGTGCCGACTCGTGCAGCAAGCCGTTGGCGGCGGCCAGATGCTCCAGCTTGAAGCTGGGCTTGCCGTCCTCGCGCAGCGGCCATTCGATGCCTTCCGGGCGCAGTGCGTAGGTCATTCGCACCACGTCCAGCAAATCCCAGCGGCCGCACTGGTTTTGCCATTCGCGCGCGTAGGGATCGATCAGGTTGCGCCAGAACAGGTGGCGCGTGATTTCATCGTCGAAACGGATGGTGTTGTAGCCGACGCCTATCGTGCCCGGCTTGGAAAATGCCTGTTCGATGGTCTTGGCGAACTGATGCTCCGGCACGCCCAGCTCCAGGCACTGCTGCGGCGTGATGCCGGTGATCAGGCACGATTGCGGGTCGGGCAGGAAATCGTTGGCCGGCTGGCAATACAACATGATGGGCGCGCCGATTTCATTGAGGTCGGCGTCGGTGCGGATCGCGGCGAACTGGGCCGGGCGATCGCGGCGCGCCTGGGCGCCAAAGGTTTCGTAGTCGTGCCAAAGGAAAGTCTGGGTGGTCATAAAGTCGCGGTCCGGGTTCGATGCAATGAGCGTGATTGTAAACCGCCGGCGGGCGGGCGCCGTCGTATTTATCAGGCGCGGGCAAGGTATAGGCAGCCGCGCGAGGGATGCGTAGAAAAGTGTCTGTGCCGGCGATCCGTAAGGCGTGCCGGCCAGTTGATCGTGGCCGCCTCGGAACCGTGCCGATCAAGCCGTCAGCCGGCCAGCGCGTGCTGGACGACGCAGTTGCGGCCCTGGTCCTTGGCCATGTACAAGGCGGCGTCGGCGGCGGCGATCAGGCCGCGGTCGTCCTGTTGCGCTTCCAGGCTGGCGACGCCGAACGAGGCGGTGATATGCGGCAGCGGCAAACGCATATCGCTGAACACGAGGGCTTGCTGCATCCGTTCGCACAGGCGTTGGGCGACGACGACGGCGATGCTGTCGTTGGTGTCGGGCAGCAGCACCATCATTTCCTCGCCGCCGTAGCGCACCGCGAAATCGGTGGGGCGCAGCGCGTGGCTGAGCACTTGCGCGGCCGTGCGCAGCGCTTCGTCGCCGGCCAGATGGCCGTGGCTGTCGTTGAACTTCTTGAAGTGGTCCAGGTCTATCATGATCAGCGACAGCGGCGTGCCGGCGCCGTGCGCCGTGGCGATCATGGTCGGCAGCAGGTCGTTGAGCCAGGCGCGGTTGTAGAGTCCGGTCAAGCCGTCGATCATCGACAGCTGGCGGTAGAACTCGCCCAGTTTCTGGCGCCGGCGCAACTGCGCGTTGGCGGCGCGGATGCGGAAGGATAGCAGCCGCAGCAGGTTGCGCGCCAGCGCGTTCGATTCGTCTATCAGCTGCCACACCAGGTCCGACTCGATCACCAGTACATCGCTTTCCTCCAGCGCCGAAATCGACTGCAGGTTGGCTTCCTGGTCCAGCACCGATTGCTCGCCCACGCTTTCGCCGGGCAAGACTTTGCTGACGGTGCCGTCGGCCATGCCGGTGCGTGTGTCGGCGGCGACGGCCAGCGCGCCGCGCAGCACGATGTACAGGCGCGCGCGATGCGGATCGGCCACGCCGTGTCCGGCCTCGACGCGCATGATCGGGCAGTTCGCCAACAGGCGCACGATGGCCGGCTCGTCCTCGGAGTCGCGCAGGGAATCGCGCAACAGCTGCAAGTCGCCGATGCGGTAGTGCGATGCGCCAAAGGTGGAGATCTGTTTCAAGTTCAACTTTCAATGCCGTCTTACCGATGGGGAATCATAGCGCAAACTTCCTTTGCCTAGAAATGCAGCTGGATTAAATTACTGGCAAGCTAGGGTAACGATATGTTTCAATACGCCGGTCCATGGTGAGGGGGAGTTCTATGAAGATGATCGATGCCGTCGGTACTGTGCACGAGGCCGCGCCGCACGCGCGCATCGTCTCGCTGGTGCCGTCGATTACCGAATTGCTGTGCGATCTGGGCCTGGCCGGCCAGCTCGTCGGGCGCACCGGCTTTTGCATACATCCAGCCGGTATCGTGCAGTCTATTAGCAAGATCGGTGGCACAAAAGACGTCAACATCGAGAAGATACGCAAGTTGGCGCCGACCCACCTGGTCGTCAATATCGATGAAAACGAGCAGCCGACAGTGGCGGCGCTGGCCGAATTCGTGCCACATATCGTGGTGACGCATCCCAACACGCCGCGCGACAACCTGGCGCTGGCGCGTTTGATGGCTGGCGTTTTTTGCGTCGATGCGGCGGCCGAAGCCTGGTGCGCGCGCTTCGAAACGGAATACTCTCTGTTACAGGCGATGCCCAAAACGCCGCCGCAAACGATGTTGTATTGCATCTGGCAAGACCCGTGGATGTGCGTTTCACGCGACACTTATATCGCCAATATGCTGGCCGAGATCGGCTGGAACGTGCCCGATCTGGGCGCGGCGCGCTATCCGCGCTTTGACTGGTCGCCGGAATTGGTCGAGGGCATCGATGGCGTGTTGCTGTCAAGCGAGCCGTATCGGTTCACGGAGCAGCACGCCGATGCGCTGGAGCGCCAGATCGGCAAGCCGGTGTTGCTGGTCGATGGCGAGATGATGTCGTGGTATGGCAGCCGTTCGCTGCTGGGACTGCGATACTTGCGTGAGCTGGCGCAAGCTTGATGCGGCAAGGATGAGGCGGGGATGAAAATGATGCTGGCGGCCTGTGCGGCCGCCAGCGGTGCGACGTTGCTGGCTGGCGTAGGCGCCGGCCTTATTCGCCGACCTCGTCCGTTTCAGCCTCGGCCGGGACTGGCACGGCGGCGTGGCGCTGGCTGTCGTGCAGGCGGCCGAGTGCGCTGTCGATGGCGCGCTTGAGTTTGTCGGCGGCGCCGGAGATGGCCTGGTGCAGCGTCGCGGCGTGGGCGCTGACGGCGATAGGCTGGTAGCCGTTGACGCGGGCTTCCATCAGGCAACGGTTATCGCCGTCGGCCGATTTCTGGCTGTTGTTGTCGCTGAGGTGGACTTCGACGCGCGTGATCTGTTCGGCGAATCGGTGGATGGCGGCGTCGACGACGGATTGTACGTGGGCGTCGAGGCTGGCGTGGCGTTCGATGGTTTTGTCGCAGTTGATATTGATTTGCATATGCTTACTCCCGGTTATACAAAAAGAAACCCGTCCAACCCAGGGTCAAAGCAATCGCTTCGAGGCCGCCGTGCGATCACCTCCGGCGGCGGCCGTGTGCACCCGAGCCGAGTTGGCTGATACGTTTTGCACACGAATCCATATTACTCCTTTTCGCCGGCCGCGCCTGTTAGTCAGCACACCTTGAGGGGCTGGGCCGCTGTCAGGGGTTGATCAGGCCGGCGGCGATATTGATCGACAGGCCCAGGATCACCAGGTTGAAGAAGAAACTCAGCACCGACTGGCCCAGCACCACCTGGCGCATCAGGCGTGTCTTGACGGCCACGTCCGACGTCTGGGCCGCCACCGCGATGGTGAACGAGAAGTACAGGAAGTCCCAGTAGTTGGGGTTTTCCTCGCCTTCGGGAAACTGCAACGGCGCCAGCGTGCCTTCGTCGTTGTAATACATATGGGCGTAGTGGAAGCAGAACAGCGTGCCGAGCAGGAACCAGGAACTGAGCAGCGTGGTCACCACCAGCACGTAGTGGATGGCGCGCTGGTCGGCCGGCATGTCCTTCAAGATCGACAGCTGCGAGACGATGGCGACCAGGCTCATCACGGCGGCCACGCACAGCACCGATAAAATCACCGGCGCCTTTTCATCCTGCTTGGCGGCGACGCGTTTGACCTGGTGGTGGTCGGCCCGCATCATCATCCAGCCCATCGTGGCCAGATAGACCCAGACGGCGATGTCCCAGGTCGCCAGCACGCGCGTCAGCCACGGCCATGCCGACGGCAGGGCGGGGCCGATCACGCAGCCGAGGATAACGGCGGAAGTCAGGCGGGGTCGGCTGCGGATCAAACCGTGTAAAGAAAAGAGTGAGGACATGGATAGCGTAAAAGTTGGCGATAGACTATCTTACAGCCTGCGCTTTGTCAGCGTGCGGAAAACGGTCCATGCGCGACAGCACCGGGAACAGCAGCGACCAGGCGCCGGTGACGGCCAGCGTCGCGGCGCCGCCGAACAGCACCGCGCGCACCAGGCCGAACCAGCCGGCCGTCACGCCCGACTCGAATTCTCCCAGTTCGTTGGAGGCGCCGATGAACACCGAGTTGACGGCGCTGACGCGGCCGCGGATGGCGTCCGGCGTTTCATATTGCACCAGCAGTTGCCGCACGTAGACGCTGATCATGTCGCCGGCGCCCATCAGGAACAGCGCGGCCAGCGCGACCAGCAAGCTGCCGGTCGCGCCCAGCACGATGGTGCCGGCGCCGAACAGCGCGACGCCGCCGAACATCCACAGGCCGACCCGGCGCGTGAGCGGGAAGAAGGCCAGCCCGACCGAGCACAACGCGGCGCCGACGCCGGGCGCCGTGCGCAGCAGGCCCAGGCCGGTCGGGCCGACGTGCAGCGTGTCGTGCGCCAGCGCCGGCAGCAGCGCGGTGGCGCCGCCGAACAGTACGGCGAACAGGTCGAGCGAAATGGCGCCCAGCACGATGGGCCGTGACAACACGAAGCGCAAGCCTTCGAGCACGCTGTGCCAGGTGGCCGGCTGGCGGTTGCTGGCCTGCGGCACGGGCTTGGTCAGCCACATCAGGATCACCGCCGCCACCAGCAGCGACGACGACAGCAGGTACACGGCCTTCGGCCCCGCCAGGTACAGCAGGCCGCCCAGCGTCGGCCCGACGATGACGGCGACGTGGAAGCTCGACGAACTGAGCGCGACGGCCTGGCTGAATTCCTCCGGCGGCACCATGTTCACCATCACCGCCTGCGAGGCCGGCATCATGAAGGCGCGCGCGCTGCCGAACAGCGCCAGCACGGCGAACACCGGCCAGACGACGCTCAGCCCGCTCAGGGTGAAACTCAGCAGCAGCAGTCCGCACAGCAGCTGCGCGCTCAGGCACAGGGCGATGATGTTGCGGCGGTTGTAGCGGTCGGCCGCGTGGCCGGCGATCAGGATCAGCAGCAGGAAGGGCGCGAACTGCGCCAGGCCGATCAGGCCGAGGTCGAACAGGTTGTGGGTCAGCGCGTAGACTTGCCAGCCGATGGCCACGTTCTGCATCTGCACGGCCAGCGTGCCGAGCACGCGCGACGACAGGTAAAAGCTGAAATTGCGATGACGCAGGATGCGCAAGCCGTTGGACGAGGGGAGCAGGGACATGGAGCCTTTCGGTGTAGCGGTGGATCGGGGACAGCGTGCCGCAAGGTGGCAAGATGGATGGTCTTCGCCATCCATCTTGGCGAGATAGATGGTCGCCGCCATCCATTTTTCGCCGCCATCCGAACCCCGCGCCGCGATGCGCCGGGGGGGGGGCGGCCGGATGACTTACGGTTTGTTGAGGTCGGCCTCGGTGGTGAAGGCGTCGGCGTAGAACTCGTCCTCCGGCAGCTGGCACAGCTGGACGAACTCGCGCTTGGCCGTATCGACCACGATGGGCGCGCCGCAGGCGTAGACCTGGTGGCCGGACAAGTCGGGCAGGTCGTCGATCACGGCCTGGTGGACGAAGCCGGTGCGGCCGTGCCAGTCGTCCTCGTCCAGCGCGTTCGACACCACCGGCACGTACTTGAACTGCGGCAGCTCGACGGCCCACTGGCGGCACAGCGCATCCATGTACAGATCCTGCGGCCGGCGCCCGCCCCAGTACAAAGTCATCGGCCGGGTCGAGCCGCTGTGGACCAGGTGCTCGACGATGGCCTTGATCGGCGCGAAACCGGTGCCCGAGGCCAAGAGCACCATAGGCTTGTCGCTGTCGTCGCGCACGAAGAAGGTGCCATGCGGACCCTCGAAGCGCAGGATGTCGCGCTCCTTCATCGTGCCGAACACCTGGTCGGTGAACAGGCCGCCGGGCAGGTGGCGGATGTGCAGCGTGAGCGCTTCGTCGCGGTCCGGCGCGGTGGCCATGCTGTAGCTGCGGCGCTTGCCGTCGCGCAGCATGAATTCGATATACTGGCCGGCGCGGTATTGCAGCTTTTCATGGGCCGGCAATTGCAGCGTGATGACGACCACGTCCGGCGCCAGCTTCTCGATGCTGCTCACGCGCGACGGCATTTTCTTGACCGGGAAGTCGCCGCTGCCGGCCACTTCGCGCGCCTCGATCACCAGGTCGCTGTGCGCGGTGGCGCAGCAGAACAGCGAGTAGCCCAGCGCCTCTTCCTCCGGCGTCAGCGCGCGCTGCTGGTGCGCCTTGTGGCTGACCGTGCCGGACACGACCTTGCCCTTGCAGGAGCCGCAGGCGCCGTTCTTGCAGCCGTAAGGCAGGCCGACGCCGGCCCGCATGGCCGCCGCCAGCACGGTGTCGTCGGCGTCGCAATCGAATTGATGGCCGCTGGGCTGTACAGTTATGTGGAACGTCATACAATCTTTCAGATGAAAACTACTCACAGACAAAAAATGAACCGGCCGCGCTTGCTGATCGTCGGTTGCGGCGATGTCGGCATGCGCTTGCTGCCGCTGTTGCGGACGCGTTTCCGGATCTATGCCGTCACCAGCCAGCCGGGTCGTTGCGCCGAGTTGCGCGCGGCCGGCGCGGTGCCGCTGGTGGCCGACCTGGACCAGCCGGCGACCTTGCGCCGCCTGGCCGGCCTGGCGCGCCATATCATTCACCTGGCGCCGCCACAACCTGACGGCGCGCTGGATCGCCGCACGCGCGCCTTGTGCGCTATTTTACCCGAGCGGGCGCGGCTCGTTTATGTCAGCACCAGCGGGGTCTACGGCGACTGCGGCGGCGCGCTGTTCGACGAAACCCGGACTGTGGCGCCGCGCAACGCCCGCGCGCTGCGCCGCGTCGACGCCGAGCGGACGCTGCGACGCTGGGCCGGCAACGCCGGCGCCAGCGTATCGATCCTGCGCGTGCCCGGCATCTATGGCGCCGACCGGCTGCCGTTGAAACGCTTGCGCGAGGGCACGCCGGCATTGATCGAGGCCGACGACGTGTACACCAACCACATCCACGCCGACGACCTGGCCGCCGCCATCGTGCGTGCGCTGTGGCGCGGCTTGCCGGGCCGCGTCTACCATGCCGTCGACGACAGCGACATGAAGATGGCGGCGTATTTCGACGCCGTCGCCGACGCGTTTCAGCTGCCGCGTCCACCGCGTTTGCCGCGCGCCGAGCTGGCGCGGGTGGTCACGCCGGCGCTGCTGTCCTTCATGTCCGAATCGCGGCGCCTGCGCAACGACAGGCTGACCGGCGAGCTCGGCCTGCGCCTGCGCTATCCGACGGTGGCCGCGACGCTGGCGGCCTGCGTTAAAATGGTGGATTGAAGCCCAGCAAGACAACCAAGGACACATATGAGCACCCTGAGCTATGAAGCTTACCTGGATGAAGTGACGACTCTCCTCACCGAGTTGTACGACCTGGAGGATAGCGCCGCCATCAAGCTGGTGGTCGACGCCCAGGACGCCGGCTTTTTCATCAAGCACGACGAAGTCGAAGACTTGCGTACCGTCGAGCAGGCCGGCAAGGACGCCGTCACCCTGTTCGAGCAAAAGCAGAACAAGGTGCAGACGCAGAAAAAGCAGCAGCTGCGTGTCCGTGCGGCAAAAAAATAAACCTGGCGCCGACGCGGCTGGCCGGCCAAAAAAGCAACAACTTGTTTAATTCGCCATAAAAATCGGCCATGGCGCGTTGGCCGTTGTATGCTATCGAATAGTGTGCATGGGAGGCGGTCCCGTTTGAGGCGGATCAAGCAGTGCGATGGGAGCCGGGGTATCGTGAGCCTTCGTGGCTGCGCGATGCCGCCAGCCCGGGCCTATGCGGCAGTCCGTCAGCCAGGTTTCCACAGGAGAGCGCATGCAATCGATACCGCATCCTAGTAAAGAACAAGTCCGTGCTTATATGCGGCAGCGCGGATCGGCGCACCGTCCGCCACCGGCGCCGGATGAAATCCGCCGCCAGCTCGGCTGGTACGGCCAGCAAATCCAGCAAGATCGCGGCCCGTCGGCCGGCGATTACGGTTTCACCTTCCCCAGTGCCGTCGCGCAATTGGCCACCCTGCTTGTCGTCGAATGGCTATTTCTAGCCGCCGGAGTGAATCGCTCCGCCTGATTTTTCGTAACTTTTTGTTATGAAAATGTTCCTAGCACAAGAGTCGGCTAGGAAATCTCTCAAATAATCACAAAAAATTGCACCCAGTTAGTCTAACGTTAACGAAAAGGTGTATTATGTTGCTTGTGCGCTAAAAACCGGCATTAAAAGACCGTGTTTCGTAGTGCAGCCTTGGTATTACAGCGAAATATTTTTTAATTCTGTGTCGTTTTTTTTCCAAAACGACCTGACACTTACACGAAACTATCATGTCTATCAAAGAACTCACCGCGTCGCCTACCTACAACCCTAACCGGGTCCTCGATGCCATCATCGAAAAATTGCAACTGAAAAACGATGCCGCCCTGTCGCGCGCGTTGGAAGTGGCGCCGCCGGTCATCAGCAAAATCCGCCACAACACGCTGCCGATCGGCGCCACCATCCTGATCCGCATGCACGAAATCAGCGATTTCAGCATCCGTGAACTGCGCGAACTGATGGCGGCCTGAGCCCCCAAGGCCCAGAAAAAGGCGTGAGCACCTCCGGTGTCACGCCTTTTTTATTGTGTCGCGCGATGCGCGCACGCGTACGGGCAAGTCATGCAGGACTATTTAGTCCGGCATGACTTGCCCGTTGCCGTTTCCGCGTCCGAAATGCTCAGCTGAATTAATGGGCTGAACTATCAGGCCGACGTGCTGATCGTGGTGCCGATGGTCTGGCCGTTGGTGTTGACGGTCGGCGCGGTGGAGGTCGTCGGTGGCGGCGGTGCCGTGCGTTCGGCCGGGCGGTCGAGCTGTTTCGGTGCCAAGGCTTGCTGCGTCGGCGACACTTGCGTGACGGGATTGCTGGTGGTTGCGCTGTGGATGGCCATGATGGGCTCCAATCGATAGAACTGCCGGTGCTGTGAAGTATGCCACTGTTTGCGGCGCCGCGCCCGATCCGCTGGCGATTTCGGTGGCGATTTCGGTGGCGCGGCGGGAGGGGTGTTGCGCCGCCACCGATCCGGCGCCGGCGAGTCTAGGCCACGGCCTGGCCCGTGTAGGCCGGGTCCGGCAAATATTCGACCGGCACCGAGACCGACACCACCGTGCCGCCGTTCGGGCTGCCGCTGAACGAGCACTGGCCGCCGAGGATGCTGATGCGCTCCTCGATGCCGACCAGGCCGAAGGAGGCGATCTTGTTGCGGCTGTTGGCGCGGATGCCGACGCCGTTGTCGGTGATGGTCATGCTCAACATGCCCATGTGCTGGCGCAGCTCGACGCGCACCATGCTGGCCCGCGCGTGCTGCAGGATGTTGCTGAGCGATTCTTGCAGCACGCGGAACAGGGCGGTGGCGCCGTGGTCGTCGATGACGATGTCGCACTGGTGCTCTATCAGTTCGCACACCATGCCCGAGCGCTGGCGGAACTGGGCGATCTGCCATTCGACGGCCGCGCTCAGGCCCAGGTCCAGCACGGTGGGCCGCAAATCGTTGATGATGTGGCGCACGCTTTTGATGGTGCTGTCGATGTGGCCCAGCGTGCTGCGCGCGCGCGCGTGCAGCCGCGGGTGGCGCTGGCGGGTGCGCGTGGCCAGCATGTCGGCCTCGATGCGCAGCACCAGCAGGTTCTGGCCCAGGTCGTCGTGGATTTCGCGCGCGATGCGCTTGCGCTCCTCCTCCTTGATCTGGTCGGCGTGCGCGGCCAAGCGGCGCAGCTTGTGGTGCGACAGCTGCAACTTGGCCTGGCTGTCGCGCAATTCCTTGGTCATGGCCTTGGCCATCTTGATGGCCCGCAGCCGCGACGACGCCAGCGTGTGGAACAGCATCGAGATCAGCATGCTGCAA
>Ga0209901_1000309_pt1 | contig 21878 bp, 20 predicted proteins | sample OrgsoiDNA_201058_FD_185806 | JGI IMG/M metagenome (GOLD analysis project Ga0209901, IMG submission 185806) | Permafrost soil microbial communities from the Arctic, to analyse light accelerated degradation of dissolved organic matter (DOM) -... | ecosystem: Environmental > Terrestrial > Soil >...
CGTGCCAGGCCGGGGCGGCCACGCGCTGGCGTGCGCCGCCGGCTTGCTCATCTGGCTAAGATAGTCCGGTCAAATGAACGCTGAGGAGAACCATCATGCCCAAAGGCGCCAGCCCGAAACGCGAGCGCGAGTATGAAAAGCTCGAAGGCCAGTTCAAGCAGGAAGGCCGCTATCACGGCCGCGAGGAGGAAGTCGCGGCACGCATCGTTAACCAGCAGCGCGCCGAACACGGCGAGACCCAGGGCGAGCGGCAGCAGGCCGGCGCCGGCCATGCGCCCGACCGCGACCTGCCGATCGACGGCTATGAGCACCTGACCGTGGAGCAGGTCAAGACCCGGCTGGAGCGCTTGTCGGCGTCGGAAATCCGCAAGATACGCAGCTATGAAGCTGCGCACAAGCAGCGCAAGGGCGTGCTGGCGGCCATCGATACGCACAAATAGCGCGCGTCGACCCGGCGTCAGGCGGCATCGCCGTCCGTGTCGGGCAGGCTGATGCGGTTGCGGCCCATGTGCTTGGCGCGGTACAGCGCGCCGTCGGCCGTGGCGATCAGCTGGCTGGGGTCGTTCTCGGGCGAGGCCAGCGCCGTCGCCGCGCCTATGCTGACCGTCACCACGTGGCGCTGGCTGCCCAGGTTGGGCAGGTGCAGCTGCTCGACGCGGCAGCGGATGCGCTCGGCGACGATGGCGGCGCCCTTGAGCGACTGGTTCGGCAGCACGACGGCGAATTCCTCGCCGCCGTAACGCGCCACCAGGTCGTTGGCGCGCATCTCGCTGGCCACGGCGCTGGCGATGCGTTGCAGGCATTCGTCGCCGCCGATGTGGCCGTAGGCGTCGTTGTACTGCTTGAAATTGTCGACGTCGACCATCAGCAGCGACAGCGGCTGCTGGTGGCGCAGCGCGCGCTGCCACTCGGCTTGCAGCGTGTCGTCGAAGCAGCGGCGGTTGGCCAGCCCGGTCAGGCCGTCGCGGGTGGCCAGTTGTTGCAGCGCCACTTGGGCCTTTTTTTCGTCGGTCATGTCGCGCAGCGTTTCGACGACGGCGGCGAGCTGGCCGTCGGCGCCGAAGATCGGACTGGCGTCGCCGGCCAGATAGCGGCGCCGGCCCACGCGCGGCATGTCGCACCAGTTTTCGGCGCACAGATTGCCGTCGGCCGCGCCGCGCCGCGCGTGCTGGTCGTACAGCGCGTGCAGCTCGCCGGAGCGGCCCAGCAGCACCAGGTCGGCCAAGGTCGGGCGCTGCTCCGCGTAAAAGCTGCGCCAGTGCTCGGACGTGCCCAGCACCTCGTAGGCCGGCACGCCGGTCAGGCGCTCGCAGGCGCGGTTCCAGATCAGCACCTTGCCGCTGGTGTCGATGACGAAGGTCGGCACGACCAGCAGCTCCATCAGCTTGAGCGCGAAGCCATGCGGCTGGTCGGCGGCGGGAAACTCCATCAGGTGCTGGATCTTGGTCTGAGGATGCATGCGTGGTCCTTGATTGTGATGGGCTCGCGCTGACGGCGTCGGAATTGATCAGTGACAAGTTTTGATTTTGCTACCGGCGCCACCGCCCACGTTTGACGGGGCACAAGATCGCGCCCGATAAGGTGCAGGCCGAGTTGGACTCAGGCGGCCGCCAGCGGCACGCTGATCAGCAGCGTCGTGCCACGGCCGGGCGCGCTGAGAATTTCCAGCCGGCCGCCGGCGCCGCTGACGCGCTCCTGCATGCCGTCCAGACCCCGGCCGCAACGCGACGCGCCGGCTGCGACGGGCAGGCCGACGCCGTTGTCGCTGACCGTCATGGCCAGCCGCTGCGGCTGACGGCTGAGGGCCACGCTGACGCTGCTGGCGCGGGCGTGGCGCGCCACGTTGGCCAGCGCCTCCTGCACGACGCGGTAGATCATCGTGTCGGCGCCGCAGTCCCTGGCCGCGCAGAGGGCGTCGGCGTCGGCCATCAATTCGCAACGGATGCCGCTGAGGCGCGCAAAATCGGCCAGATGGTGCGTCAGCGCGCGGCCCAGGCCTTCGTTCAGCGCGGCCGGGCGCAGGTCGTTGATGATGGCGCGCAGCGAGCGCACGGCCAGGTCGATGCGCTGGCCGAGCTGGCCGAGCCGTTCATCGAGTGGATTCGCCAGCGTCTGGATGGCCGCGCCGGCTTGCAGCGTGGCGATGTCCATTTTCAGCGTCAGCAGATGCTGGCCCAGGTCGTCGTGGATGTCGCGCGCGATGCGCCGCCGCTCGGCGTTCTGGACCTCGCCTTGCTGCGCGGCCAGCCGGCACAGGCTGGCGTGGGTGTCGATCAGCGCCTGCTCGGCGCCGCCGCGCAATGCGCGTTCGCGGGTCAGCTCGGTGTGCAGCTCGGCCACCGTCACGCGCAGCCGGTAGTGGCGCCACGCCAGCCACAGCGCGACGGCCGCCAGCAGCGCCGCCCCGGCCATCATCGCTTCGACACGCCAGGCCATGGGCGCCGACAGCGGCGGCGTGGCCAGCATGGCGCCGCTGAGGATGGCGCCGGCCAGTATGGTCAGGGGTAGCATAGTTGGCGGCAGCAGTCTCATAAAACCTCCGTAGCAGGTTGACGCCCCGGCAATGCGTGGCGCTCCGACAACATAGCCTTGCTGTTGCAGCGCAGCATTGCGAAAGATCAATATTTTCCTCTCATTAAGTAAATAATCGCCACCGGCGGGCCGGGAAATCCCGGCAGGGCGCCGGCGCGGATATAATAGAGGGTTGTCAACGGGGATGCGCCTGCCGCCAGCCCCGCCCGCCGAGGAAATACCGTGACTTACAGTATCAAAGAAATCTTTTACACCTTGCAGGGCGAGGGCGCCCATGCCGGGCGTCCCGCCGTGTTCTGCCGTTTTGCCGGCTGCAATCTGTGGACCGGCCGCGAAAGCGACCGCGCCAGCGCCGTCTGCCAGTTCTGCGACACCGACTTCGTCGGCACCGACGGCGAGGGCGGCGGCAAGTTCACCACGCCCGAAGCGCTGGCGGCGACCATCAACGCGCTGTGGCCGGACACTTACGCGGCCAGCAAATACGTGGTCTTCACCGGCGGCGAGCCGCTGCTGCAGCTGGACCTGGAGCTGATCGCCGCGATGCACGCGGTGGGCTTCGAGATCGCCATCGAAACCAACGGCACCTTGCCGGTGCCGGCCGGCGTCGACTGGATCTGCGTCAGCCCGAAGATGGGTTCCAAGCTGGTGGTCGGCAAGGGCAATGAAATCAAGGTCGTAATCCCGCAGGCCCAGCAGGACCTGGCGGCCTACGAAGGCCTGGACTTCGACAATTTCTTCGTCCAGCCGATGGACGGCCCGCTGGCCGCCTTCAACACCACGCTGGCGATCGAGACCTGCAAACGCAACCCGAAGTGGAAGCTGAGCCTGCAAACCCATAAACTTTTACAGATACCATAATGCTGACCATCACACGTAAGCTCGAATTCGACGCCGGCCACCGGATTCCCGACCACAAAAGCCAGTGCCGCAACCTGCACGGCCACCGCTACACGCTGGAAATCACGCTGACCGGCCAGGTCATCTCGGTCGAAGGCAATTCCGACAACGGCATGATCATGGACTTTTCCGACATCAAGGCGCTGGCCAAGGAACATTTGGTCGACGTCTGGGACCACGCCTTCCTGGTCTACGAAAAGGACCACGCGGTGCGCGATTTCCTGGCCACGCTGCCCGACCACAAGACCGTCGTCATCGACCGCATCCCGACCGTCGAAAACCTGGCGCAGATTGCCTTCGACATCTTGAAGGCCGCCTACAAAGACCGCTTCGGCACCGGCCTGCACCTGCACAAGCTGGTGCTGCACGAAACGCCGAACTGCTGGGCCGAGATCACCGATGCCTGAGATGCCCTTGCCGGCTAGCGACGCTGCGGCCGTGCCGCCGGCCGGGCTGTCGGCCACGCCGCCCGTCGCGGCGCCGCTGGCAGCGTCGATTGCTCCGTCGCCGGATGCGGCCATTGCGGCGCCGATCGCGCCGGCCGCTGCCCATCAGGCCACGCCGGACGAGGAGGCGTTCATGCGCGCCGCGCTGGAACAGGCGCAGCACGCGTGGGACCTGGGCGAAGTGCCGGTCGGCGCGGTCGTCGTCAAGGACGGCGTGATCATCGCGCGCGGCTACAACCAGCCGATCGGCAAACACGATCCGACGGCGCATGCCGAAATCGTCGCCCTGCGCGCGGCCGCCGAAGCGCTCGGCAACTACCGCCTGCCCGGCTGCGAGCTGTATGTGACGCTGGAGCCGTGCGTGATGTGCAGCGGCGCGATGATGCATGCGCGGCTGGCGCGCGTGGTCTTCGGCGCGTCCGATCCCAAGACCGGTGTCTGCGGCTCGGTGCTCGACCTGTTCGCGCACGAGCAGCTGAACCACCACACGCAGTCGGTCGGCGGCGTGCTGGCCGACGATTGCGGCCATCTGCTGAAAAGCTTTTTCGCCGCGCGCCGCGCCGCCGCGCGGCTGAACGCCAAGTCGTCCTAGAAAAAATGGTATGCTAAATCGCCGGCCCGGTCAGCTTTAAAACCACGGGCCGCGACCACCATTCGACGTCGAAGTATCGGGGACACCAGTGGCTACTGTAGCAAGCAACGGCATCACCATCGCCTACGAAACCAGCGGCGACCCGCACGGCATGCCCGTCCTGCTGATCATGGGCCTGGGCATGCAGCTGACCTCTTGGCCGGACGAATTCGTCGACGGCCTGGTGGAACAGGGCTGCTACGTGATCCGCTTCGATAACCGCGACAGCGGCCTGTCGAGCAAATTCGATCAATTCAAGCGCCCCAATCTGCCATTGGCCTACTTGAAAAGCCTGGTCGGCTGGCCGCTGGCGTCGCCGTACAAACTGGCCGACATGGCCGACGACGCGCGCGGCCTGCTCGACGCGCTGGGCCTGCAAAAAGTCCACGTCATCGGCGTCTCGATGGGCGGCATGATAGGCCAGATTTTCGCCGCGCGCCACGCCGAGCGGACCCTCAGCCTGACTTCCATCATGTCGAGCAGCGGCCGGCGCGGCCTGCCCGGACCGACGCGGGCCGCGCGCAACGCGCTGCTCGGCCGCCCGGCCGATCCATCGAACCCCGAGCAGGTCGTCGCGCACATGCTGTCGGTGCTGCGCACGATCGGCAGCCCGGCCTATCCGACGCCCGAGCGCCAGCTGCGCGCCAATATCGAGCGGGCCATGGCGCGCAGCGTCAGCCCGGCCGGCGTGGCGCGGCAGATGGTGGCCATCGCGGCGTCGGGCGACCGCACGCCGCTGCTGGAAAAAATCCGCTGCCCCGCGCTGGTGATCCACGGCGCCGCCGATCCGCTGGTACCGCTGGCCTGCGGCGAGGCCACCGCGCAAGCCATCGCCGGCGCCGAGCTGCACGTCATCGAAGGCATGGGCCACGACCTGCCGCCGCAGCTCAACGAACGCCTGCTCGCCTTGATCGACGGCCATCTGCGCGGTAAGATGGCGGCACACGGCAAGTCCCAGATCGCCTGATGTCCGGTCCATCTTCCGGCGCGGGTGCGGCCACTTTTTTGATCGAGACACTTTGAGTACACCACAAATCGGTATCGCCATCGCCGCGCCGAGCGGCGCCGCACTGGACGACGCAGCGCTGGAGCGCGGCATACAAGGCCTGCGGGAACAAGGCTTCCTGGTCCATAACTACTACGACGGCGCGCAGAAAATGCAGCGCTTCGGCGGCACCGACGCGGCCCGTCTGGCACAGCTCAACGCCGCCGCCGCCGATCCCGATGTGCAGATCGTCATCGCGCTGCGCGGTTCCTATGGCATCAGCCGCATCCTGCCGCAGATCGATTTCCGCGCCATGGCCGACAGCGGCAAACTATTCGTCGGCTACAGCGACTTCACCGCCTTCCACATGGCGCTGATGCAGCAGACGGGCCGCGTCAGTTTCGCCGGCCCGATGATGTGCGACGATTTTATCCGCGACGAACCGGTGGCGTTCACGCTTGATCAATTCTGGAGCTGCCTGCGCGGGCCGACCCACACGGTGCGCGGCACGGCCAGCGGCAATCCGGCGGTCGACGTGCGTGGCCAGCTTTGGGGCGGCAACCTGGCCATGCTGGTGTCGCTGCTAGGCACGCCGGCTTTCGCACCTATCGAAAACGGCATCGTCTTCGTCGAAGACATCAACGAGCATCCCTACCGCATCGAGCGCATGCTGCTGCAAATGTGGTACGCCGGCGCGTTCGAGGGACAGCGGGCGCTGGTGCTGGGCGATATCTCCAACTATAAACTGAGCCCGGCCGACAACGGCTACGACTTCGATACCATGCTGGCCTATCTGCGCGAGCGCCTGCCGCTGCCGGTGTTGACCGGCCTGCGCTTCGGCCATATCCGCGAGCGCGTCACGCTGCCCTACGGCGGCATGGCACACCTGGTGTCGGACGCCGGGGGCTTCGATATGACCATCAGCGACTATCCGACGCTGGCCGGTGTCTGAAACGCTTTCCGACCTGAGTTATTATCGCGCCACGGCCGGCGCTGAAACGCACGGCGCCTTATCCGGCAAGGACGACTGCCAGGTATGCATCATCGGCGCGGGCTATGCCGGCCTGTCCACCGCGATGTCGCTGATGGAGCGCGGCCTACGTGATGTCGTGCTGCTGGAGGCGCGGGCGGTCGGCCACGGCGCATCGGGCCGCAACGGCGGCTTTGTGTTCGGCGGCTATTCGCTGGGCGAGCGCGCCTTGCTGGCGGCGGCCGGCGGTGACGCCGGCAAAAAACTCTACCGGCTCACGCTCGACGCGGTCGAGCAAATCCGCCGCCGCATCGCGCACTACGCGATCGAATGCGAAGCCACGCATGCCGGCATCTATCTGGCCAACTGGTTTGACGACGGCCGCATCCTGGACGCGCAGCAGCGCTTCATGGCCGACCATCTCGGCGTCGAGTGGCGGCGACTAAGCCGCGACGAATTCGCGCAGCAGGCGCACAGCACGCGCTACTTCGGCGCGCTGCACGAAGCCAATGGCTTCCATTTTCATCCGCTCAAATATGCGCAGGGACTGGCGCGCGCGCTGGTGGCCGGCGGTGTGCGGATGCACGAGCAAAGCCGCGCGGTGCGCATCGTGGCTGAAGGCGCGGGCTGGCGCGTCGTCACCGCGGACGGCGAGGTGAGGGCGCGCGAAGTGGTGGTCTGCTGCGGTGGCTATATCGAACGCCTGGCGCCGAAACTGGCCGGCGCCATGCTGCCCATCGCCACCTACGTGATGGCGACCGAGCCGCTGCGCGAGCGCCTGCCCACCGCGCTGCGCACCAGCGCCGCCATCTACGACACGCGCTACGCCTTCGACTACTATCGCCCGCTGGCCGATACGCGGCTGCTGTGGGGCGGCCGCATCGCCATCCGCGAACGCCGCGCGCCGGACGTGGCGCGGCTGCTGTATCGCGACATGCTGAAGGTCTATCCGCAACTGGCCGGCGTGCGCGTCGACTATGCCTGGAGCGGCATGATGAGCTACGGCCGCCACAAGATGCCGCAACTGGGCCGGCTGCCCGACGGCATCTGGTACGGCATGGGCTTCGGCGGCCACGGCGTCGCCCCGACCACGCTGTCGGGCGAACTGCTGGCGCGCGCCATCCTTGGCGACGGCGTCGACCTGGCCCGTTACGCGCAATGGGGCCTGCCCTCGACCGGCGGCCCGGCCGGCCTGCTGGCCGCGCAGCTGGCCTACTGGTACTACGAGCTGCGCGACTGGCTGCGCCAATAGGCCGCAGCGCAGCATCTAATTTGGGCGCCGGCACGCGGCGATGGTAAAATACGCGGTTAATCAAATCCATCGCTTTAAGGGCTTCACTCGTGCTAAGTACAGCAAACATCACCATGCAATTCGGCGCCAAGCCGCTGTTCGAAAACATCTCCGTCAAGTTCGGCGATGGCAACCGCTATGGCCTGATCGGCGCCAACGGCTGCGGCAAATCGACCTTCATGAAAATCCTCGGCGGCGACCTGGAACCGTCCGGCGGCAACGTGATGCTGGACACCAACGAGCGCCTCGGCAAACTGCGCCAGGACCAGTTCGCGTTTGAAGACATGCGCGTGCTCGACGTGGTCATGATGGGCCACACCGAGATGTGGGCCGCCATGCAGCAGCGCGACGCCATCTACGCCAACCCGGAAGCGAGCGACGACGACTACATGGCCGCCGCCGAACTCGAAGGCAAGGTCTCCGAATACGACGGCTACACGGCCGAATCGCGCGCCGGCGAACTGTTGCTGGGCGCCGGCGTGGCCATCGAGCTGCACCAGGGACCGATGAGCAATGTGTCGCCGGGCTGGAAGCTGCGCGTGCTGCTGGCGCAGGCGCTGTTCTCGAATCCGGACATCCTGCTGCTCGACGAGCCGACCAACAATCTGGACATCAACACCATCCGCTGGCTGGAAGATGTGCTCAACGAGCGCAACTCCACCATGATCATCATTTCGCACGATCGCCACTTCCTGAATCAGGTCTGCACCCACGTCGCCGACATGGACTACGGCACGCTGAAAATCTACCCGGGCAACTACGACGAGTACATGTTCGCGTCCACCCAGGCGCGCAACCAGCAGCTGTCGAACAACGCCAAGGCCAAAGAGAAGGTCGCCGAGCTGCAGGACTTCGTGCGCCGCTTCGCCGCCAACAAATCGAAGGCGCGCCAGGCCACGTCGCGCGCCAAGCAGATCGAGAAGATCAAGGTCGACGACATCAAGCCGTCGTCGCGCGCCTATCCCTTTGTCCGTTTCGACGGCGAGAAAAAGCTGCACCGCCTGGCCGTGGAAGTCGAGAACATCTCGAAAGCCTACGACCGCCAGCTGTTCAAGAACTTCAGCATCATGGTCGAAGCGGGTGAACGCATCGCCATCATCGGCGCCAACGGCGTCGGCAAGACCACGATGCTGCGCTGTATCGCCGGCGACGACATCGCCGGCCTGCACCCGGACCAGGGCCGCGTCAAGTGGGCGGAAAACGCCAACGTCGGCTACATGCCGCAGGATCCGACCGAGGAATTCGCGGCCGACACCGCGCTGGCCGACTGGATGGGCCAGTGGACCAAGGAAGGCGACGACGACCAGGCCGTGCGCTCCATCCTGGGCCGTTTGCTGTTCGGCGGCGACGAGGTGAAGAAGTCGGTCAAGGTGCTGTCCGGCGGCGAGAAGGGCCGCATGATGTACGGTAAGCTGATGCTGGGCCGTCACAACGTGCTGCTGATGGACGAGCCGACCAACCACATGGACATGGAATCGATCGAGTCGCTCAACGTGGCGCTGGAAAAATACGCCGGCACCTTGGTGTTCGTGTCGCACGACCGCGAGTTCGTCTCCTCGCTGGCCAACCGCATCATCGAGATCAAGGAAAACGAGATCATCGATTTCCGCGGCAATTATGAAGACTACCTGACCAGCCAGGGCATCGACTAAGTCTCCGCGACCTTGCCGGCGGTGGCCACCATCGCCCGGCAAGGATCGCTGCAATATGCGATAGTGTCGCTTTCGTAGTTAGGCCACCGAACATCATGCAAATCTTACAGATCAAACCCGTCGAGTACGAACATCCACAAGACGGCGCCAGCTGCACCGCCCAAGCCTGGGCGCGCACGCCCGCGACGCCGTCGCCGGCTGAAAAAACCGCCCTCAAAGAAAAAATCAAACGCCTGCTGAAGGAACGCGAAGCGGTGCTGGTCGCGCACTATTACGTCGACGCCGACTTGCAGGACCTGGCCGAGGAAACCGGCGGCTGCGTCTCCGATTCGCTGGAGATGGCGCGCTTCGGCCGCGACCATCCGGCCAAGACGCTGGTGGTCGCCGGCGTGCGCTTCATGGGCGAAACCGCCAAAATCCTCAGCCCCGAAAAACGCATCCTGATGCCCGACCTGGACGCCACCTGCTCGCTCGACCTGGGTTGCCCGGCCGACGAATTCGCGGCCTTCTGCGACGCCCATCCGGACCGCACGGTGGTCGTTTACGCCAATACCAGCGCCGCCGTCAAAGCGCGCGCCGACTGGATGGTGACCTCGTCGATCGGCCTCGATATCGTCGCCCACCTGCACGCGCAGGGCAAAAAAATCCTCTGGGCGCCGGACAAGCACCTCGGCTCCTACATACAGAAGAAGACCGGCGCCGACATGCTGCTGTGGCAGGGTTCCTGCCTGGTGCACGACGAATTCAAGGCCACCGAGCTGGAACTGCTGAAGGCCGAATATCCGCACGCGAAAGTGCTGGTGCATCCGGAGTCGCCGGCCAACGTGGTGGCGCTGGCCGACGTCGTCGGCTCGACCACGCAGATCATCAACGCCGCCGTCGAATCGGAGGCCGACACCTTCATCGTCGCCACCGACAACGGCATCCTGCACAAGATGCGCGCCGCCGCGCCGACCAAGCGCTTCATCGAAGCGCCGACCGCCGGCAACAGCGCCACCTGCAAGAGCTGCGCGCATTGCCCGTGGATGGCGATGAACGGCTTGCAGAACCTGGCCGACGTGCTGGAAAACATGGGCAATGAAATCCATGTCGACGCCGACACCGGCAAGGCGGCGGTGCGCTCGATCAATCGCATGCTCGATTTCGCGGCCGCGAAAAAAGCCAATGTGCAGCCGGGGCCCGACCTGGCGCAAGAGGCAAAACTGTTTACCGGAATTGGTCCTGCATGATGAGTACTTTGCTGAATAGCTTTGCGCCGTTCGACGCGCCGTTGAAGGCCGCGTTCGAGGCCAACCTGCTGGTGGCGCTGCTGGAGGATGTCGGCAGCGGCGATTTGACGGGCAAGCTGGTGCCGGACGGCCGCGTCGTCGCGCGCGTGATCGTGCGTGAAGATGCGGTGCTGTGCGGCGCGCCGTGGTTCGAAGGGATCATGCACTGCGTCGATGCCGGCATCGCCATCGACTGGCATTACGCCGAGGGTGACGCGATGACGGCCGACAGCGTGGTCTGCACCATCCAGGGCCCGGCGCGCGCGTTGTTGACGGCCGAACGCGGCGCGCTCAACTTCCTGCAACTGCTGTCCGGCGTGGCCAGCGAGACGCGCCGCTACGTCGACCTGGTGGCCGGTACTTCCGCCGCGATTCTGGATACGCGCAAGACGCTGCCCGGCTTGCGGCTGGCGCAGAAGTACGCGGTGCGCGTCGGCGGCGGCAAGAACCAGCGCCTGGCGCTGTATGACGGCATCCTGATCAAGGAAAACCATATCGCGGCGGCCGGCGGCATCACGGCGGCGCTGGTGGCGGCGGCGCGGCTCGATGCGGGTGTCTCGATCCAGGTCGAAGTCGAAAGCCTCAAGGAACTGGAAGAGGCGCTGGCGGCGGGCGCGGTCTCGGTCTTGCTCGACAACTTCGACCTCGACATGATGCGCGCCGGCGTCAAGCTCAACGCGGGCCGCGCGCTGCTCGAAGCGTCCGGCGGCATCAACTTCGACAGCGTGCGCGCCATCGCCGAAACGGGCGTCGACCGCATCTCCATCGGCAGCCTGACCAAGGACGTGCGCGCGACCGACTATTCGCTGCGCATCGTCGGCAAAGTCAGCACCAGCACGGCCCTGAGCTAACGCCGGGTCGCGGCTAGGCCGCCATCAGCGCGCGCCTGACCGGCAGCGTGACGCGGAAGGTGCTGCCCTTGCCGGCGGCCGTTTCGACGTCGATGCGGCCGTGGTGGTTCTGCACGATGCCGTAGGACAGCGACAGCCCCAGCCCCGTGCCCTTGCCGATCGCCTTGGTGGTGAAGAAGGGATCGAAGATGCGCGGCAGCACGTGCGCCGGAATGCCGCAGCCGCTGTCGCCGATCTCGACCCAGACCTCGTCGCCGCGGCAGCCGGTGCGGATGGTGATGCGGCCGCGCTGCGGGCCGATGGCCTGCGCCGCGTTGAGCATCAAATTCATGAACACCTGGTTGAGCTGCGAGGGCAGGCATTCGATGTCCGGCATGGCGCCGTAATCGGTGACGATATCGGCCGCGTGGCGCAAGTCGCTGGCGACGATGTTGAAGGTCGACGCCAGGCCGACGCGCAGGTCGGCCCACTGCCAATCCTGTTCGCTGTCGACGTGCGAAAAATCCTTCAGGTCCTGCACGATCTTGCCGACGCGGTCCATGCCGCCGCGCGACTCGGCCACCAGCACCGGCAGGTCCTGCATCAGATAGGCCAGGTCGACGCGCGCGCGGGTCGCGACGATGCGTTCGGCCGCTTCCGCCGACGCGACGCTGGCTTCGGCCTCCTCATAGGCCGCCAGCATCTGGAACAGGCCGGCCAGATACTGTTCCAGCATGCTGAAATTGGAGGCGAGGAAAGCCAGCGGATTGTTGATTTCGTGGGCCACGCCGGCCGCCAGCTGGCCGATCGAGGCCAGCTTCTCCGACTGCACCAGCAGGCTTTCGAGTTGTTTGCGTTCGGCCATTTCGGTTTGCAGCCTGGCGTTGGTCTGCACCAGTTCATCCGTGCGCTCGCGCACGCGGCCTTCCAGATGCTCGTTCATGTGTCGCAGTTCGCCGTTGACGCGGTTGATGATGGCATGGCTGCGCACCAGCCGCGCCGCCGCGTACAGCAATAATCCGATCAGCGCCGTCGCCAGCAGCGACAGGAAGCGCCGATAGGTCTGCAATTGCTGGACGGCGCGCTGTTGTTCGACCCCGAGCAGGTTGTTGATGTCGTCGATGCGGGCGGCGGTCGGCACGTCGGCGATCCGGTTCAGCAAGCCGGCGACCACCGCATCCTCGCTGAGGACGGTGGCGGCATGCATGGCGAGGATCTCGACCCGTTGCCTCAGCTCCGGCGCCAGCCGGCCGGCCAGCGGGGACAGCTTGGCCAGTTCGTCCCGGGCCTCGCGCATTTCCTCGTCGCTGGGGGTCTGGTTGTAGATCAGCGTGGCCAGCAGGACGCGGTTGGCGGCCGCCGTCACGGGCGCGTTGGCGCGCGGGCCGGCCAGGCCTTCGATGTCGTCGACGGCGATGGGCAGGAAGGTCAGCGAATTGCGCAGCACCGCGTTGTGCGATTTGAAGGCCTCGATCAGCGCCGCCTTGTTGTTCAGCGCCAGTTCGTAGGCGGCGATGGCGGCGCGCAGCCGGCCGGCGGCGTCCGGCCGCTGCGCCGTCGTCAGCGCGTCCAAATGCTGCGGCAACACGCTCATGTCGCGCAGCGGATCGACCAGCGGGTCGTAGCTTTGATTGAGGCCGATGTGCGACTTCATCGCGTCGAGCTCCCAGCGCGCGTCCAGCTGTTTGATCTGCCGTAGCAGCGCGACGTTTTCGAAGTAGCCGGCGGTGTCGTAGTCCTGGCTGCGCAGATAGGTGAACATCAGCGCCGCCGCCAGCAGCAGGCCGACGGCGGGCAGGGCCAGCCGGCCGAGGCGCACGCGCAGTGCCGACAAGGCGCTCATGGCTGGCCTTGGGGCGCGCTGCTCAGCGTCTTCAGGAACTGGATGATGAAGGCCTTGTCTTCTTTCGAACCGACGCGGCCGAGCTGAAATTTGAACATCGCGTCGATCGCCTCGTCCAGCGTCGCGGCCGAGGCGTCGTGGAAGTAGGGTGCGGTCTGCGCCACGTTGCGCAGGCTGGGCACCTTGAACACATGCAGGTCCTCGGCATTGTGGGTGAGGGCGTAGCGGCCCTGGTCGGCCTCGTTGCCGCCGCCGCGCCGGGCGAAGTAGTCGCCCATCACGCCGAACTTCTGGTACATATTGCCGCCGACGTTGACGCCCTGGTGGCAGGCCACGCAGCCGTACTGCTTGAATTTGGCGTAGCCGGTTTTCTCGTCGGCGGTGATGGCGTTGCGCTCGCCGCGCAGGTAGCGGTCGAAGCGCGCATTCGGCGTGATCAGCGTGCGCTCGTAACTGGCGATGGCGTCGCGCACATTGGCCGCCGTCAGGCCCTCGCGGTAGGCGGCGGCGAAGGCGCGGGTGTAGCCGGCGTCGCGGGTGAGCTTGTCGATGATCTGCGGCCAGTTCGAGCCCATCTCGATGGGATTGCGCACCACGATATCGATCTGCGCTTCGAGCGTGTCGGCGCGGCCGTTCCAGAACTGCTTGAAATTGAGCGCGGCGTTGAGCACCGTCGGCGTGTTGACCTGCGTGGGCTGACCGCGGAAGCCGAGCGAGCGCGCGCGCGGATCGCCGCCGCCGCGGGCCACGTCGTGGCAGCTGGCGCAGGACACGCTGTTGTTGGCCGACAGGCGCGCGTCGTTGAACAGGCGGCGTCCCAGCGCGGCCCTGGCCGGGTCCTGGTGCAGCGTCAGCGGCACCGGTTTGATCGGCTCGTCGAGCGGCGCGTCGGCGGCCGCGCCGGGCGGCGCGTTGCAGCACAGCGCCATCGCCAGTGCCCAGGCCGGGTGCTTGGTCCGGGTGGTCATGAGCGGCTCCTTTCATGCCGCGCCAGCGCCACCCGGACCGCCCCGCGCGACAGCAGGTGCGGGGCGGCGGCGCCGGCCCCGGTGGTCGGCACGCGGTAAGCGCCGCGCATCAGGCGCGGCGTCGCCGCAAGGCTGGCTGAGTGGCCGTCGACGCCTGGCGGCAGGGCCGCTGGCGCTTGGGTGGCCACGGCGGCTGGCGTGTTCATGCCGCCTCCCGGTGTTGGCCATTGCGGCCTATCGGCAGAGCGACGCGGAAGGTGCTGCCCTTGCCCAGCTCGGAATGGACCTCGATGCGGCCGCCGTGCCTGTGGACGATGTCGCGCGCCAGCGACAGGCCCAGGCCGGTGCCCTGGCCGGGCGGCTTGGTGGTGAAGAAGGCGTCGAAGATGTGTGCGAGGTGGCCCGGCGCGATGCCGGCGCCGGTGTCGCCGACGGAGAACCAGACGTGGTTGTCATCGCAGCCGGTGCGCAGCGTGATGCGGCCGCGCGGCGCGGTGATGGCATGGACGGCGTTGACGACCAGGTTCAACACCACCTGGTTGATCTGCGACGGGCGGCACAGCACCGGCGGCAGCGCGGCGTATTGCTTGACCACGTCGGCGCGGTGCTTGGTTTCGTTGGCCAGCAGGTTGAGGGTCGCATCGATGCCCTTGTTCACGTCGGCCCAGCTGCATTGCTGGCTGTGGTCCGGGTGCAAGCAGGCCTTCATGTCCTGCACGATCTGGCGCACGCGCAACATGCCGGCGTTTGATTCGCTCATCAACCTGGGCAGGTCGTGGCGCAGGTAGTCCAGGTCGAGCGCCACGCGGCGGGCCCGCAGCCGGGCGGCCTCCTGTGGCGCGTACAGCTGCGCTTCGCTGCTTTCGTAGGCTTGCAACATCGCCATCAGGCGTTCCAGGTAGTCGCCCAGCATCTCCAGGTTGGAGCAGACATAGGCGACCGGGCTGTTGATCTCATGGGCGACGCCGGCCGCCAGCTGGCCGATGGCAGCCAGTTTTTCGGTTTGCTGCGCCCGCTCCTGCAGCGCCCGCAGGCGGCGCTTCATGGCCTGCAGGCGGTCCTCGTAGCCGGCGTAGGCGGCGTCGACGGCGGCGTACAGGCCGGGCAGGTCGGCCTTGGCGTGCGCCGGGCAGAACAGATCGAGTTGGCGGTTCAGTAGCGTGTGCATGGTCAGCTCCCTGTGGCGGCCAGCGCCGGCATGGTGCGCGGCGGCGTGTGCGCTGCGGTGGGGTGCGACGCGGCCGGTTCCGGGGCCGGCGCCATGCCGTGCAGTTGCCAGTAATGACGGAACGCGGCGCGGATGTTGTCGCGCAGTGTCTGGTTGTCCCAGGGCTTGGTGTAGAAACGGTACAGCGCGCCGCGGTTGATCGATTCCATGATGGTCTTCAAGTCGGTGTAGCCGGACAGGATGATGCGGAAGGTGTCGGGATACATGTCCTTGACCTTGTCGAGCAGCTCGGTGCCGCTCATTTCATCCATGCGCTGGTCGCACAGGATCAGCTGCACCTCGTTCCGGGCCAGCAGCTCGAAGGCCTGCGCCGCGCCGTTGGCGGCGAGGATGCGGTAGCCGTCCTGGCGCAGCAGCCGTTGCAGCGCCGTCAGCACGTGCGGCTCGTCGTCGATCAGCAGCAGCGTGCGCTCGGGTGCGGCGCCGCTCGCGTCCGGCAGCGTCAGGCGGGCGTCGCGCCGCATCAGCTGCTCGAACTGCGCCGCCGGCAGCGGCGCGCTGAAATAATAGCCCTGCACCTGGTCGCAGCGGTGCCGTCCCAGATAGGCCAGCTGGCCCGCCGTCTCGACGCCCTCGGCCACCACGTCCATCCGCAGGCTGTGGGCCATGGCGATGATGGCGTCGACGACGGCGGCGTCGTCGGGGTTGCTGGTGAGCTCGCGGATGAAGGCGATGTCGATCTTCAAGGTGTCGACCGGGAAGCGCTTCAGGTAGGCCAGGCTGGAATAGCCGGTGCCGAAGTCGTCGATGGCGATGCGCACGCCCATGGCGCGCAGCGCGGCCAGCGTGGCGGCGGTGCGGTCGATGTCGTCCATCAGCGCGCTTTCGGTGACCTCCAGGCTGAGCAGCGAGGCGTCGATGCCGTGGCGGGCGATGGCCTCGGCCACCACCTGTTCCAGGCCGCAGTCCTTGAACTGGCCGCTGGCGACGTTGACGGCCACCGGCAGCGGTCCGGCGCCGGCGCCGCTCCAGGCCGCGATCTGCCGGCAGGCGGCGTCGATGACCCAGGCGCCGACCGGCACGATCAGGCCGCTTTCTTCCAGCAGCGGGATGAACTCGGCCGGCGACACCAGGCCGTGGCCGGGGCGGTTCCAGCGCAGCAGGGCCTCGGCGCCGACCATGGCGCCGCCGCTGATCTGCATCTTGGGTTGGTAATACAGTTCGAACTGGCCGTGGTCGCGGGCCTTGCGCAGCGCCGTCTCCAACTCGTGGCGCTGGCGCGAGCGGGTGGTCATGGCCTCGGTGTAGAAGCGGCAGACGGCGCGGCCATCCTGTTTGGCCTGGTGCAGCGCGATGCCGGCGTACTGGATCAGCGTGGCCGCGTCGTCGGCGTCGGCCGGGCAGGCGGCGACGCCGATGCAGGCGCTCAGCGTCAGCTCGCAATCGGCCAGCTGGAAGGCCTGCTCCAGCGCCTCGGCGATTTCGGCCGACATCGACACGGCCGCGCGCAGATGGTCGGGCGCGGCCAGCAGCACGGCGAATTCGTCGCCGCCGAGGCGGCCCAGCGTGGCGCGCGGCGGCAGCAGTCGCAGCAGGCGTTGGCTGAACTGAAGCAGCAGTTCGTCGCCGGCCGCGTGGCCGAGCGTGTCGTTGACGGTGGTGAAGCCGTCGAGGCCGATCAGCAGCAGCGCGCTGGCCTTGGGCCAGGCGGCCAGCAACTGCTGTTCCAGCGTGCGCGTGAACAGGTCGCGGTTGGGCAGTCCGGTCAGGCTGTCGTAGCCGGCCATGCGGCGGCCGTAATCGCGGCTGCCGGTGTAGAGCAGGCGCACTTCCAGCATGTTGCGGATGCGGCTGAGCAGCTCGCCACAGTCGTAGGGCTTGCAGACGAAATCCTTGGCGCCGGCTTCGAGCGCGCGCAGGCGGTAGGCCGGCTCGCCCGAGGTGACCAGCACGGGCAGATACTGGCCGGCCTCGATCACGCGCAGCTGGTCGAGCACGCCGAAGCCGTCGAGGTGCGGCATCTGCAGGTCCAGCAGGATCAGGTCGTAGCTGTGCTCGCGGTGCAGCCCGGCCACCTCGCGCGGGTCGGTGGTCGAGGAGACGGCCGTGTAGCCGGCGCTGGCGAGCAGGTGTTCGAGCACGGCGACGACGGCGGGCTGGTCGTCGACGATGAGGATCCGGGCGCGCTGCAGCGCGGCGCTGGAAAGGGGAGCGTGGCCGGCTTCGGCGACGGCGCTGGGGCGGTGGGCAAGGTTCATGACTGACTCCAGGTAGGGCAGGCGGCGCCGATGGCGGCGAGCAGTTGTTGGTCGTTCATCGGTTTGAGCAGGTAGGCCAGCGCCCGGTGCCGCAGGGCGCGCGCTTGTTCATCGGGCGTGTGGTGGCCGGTCATGATGACCACGCCGATCGCCGGCGCCTGGCGGGCCAGCAGCGCTTGCAGGTCCAGGCCGGACATGCCGGGCATGTGCACGTCGAGCACGGCGCAGCAGGGCGCGCCGGCCGGCAAGGCGGCCAGGAAGCTGGCGGCGCCGTCGAAGGCCAGCGCCGGGACGCCGGCCGAGCGCAACAGCCGCAACAGGGCGCGACGTATGCTTTCTTCGTCATCGACCACGGCAACCCAGGGAAGTGTGATGTCCATGGCTGCCACAGTAACGCGGCCGTCCGGTCCGGTATATTGGACTTTGGGTCAATATGGTGAAATTGATGGAATCGATTAAATTGGTTGGGCTTTGGCCGTAGCCGCTTACTTCGGCGCGGCGCCGGGCCGGTCCTACGCGCTGCGGCGCAGCCGGTCGACCAGGCGCACCAGCGCCGTCACCGAGCGCACCTGCATTTTCGCCATGACGCGGGCGCGGTGCACCTTGACGGTTTTTTCCACCGTGCCGAGCTGGGCGGCGACCTGCTTGTTGAGCAGGCCTTCGATGACCAGGTCCATGACCTCGGTCTCGCGCGGCGTCAGGCTGGCCAGGCGCGCGGCGATGTCGGCCCGTTCGGCGTCATCGGCGCGCAGCCTGCCGTTGCGCTCCAGCGCCAGTTCCACGGCGGCGATCAGGCGCGCGTCGTCGACCGGCTTGGTGAGGAAGTCGGCCGCGCCCAGCTTCATGGCGCGGATGCCGCTGTCGAGGTCGCCGTGGCCGGTCAGGAAGATCACCGGCAGCCGGCTGGCGCCCTCGGCCAGCGCGCGCTGCAGCGCCAGTCCGTCCATGTCCGGCATCGACAGGTCGAGCACCAAACAGCCTTCGGCGCCGGCGCAACCGCTGTCGAGGAAGTCGCGGGCCGTGCTGAAGGCCTGCACGGCGTAGCCAGCCGCCGTCAGCAGCCGCGCCAGCGCCTTCAGCACGGCCGGCTGGTCGTCGACCAGGAAGACGCGGCGCGGCGCGTTCACGCGGCCTCCACGGCGGCCAGCGGCAGGTGCAAGTGGACGCTGGCGCCGCCCCCGGCGTTATTCTCGGCCCACAGCCGGCCGTGGTGGGCGGCGACGATGTTGCGGCAGATCGACAGGCCCAGCCCCATGCCGCGCTCCTTGGTGGTGTAGAAGGGCTCGAAGATCTGGGCCAGGTCGGCGGCCGGGATGCCGGCGCCGCTGTCGATCACGCTCAACTGCACGGCGTGCGCGCCGGCCGCCGCGCTGCGCACCACGATCACGGCGTGCGCCGGGCCGGCACCGGCCATGGCGTCGCAAGCGTTCATGATCAGGTTGATCAGCACCTGTTGCAGCTGCACCGCGTCGGCGCTGGCGACGGCGGCCGTGGCCGTCAGCTCGGTGCGCACCGCGATGCCGTGGTTGATCAGGTCGTTGCGCAGCAGGCGGATCACGTCGCGCGCCAGCGTGTTGACGTCGACCAGCGCGCGCGCGCCGTCGTGCTTGTTGAACAGGCTGCGCAAACGCCGTATCACCTCGCCGGCGCGCTGGTCCTCGTCGACGATGTCGCGCAGGATCTCGGTCACCTCGGCCAGGTCGGGCGGCTGGCGGGCGAGGAAGCGCTGGGCGGCCTGGGCGTTGCTGAGGATGGCCGTCAGCGGCTGGTTGAGCTCGTGGGCCAGCGCGCCGGACAGCTCGCCCAGCACGGCCAGGCGCGACAGATGCGTGACCTCCTTTTGCTTTTGCTGCACGTCGAGTTCGGCCAGCTTGCGCTGCGTGATGTCGAGCGAGACGCCGCGCACCAGCGCCGGCCGGCCGTCGGCGTCGACCTCGACGCTGCCATGCGAGCCTATCCAGCGCAGCGCGCCGTCCGGCAGCACGATGCGGTATTCCATGTCGTAGCGCGGCACGCCGAGCAGGCTGTTGTCGAGCGTGCGCTGGACGGCCGCGCGGTCGTCGGCATGCACGCGCGCCAGCAGGTCGGCCAGCGCGACCGGTTCGCTGGCGGCGAAGCCGAACAGCGCACGCCACTGGTCGGAGAGCCAGATGTCCTGGCGCTTCAGGTCGCGTATCCAGATGCCGAGGAGGGCCGCGTTGGCCGCCAGCACCAGGCGCTGCTCGCTTTCCTGCGTATCGGCGCGGGCCTGGCGCATGCCGGCGCCGGCATTGCGCAGCGCCTGGCCCAGCTCGTTGGCCTCCTTGAAATGCAGCGGCGGGATCATCGGGATGGCGCCATCGCCGAGGGCCAGCGCCGGCGCGACCAGGGCCTGCACCGAGCGCGTGATGCGTCCGCCGATCAGCCAGGCCAGCACCAGGCCGAGGGCCAGCGCCGCCAGCGTGGCTGCCACCAGCGCGGCCATGGTCGCGTACAGGCCGGCGTTGAGCTCGCGCATGGGGATGCCCAGCAGGGCGGTCCAGCGGCTGCTGGGCGAGCGGCTGAAGACGACGAATACGTCGACCCCGTCAAGCGAGCGGGTCGCGAAGCCGCCCTCGTCGGCCGCCGCGACGCGCCGCAGCAAGTCGTCGTTGATGCGCCGGCCCACGTATTTGTCGATCTCGTGCGAGCGCACCACCACCCGGGCGCTGTTGTCGACGACGCTGGCGCGCCAGCTGGCCGGCAGCTTTTGCTCGACCAGCACGTGGGCCAGCTGGGCCGGCGTCGCGGTGGCGTTGAGCGTCATGACGATGCGGCCGTTGCGCCACACCGGCACGCCGACGGCGTAGATCAGCGTGCCGTTCAGCGGGCCGTTGAACAAGTCCGACACGCCCGGCCGGCCGTTGGCCAGGATGCGCCGCAGCAGCGGCGTGGCGGCCGGCGCGGCCAGCGGCGCGCCATACGGCAGGCGGGTCGACAGCAGCATCTTGCCGTCGCTGCCGAGCAGCAGGATGCTGTCGGCGTGCAGGTTGCCGAGCATGTCGACGGCGCGCGCGTGAAAGCCCTGCATGTCGCCGCTGATCAGCACGCGCGCCGTGCCGAGCGCGCGCAAGGCCACTTCGGTACTGTCGAAATCGTGGTCGACGGCGGTGATGATGGTGCGCGCGCGGCTGACGGTGTTGCTGATCAGCTGGGCCTGTTCATTGCGGTAAAAACGGACGATCAGGACGGCGGCCACGCTCGCCACTGGCAGGATGCAAGCGACGACGAGGGCGACAAGGCTGGCACGGACGCTGGGGGCTTGTTTCCATTTCAAAGAAAATGCTGGGCTCATGCAGGGGCGCCGACGATACCGGCGATGGCCGGGCGGCCAAACGCGCCTTGATTGTATTGAACTTCACGCGATGCCACAACAGATAGCTGCGCCGTTGCGCCGATGAGCGGAGGCGGTCGCACAAGCGTCGGCACTTGGCGGGCGTGGGGCCGCGGCCGCAGGCGCTATGTGCGCCGGATTACTCAACTTTATCCTACGCACTACTGAGTTTTGCGCCGATATTTTTCGCTAGCGCACCCGCGCATCATGCCTGTGCCGTTTGCATGCATGTGACTGCGGCGGCAACCCACCCAAGTAGCTGAGGAGGCGCCGGACGCAACCGTATCATGATGACGCAAAGAGCTTAATCAGGATGAAATAGCTTTGCGCATGCGCGCCAGCGGCACTTGGATGTCGCCGGGCAGCGTGATCTCGAACGGCTCGACCACCTCGAAACCGCCAGCCCGGTACAAAGGCACGCCGGGCATGGTCGCGGCCAACTCCATCATCGTAAAGCCGGCCGTCGCTGCTTGCTGCTGGCAGTGCTGCATCAGTGTGCGTCCCAATCCCTGGCGCGCCATCGAAGGCTCGACGAAAAAGGCGCGGATGCGGGCCGCTTGCGTGGCCGGGTCGAGCAGCGGATCGGGGCCGGTCTTGGCGCGGTCGCTGCCGAACAGCGTGGCGCGCTTGCTCCAGCCGCCGCAGGCCACCAGCACGCCGTCACGCTCGATCAGGAAGTAGGTCTGGTCGGCGACCAGCTGCGTATCGACGCCGAATACATGCTCGGTCACGGCCGCCGCTTGCGCTTCGGTGTAAAAGCCGGCACTGAGTTCGATGCCGGAACGGG
>Ga0209901_1000314_pt1 | contig 21538 bp, 18 predicted proteins | sample OrgsoiDNA_201058_FD_185806 | JGI IMG/M metagenome (GOLD analysis project Ga0209901, IMG submission 185806) | Permafrost soil microbial communities from the Arctic, to analyse light accelerated degradation of dissolved organic matter (DOM) -... | ecosystem: Environmental > Terrestrial > Soil >...
CTGGGCGGCAAGGTCGCGCAGTTCGTGCCCGGCCATCCCATCGCCGGCCGCGAAACCAACGGGCCGGAAGCGGCCATCGACTATCTGTATGTCGGCAAGAAGTTCGTGCTGACGCCGTTGGCGGAAAATTCGCCGGACGATATCGAGCGTGTCGCGGCGGCGTGGCAAGCCTGCGGCGCCGTCATACACCGTTTGACGGCGCAGGAGCATGACAAGGTTTTCGCCGCCGTCAGCCATCTGCCGCATTTGCTGGCCTATGCGCTGGTCGACGACGTGGCCAACAAGCCGCACGCCGACCTGCTGTTCCAGTTCGCGGCCAGCGGCTTTCGGGACTTCACGCGCATCGCCGGTTCGTCGCCGGAAATGTGGCGCGACATCAGCCTGGCCAACCAGCCGGCGTTGTTGACCGAGCTGGATGCGTATCTGGCACAATTGACCACGTTGCGCGGGCATCTGGCCGCCGGCGACGGCGCGGCGCTGGAAAGCGTCTACGCCAACGCGCAGCGTGCGCGCCACCAGTGGATCACGACGATCGAAACGGCGGAGGCGCCGCGCAATAAAGACAGCGCCGAATAAAGCGGAATCAACGCAGCGACACGCGCGCATCAGTCGCGCGGCGCGCACGGGCCGCAGCAAACCAGGGCCGGTGTTCAAATCTAGGGGTAGCAGCATGACGCAGCAAACACATACAGAATTTCTCGACCTGGCGCCGGTGCGCCGCGTTGAAGGCGTGGTCCGCCTGCCGGGATCGAAGTCCATCTCCAACCGCATCCTGCTGCTGGCGGCGTTGTCGCAGGGCGCCGTCGCTATCGTCGACCTGCTGGCGTCGGACGACACGGCCGTCATGCTGGCGGCCCTGCGCTCGCTCGGCGTGCAGTGGACCGAAGAGCAGACCGCCACCGGCACCGTGCATCACGTGCAGGGCGTGGCCGGCGTGTTCCCGAACCAGTCGGCCGATCTGTTCATGGGCAATGCCGGCACGGCGATACGTCCGCTGACGGCGGCGCTGGCCGTGATCGGCGGCGACTACAAGCTGCATGGCGTGCCGCGCATGCACGAGCGCCCCATCGGCGACCTGGTCGACGCGCTCAACGCGGCCGGCACGCAGATCGAATACACCGGCAACGCCGGCTTCCCGCCGCTGCACATCGGCCGCGGCCAGATCCACGCGCAACGCCTGTCGGTGCGCGGCAACGTGTCTAGCCAGTTCCTGACCGCGCTGCTGATGGTGGCGCCGCTGATGGCGCGCGAGCACGCAATCACCATCGACGTGGTCGGCGAACTGATTTCAAAACCGTATATCGAGATCACGCTGAACCTGATGCGCCGCTTTGGCGTCAAGGTCGAGCAGGATGGCTGGCAGTCGTTCACGCTGCAACCGGGCCAGGTGTATCAAAGCCCCGGCACCATCCACGTCGAAGGCGACGCTTCGTCGGCCTCCTACTTTTTGGCGGCCGGCGCGATCGCCGGCGGTCCGCTGCGGGTCGAGGGCGTGGGCCGCGACAGCATCCAGGGCGACGTGCGTTTCGTCGCCGCGCTGGAGCAGATGGGCGCACAGATCACCATGGGCGACAACTGGATCGAGGCGCGTTCGAACGGCCCACTAAAAGCCATCGACGCCGATTTCAACCACATCCCCGACGCGGCCATGACGATCGCCATCGCCGCGCTGTACGCCGACGGCACCAGCACCTTGCGCAACATCGCCAGCTGGCGCGTCAAGGAGACCGACCGCATCGCGGCGATGGCGACGGAGCTGCGCAAGCTCGGCGCCGTGGTCGAGGAGGGCGCCGATTACCTGCGCGTGACGCCGCCCGCCGTCATCACCGCGGCCACCATAGCCACCTATGACGACCACCGCATGGCGATGTGCTTTTCACTGGCGTCGCTGGACGGCATCGCGCGCAAGGGCAACGCGATGCGCATCAACGATCCCCAATGCGTCGCCAAAACCTTCCCCGACTATTTCGCGGTCTTCGCCGGCATCGCCCGCGACGCCTGATTTTTTATTAAGATTGATATGCCGACATCTCACATTCCCGTCATCGCCATCGACGGCCCGACCGCATCGGGCAAGGGCACGGTGGCGCACCGCGTCGCCGACAAACTCGGCTACCACTATCTCGACTCCGGCGCGCTGTACCGCCTGACGGCGCTGACGGCGATCCGCCGCGGCACCGACCTGGCCGACGAGCACGCGCTGGCCAAGCTGGCCGAGCACCTGCCGTGCAGCTTCGTCGGCGGCAACGTGATCCTGTCGCAGGAAAACGTCAGCGACGCCATCCGCGCCGAGGAGGTCGGCAACACGGCCTCCAAGATCGCCGTGTTCCCGGCGGTGCGCCACGCGCTGATCGGTTTGCAGCTGGGCTTTCGCAAGGCGCCCGGCCTGGTCACCGACGGCCGCGACATGGGCTCGGTGATCTTCCCGCACGCCCAGGTCAAGGTGTTTTTGACGGCAAGTGTGGCGGCGCGCGCAGCACGCCGATATAAGCAATTGATAGACAAGGGTTTTTCTGCTAGTATGGAAGACCTTCTGATGGATTTGCAAGCGCGTGACGACCGTGATACTCACCGGGCGATCGCGCCGCTACTGCCGGCCGAAGGGGCGCATGTGCTCGACACGTCCGAGATGACGGCTGATGAAGCCGTCGACGCGGTCTTGAAATGGCACGCGTCCGCCATCAAGTAATGGCGCCAAGTAAGGTCTCAACCTTGTAATAAAGCAGTGCCGTCTTTTCAATATTGCAGCTGATATCGTCAAGCGCGCTGCCGTTGGTGCCCGCCGCCGGCCCCTGCCGGTTGCGGGTGTATTGCAACCCTAACCCAGTTTAAGTCGCATAGTGCGATCTCTGCTGGATAACCATTTGTGAACCCCTATGTCTACAGCTACCACTGGTATGGAAAGTTTTGCAGCGCTCTTCGAAGAGTCGTTGTCCCGTCAAGATATGCGCTCCGGCGAAGTCATCTCCGCTGAAGTCGTGCGTCTCGACCACAATTTCGTGATCGTGAACGCTGGTCTGAAATCGGAAGCTTTCATCCCTGTTGAAGAATTCAAGAACGACCACGGCGAACTGGAAGTCAAAGTTGGCGACTTCGTTTCCGTGGCCATCGAATCGCTCGAAAACGGTTTCGGCGATACCATCCTGTCGCGCGACAAAGCCAAGCGTCTGGCTTCGTGGCTGGCACTGGAAAAAGCCATGGAATCGGGCGAGATCGTCGTCGGTACCGTCAATGGCAAAGTCAAGGGCGGCCTGACCGTTCTGACCAACGGCATCCGCGCTTTCCTGCCGGGTTCGCTGGTCGACACCCGTCCAGTCAAGGACACCACCCCGTTCGAAGGCAAGACCCTCGAATTCAAGGTCATCAAACTGGACCGCAAGCGTAACAACGTCGTTCTGTCCCGCCGCGCCGTCATCGAAGCTTCGATGGGCGAAGAGCGTCAGAAACTGATGGAAACGCTGAAAGAAGGCACGGTCGTGACCGGCGTCGTCAAAAACATCACCGACTACGGCGCCTTCGTGGACCTGGGCGGCATCGACGGCCTGCTGCACATCACCGACCTGGCATGGCGTCGCGTGCGTCACCCGTCGGAAGTGCTGACGGTAGGCCAGGAAATCACCGCCAAAGTCCTGAAATACGATCAAGAGAAAAACCGTGTTTCGCTGGGCGTGAAGCAACTGGGCGACGATCCTTGGACCGGTCTGTCCCGTCGTTACCCACAAAGCACCCGTCTGTTCGGTAAAGTCACCAACCTGACCGACTACGGCGCCTTCGTTGAAGTCGAGCAGGGTATCGAAGGTCTGGTCCACGTGTCCGAAATGGACTGGACCAACAAAAACGTCGCTCCTAACAAAGTTGTCCAGCTGGGCGACGAAGTTGAAGTGATGGTTCTGGAAATCGACGAAGAGCGTCGCCGTATTTCGCTGGGCATGAAACAGTGCAAAGCGAATCCATGGGATGACTTCGGCGTGACCCACAAGAAGGGCGATAAAGTCCGCGGCGCCATCAAGTCGATCACCGACTTCGGCGTGTTCATCGGCCTGGCCGGCAACATCGACGGCCTGGTGCACCTGTCCGACCTGTCGTGGACCGAAACCGGCGAAGAAGCCGTGCGTCGCTTCAAGAAAGGTGACGAACTGGAAGCCATCGTTCTGGCCATCGACGTCGAGCGCGAGCGCGTTTCCCTGGGCGTTAAACAGCTCGAAGGCGACCCGTTCAACAACTTCGCCGCCATGAACGACAAGGGCGCGCTGGTGACCGGCACCGTGAAATCGGTTGAGCCTAAAGGCGCCGTGATCCAACTGTCCGAAGAAGTCGAAGGCTACCTGCGCGCTTCCGAAATCTCCCGCGACCGCGTGGAAGATGCCGGCACGCACCTGAAAGTCGGCGATTCCGTCGAAGCCCTGGTCATCAACATCGATCGCAAAGCGCGCAGCATCCAGCTGTCGATCAAAGCGAAAGACAATGTCGACACCCAGGAAGCGATGCAGAAAATCGCTTCGACCGACAACAACGCAGCTTCGGGCACCACCAGCCTGGGCGCGCTGTTGAAAGCCAAGTTCGACAACAAGAACTAAGACACCGGTTCAGTAGATGACCAAGTCCGAGTTGATCAACCGCCTGGCTGAGCGTTACTCTCAGCTGGTGGCCAAGGATGCGGAGTACGCGGTCAAGACCATACTTGATGCGATGACCAATGCTTTATCGACTGGTCAGCGCATCGAGATCCGTGGTTTTGGCAGCTTTGCTCTGAACAGCCGGCCGCCGCGTATCGGACGCAACCCGAAGTCGGGCGACAAGGTGATGGTGCCGGAAAAACGGGTGCCGCACTTCAAGCCGGGCAAGCAGTTGCGCGAGCGGGTCGACGCGATGGTCGGGCAACCGATCATCGAGGACTGAAGCGTCTACCACTGATGGATGTAAAAAAGCGGCGTCCCTGGATGCCGCTTTTTTTTTGATATAAACGTTTTCTTGTGCCACACTGGCGCACTTGGAAATCCAGAACAGGAACTAGGCAGATGAAATTCATATCCACGCTCATTGGATTCGTTCTTTTCGTCTTGTTTTTTGGCTTCGCCCTGAAAAATACCCAGGCAGTGGACCTGCATTTCTTCCTCAACTATGAGCTGCGCGGACCGCTGGTCCTGATGCTGCTCGGCTTCTTCGCGGCCGGCGCCTTCCTCGGCGTGCTGGCGCTGACGCCCACCGTGTTCCGCCACCGCCGCGAAACGCACAAACACAAAACCACCATCGAGACGCTGCAATCGACGGCGCAGCAGGGCATCGCCCAGCCGCAGCCGGACGGCGTCGCCACGCCGCAGTAATGCCGCGTCCTTTCATCACAACACAAAAAACAAAGCATGGAATTTGAACTCTGGTGGCTATTGGGGATACCGGTCTTTTTCGCGATGGGCTGGATCGCCGCGCGGGTCGACATCCGCCAGCTGGTGTCCGAGTCGCGCAGCCTGCCGCGCGGCTATTTCAAGGGCCTGAACTTCCTGCTCAACGAGCAGCCCGACAAGGCCATCGACGCCTTTATCGAAATCGTCACCCTCGATCCCGAGACGGCCGATATGCACTTCGCGCTGGGCAATCTGTTCCGCCGCCGCGGCGAGACCGAGCGCGCCATCCGCGTCCACCAGAATTTGCTGGCGCGGCCCGACCTGCCGCTGGAGCAGTTGCAGCACGCCGAATACGAGTTGGGCATGGACTACCTGAAGGCCGGCCTGCTCGACCGCGCCGAGGAGACCTTCAACCGCCTCGTCGCCACGCAATACGGCGTGCAGGCGCAGCGCGCGCTGCTGGAGATTTTCCAGCGCGAGAAGGAATGGACGCGCGCCATCGAGGCGGCGCTGGGCCTGCAGGAGTCGGGCGCCGGCTCGCGCCAAAAAGAAATCGCGCAGTTCTATTGCGAGCTGGCGCAGGACGCGCTGGTCCACCTGCATCCCGAGGACGCCGTGCCGCTGCTGGAGAAATCGCTGCTGGCCAACCGCACCAACGTGCGCGCGACGCTGCTGATCGGCGACGCGCAGCTGGCGCAGGGCGACGTCGAAGGCGCGCTGCTGACGTGGCGCCGCGTCGAGCAGCAAAGCGTGCCGCATGTGGCGCTGGTGGCGCAGCGGCTGATGGACGGCTACCGCAAGGTCGATCGGCCGCAGGAGGGCGTCAACCTGCTTAAATCGTATCTGGAACAGGCCTCGTCGATCGACCTGATCGAAGTGGTGTTCAAGGCCGTCATCGACCTCGATGGCGTCGACGCGGCCAAGCAGCTGGTCAGCGCGGAACTGCGCCGCACGCCGACCTTGCTGGGCCTCGACAAGCTGCTGGAGGCGCGCCTGATGGACGCGCCGGCGGCGGTCTGGCCGGAGCTGTCGATGGTCAAAAATCTGGTGCACGGCTACACGCAGAAGCTGGCGCGCTATCAGTGCAGCCACTGCGGTTTCAAGGCGCGCCAGTTCTACTGGCAGTGCCCCGGTTGCAGCCGCTGGGAGACTTACCCGCCGCGCCGCACCGAAGAACTGAATGTCATGAACTAGGGAAGTCAGTTAAGCTGAGAAGTTTAGAACACGTTAGAACAAAGTAGGCACACATGAAAATCACGATTATTGGCACCGGCTATGTAGGCCTGGTGACCGGAGCCTGTCTGGCCGAATTGGGTAACGACGTTTTCTGCCTCGACGTCGACGAGAAAAAAATCGCCATGCTCAATAACGGCGGCATCCCTATCCATGAACCGGGCCTGGAGGAAGTCGTGGCGCGCAACCGCGCCGCCGGCCGTTTGCATTTCTCGACCGACGTCGCCGCCTCCGTGGCGCACGGCTGTCTGCAATTCATCGCTGTCGGCACGCCGCCCGACGAAGACGGCTCGGCCGATCTGCAATACGTGCTGGCCGCCGCCCGCAACATCGGCAAGCACATGACCGAATACAAAGTCATCGTCGACAAGTCGACCGTCCCTGTCGGCACGGCGGACCGCGTCAAGGCGGCCGTGCAGGAGCAGCTGGCCGCGCGCGGCGACGCGTCGAAGTTCTCGGTGGTGTCGAATCCCGAGTTCCTGAAAGAGGGCGCCGCCGTTGAAGACTTCATGCGGCCGGACCGCATCGTCATCGGTTGCGACGGCACGCCCGAAGGCCAGAAGGCCCGCGACCTGATGAAGAAGCTGTACACGCCCTTCAACCGCAACCACGAACGTACCTTCTGGATGGACGTGCGCTCGGCCGAATTCACCAAGTACGCGGCCAACGCCATGCTGGCCACGCGCATCTCGTTCATGAACGAACTGGCCAACCTGGCCGACCAGGTGGGCGCCGACATCGAGGCGGTCCGCCACGGCATCGGTTCCGATCCGCGCATTGGCCACAGCTTCCTGTACGCCGGCGCCGGCTACGGCGGCTCGTGCTTCCCGAAAGACGTGCAGGCGCTGGAGCGCACCGCGCGCCAGTACGATCAGGACCTGCTGATACTGCGCGCCGTCGAAGCGGTCAACGACAAGCAAAAGCTGGTGCTGGGCCAGAAGGTCAACAAGCGCTTCGGCGATGATTTGAGCGGCAAGCATTTCGCGGTCTGGGGCCTGGCCTTCAAGCCGAACACCGACGACATGCGCGAAGCGCCGGCGCGTGTGCTGATCAAGCAGCTGCTCGACAGCGGCGCCAGCGTCGCCGTCTACGATCCGGTCGCGATGGAAGAGGCCAGGCGCGTGTTGGCGCTGGACTTGAGCGCCGAAGAACTGGCGCGCATCCGCTTCGCCAGCAGCCCGATGGACACACTGACCGGTGCCGAGGCGCTGGTCATCGTCACCGAATGGAAAGCCTTCCGCAGCCCGGACTTCGAGCGCATCAAGTCCAGCCTGAAGAACGCCGTCATCTTCGACGGCCGCAATCTGTTCGAGCCGGAAGTGATGGCCGAAGCGGGCTTCGAATACCACGGCATCGGCCGTTCCATCCTGACCCGCACCTGATGACGAGAGAGGCTGTAATGAGTAATGCAGTCACCACCGCTGCCACAAATTCTCAAGCACCATCGCTGGATCAAGTGCGCATCCTGGTGGTCGGCGACGTGATGCTGGACCGTTACTGGTTCGGTGACGTCAGCCGCATTTCGCCGGAAGCGCCGGTGCCCATCGTGCGCATCGAGAAGCGCGAAGCGCGCCTCGGCGGGGCGGCCAACGTGGCGCGCAACGCGTCCGCGCTGGGCGCGCGGGCCGGCTTGCTGGGCGTGGTCGGCGCCGACGAGGCGGGCGACGAAGTGGAACAGCTGCTGCAAGGCGGCGGCATCCAGAGCTATCTGAAACGCGACGCCGCCATCTCCACCATCATCAAGCTGCGCGTGATCGGCCGCCAGCAGCAGATGCTGCGCATCGATTTCGAGGAGGCGCCCAGCGACACCGTGCTGCGCGACAAGCTGCTGCAATTCAAGGCGCTGCTGGCCGACTACGATGTCATCGTGCTGTCGGACTACGCCAAGGGCAGCCTGGTGAACGTGGCCGACATGATCGCCTCCGCGCGCGCGGCCGGCAAGGTGGTGATGGTCGACCCGAAGGGCGACGACTTTTCGCGCTACGCCGGCGCCACCGTGCTGACGCCGAATAAATCGGAGATGCGCCGCATCGTCGGCAGCTGGAGCAGCGAGGAACAGCTGACCGCCAAGGCGCAGCAACTGCGCGCGGAGCTCAAGCTCGACGCGCTGCTGTTGACCCGCTCCGAAGAGGGCATGACCTTGTACACGGCCGATGGCCTGTTCCACATGCCGGCCGATGCGCGCGAAGTGTTCGACGTCTCCGGCGCCGGCGACACCGTCATCGCGACGATGGCCGCGATGCTGGGCGCGGGCGCGGGCTGGAACGAGGCGGTGCAGACCGCCAATCGCGCCGGCGGCATCGTCGTCGGCAAGCTCGGTACCGCCACCGTCACGCGCGAAGAGCTGTTCGGCTGACCGTTCAAGCCATATTCTGCCGATACTTTGAGCTGGCCCAAGCTTCGTGGGCCGGCCGTCAACCCGCATCTCCCGTCGCCGTTAAGGTGGCGCAAGCGCGATCCCGCGTTTGCGTCCACTTTACGGAGACATCATGATCAAGAAAATAGTACTGGCGATCGCCACCCTGATCGCGACGATGACGTTCGCGCTGGCCCAGGTCGAAGTCAACAAGGCCGATGTGTCGGCGCTCGACAGCGTCAAGGGCATAGGCCCGGCCAAATCCAAAGCCATCATCGACGAGCGCACCAAGGGCGGCGACTTCAAGGACTGGGCCGACCTGGAAAAACGCGTCAAGGGCATACGCGAAAAGACCGCGGCCAGGTTGTCGCAAGCCGGCTTGCAGGTGAACGGCAAATCGGTCGATGGCGCGCCGATGAAAGTGGCCGACGCCAAAACCAGCAAATCGTCCACCATCAAAAAATAAACGCGGCCGCGCAGCTGCCTGCCCGCGCAGCTTGCGCGGGTTTTTTGTTTGAACCTTGCGGCGCGCAAAGCGCATACACCGCTGCATCCTCGATTAAAAAATCCCCTGTCGACGGCGCGCGCTTCCTGAAAATTCGTGAGAAGATATTTTCTTGTGCCCGCAGCCGGCACAGTGCAACCACTTCCACGAAAGGATGTCCGATGATTCCTGCGCTGCGCCGTAGCGCCTTGTTGACCGGTTTTTTTGCGGCCGTCACCCTACCAGCCATGGCGGCCGATGCCGCTCCCGACGTCACGCACCACCAGCCGCAGATCGAGCGGATCGTCGGCCAGATTTCGCCGCAGCGCATCGAGGCGATCATCTCGAAACTGGTCAGCTTCAAGACCCGCCACACCATGTCCGACACGGTCTCCGACACCGAGGGCATCGGCGCGGCGCGGCGCTGGATCAAGGCGGAGCTGGAGCGCTGCGGCGCGCAGGCCGGCGGCCGTTTGCAGGTGACGTACGACAGCCATGTGACGCCGGTGTCGGCGCGCATCAGCACCCCGACCGAGATCGTCAACGTGGTCGCCACGCTGCCCGGCGCGCAGGCCGCATCGAAGGACCGCATCTACGTCGTCAGCGGCCACTATGACTCGCGCAACACCGACATCATGGACTTCAAGGGCGCCGCGCCCGGCGCCAACGACGACGCCTCCGGCACCGCCGCCGTGATGGAAATGGCCTGCGTGATGTCGCACTACCAGTTCGACGCGACGCTGGTCTTCATGACCGTCGCCGCCGAGGAGCAGGGCCTGTTCGGCGCCGAACACTGGGCCGAGCAGGCCAGGCAAAAAAACCTCAACATCGCCGGCATGTTCACCAACGATATCATCGGCAGCTCGCACGATGAACACGGCAACGTCGACAACACCCAGGTGCGTTTGTTCGCCGAGGGGCTGCCGGTGCAGAAGCAGGTCAGCGACACGGTGCGCACGCTGCTGCAAACGGGCGGCGAGAACGATTCGATTTCACGCCAGCTGGCGCGCGCGGTCAAGGAGGCCGGCGAGCGCTATGTGCCGGGCTTCACGGTCAATGTGATCCAGCGGCGCGACCGCTATCTGCGCGGCGGCGACCATCTGCCCTTCCTTGAACGCGGCTACGCGGCGCTGCGCTTCACCGAGCCGCATGAAAACTTCGACCACCAGCACCAGAACCTGCGCACGGAAAACGGCAAAGTGATCGGCGATTTGCAGCAGTTCGACGACTACGATTACATCGCCCGCGTGGCGCGCGTGAACGCGGCGGCCCTGGCCTCGCTGGCGCTGGCGCCGGCCGCGCCGCAGGGCGTGCGGGTGCGCACGGCGCAGCTGGAGAACGACACCTCGCTGGTGTGGCAGCCGAACACCGAGCCCGATCTGGCGGGCTATCGCATCGTCTGGCGCGCGACCACGGCGGCCGACTGGCAGGGCGCGCAGTTCGTCGGCAACGTCAACGAATTCAAGTTGAAGATGTCGAAGGATGATTATTTCTTCGGCGTGCAGGCGGTCGACAAGGACGGCAACGTCAGCGTGGCGACCTATCCGACGCCGCTGCGCTGACTGCCTTGAATGCGCTGAACGTCAACGTCTGGCTTGAACGTTCAGCGCCGCGTCACTGCTCGCCGCGCAGGGGGGCGGGCAGGCTGGCCAGGTAGCTGTGGATCTGCGACACCACCGCCGCGCCTTCGCCGACGGCCGCCGCCACCCGCTTGGTCGAGCCGGCGCGCACGTCGCCGATGGCGAACACGCCGGGCACGCTGGTTTCCAGCGCGGCGCGCACCGGTCCCGTGTCCGGGTAGAAGAAGCCGGCGTGGCCCTTGGCGCGGCATTGGGCGGCGGTGACGTCGAAGCCGGTGCGGATGAAGCCCTTGTCGTCGACGCCGACGCCGCAGTCGCTGAGCCAGTCCGTGTTCGGATCGGCGCCGACGAACAGGAACACGCGGCAGATGTCGGCGTCCTGCTCCTCCTCGGTCAGGTTGTTGCGCCAGCGGACCTGCTTCAAGCCCTCGTCGTCGCCTTCGAGCGCGATGATTTCGGTGTGCGTGTGCAGGATGATGTTGGGCGTGGCCTGGATACGCTCGATCAGGTAGTTCGACATCGTCGCCGCCAGCCCGTTGCCGCGGATGACCATGTGCACCTCGGCCGCGTGCGCCGACAGGAACACGGCGGCCTGGCCGGCTGAATTGCCGCCGCCGACCAGCACGATTTTTTCGTGCTTGCACAGCTTGGCCTCGATCGGCGAGGCCCAGTAATAGACGCCGCGTCCCTCGTAGGTTTTCAAATTGGCCAGCGACGGCCGGCGGTAGCGCGCGCCGCACGACAGCACCACGCTGCGGGCGCGTATCGTGGTGCCGTCGCACAGCTCCAGGCGCAGCGGGAATTCGTCGCAGTACAGGTGCTTGGCGACGGCGGGGATGGCGATCTCGACGCCGAACTTCTGCGCCTGCACGTAGGCGCGGCCGGCCAGCGCGCGGCCGGTGATGCCGGTCGGGAAGCCGAGGTAGTTTTCGATGCGCGCGCTGGCGGCGGCCTGGCCGCCGAAGGAGCGCGAATCGAGCGCCATCACGCTCAGCCCTTCCGAGGCCGCGTAGACCGAGGTGGCCAGCCCGGACGGGCCGGAGCCGACCACCAGCACGTCGTAGACCTTGTCGGCGTTGAAGTCGGGCAGCATGCCGAGGCAGCGGCCGATCTCGCGCTGCGAGGGATTTTTCCACACTTCGCCATCCGGGCAGACCACCAGCGGCCAGTCGTCGGCGGTGGGCTGGTAACGCTCGACCAGCGCGGCGGCCTGCGCGTCGTGCTGCGGATCGAGCACGCTGTGCGGATAGGCGTTGCTCGACAAGAAGCTTTGCAGGTGGAACAAGCGGCCGTGGCCGGGCGGCCCGACCAGCACCGGCCCGCCGGAATTGACCTCGATCAGCGCCACGCGGCGCAGGATCAGCGCGCGCACGATGCGTTCGCCCAGCTCGGCCTCGGCCACCAGCAGCGCGCGCAGCGATTCGGACGGCACCACCAGCACCTCGACGGCGCCGACGGCCATGCCGTTGCCCAGCGACGGCCGGCCCGACAGTTGCGCCACTTCGCCGCTGAACTGGCCCGGGCCGTGTTCGGTGATCGGCGAGGTGTTGCCCAGGCCGTCGTAGCGGCTGACCGCGATGCGTCCCTGCAGCACCAGCATCAGCCCGAAGGTGGTCACGCCGGCCTTGAACAGCTGCTGGCCGTCTTCGAAGTGGCGCACGTGGCCGAAGCGCAGCATGCGCTTGACGTCGGCCGGCGACAGCACGGGGAAGATCTGGTGGGCGCGGGTGTTGCGGTTGAGCTCGGACGGGGTCAGGTCGCCCGTGTCGTCCTGGCTATTGTCGGGTATAAATTCCAGCGTGGGCGTGGCCATGGAGAGTCCGGTGTAAAAGGCAGGGAAATAAAGAGGCGAGGCAGTCGGTACTGAAACAATACGAAGTCTATCGCATGCGCGCGCTTGTGCCAAAAAAATCGCTGCTAAACGACACTTTTGAAAGGGCCGGCCACGGGCTGTTACACTGCTCCTACTGAGTTAACAAGAACAGGTAGCGATGTCCGCCAGCCCCTCCATACGTCCACTCGGCAGCGCCGACCTGTCCGCCTTCTTCGCCTACCTGAACGCCCACCTGCAAGACAACGGCCGCGATGGCGCGCCGCTGTTCCAGCCGATGTCGCGCGCCCATCCGGTGTTCCCGGCGGATAAAATCATCGCCTTCACCAAGGGCTTGTCGCTGGCCGTCGGCGCGCCGGGCTGGCGCCGCGCCTGGATCGCGACGGACGAGGGCGGCATCGTCGGCCATGTCGACCTGCGCGCCCGGCCGGACGGCCACGCGACGCATCGCGCGCTGCTGGGCATGGGCGTGCGGCGCGACCGCCGTCGCCTGGGGCTGGGACGGGCGCTGCTGCAGGCCGCTAGGGATTGGGCCGCCTTGCAGCCCGGGCTGGACTGGATCGACCTGGAGGTGTTGTCGGCCAATACGGCGGCACTGGGCCTGTACCGCGACAGCGGTTTTGTCCAGACCGGCGAAATCGCCGACATGTTCCGCGTCGACGGCGAGCGGCTGGACTATGTCTTCATGGCCCGGCGCCTGCATACGCTGGTCGCGAACTCGGATTAGAATGGTTGTTTTGCTGATTTAGAATAGAACACGATGGCATACAAGACCCTGCAAGACACGATAGGCAACACGCCGCTGGTGCAGCTGACCCGCCTGCCCGGCGCCGACGCGGCCGCGCGCAACAACGTCATCCTCGGCAAGCTCGAAGGCAACAATCCGGCCGGCTCGGTCAAGGACCGCGCCGCCATGTCGATGCTGACGCGGGCCGAGGAACGCGGCGACATCAAGCCCGGCGACACGCTGATCGAGGCCACCAGCGGCAACACCGGCATCGCGCTGGCGATGGCAGCCGCGCTGCGCGGCTACAAGATGCTGCTGCTGATGCCGGAAAACCTCAGCATCGAGCGCCAGCAAAGCATGGCGGCCTACGGCGCGCAGATCATGCTGACGCCGAAAACCGGCGGCATGGAGTACGCGCGCGACATGGCCGAGCAGCTGCAAAAGGACGGCAAGGGCATCATCCTCGACCAGTTTGGCAACCAGGACAATTCGCGCGCGCATTACATCGGCACCGGGCCGGAGATCTGGCGCGACACCGAAGGCCGCGTGACCCACTTCGTCTCGGCCATGGGCACCACCGGCACCATCATGGGCGTGTCGCAATATCTGAAGGAGCAGAACCCGGCCGTGCAGATCATCGGCGCGCAGCCGGAGGAGGGCTCGTCGATACCCGGCATCCGCAAATGGCCGGAAGCCTACCTGCCGAAAATCTACGACAAGGCGCGCGTCGACCAGATCGAATACGTGACGCAGGCCGCGGCCGAACGCATGGCGCGCCGCATGGCGGCGGAGGAAGGCATATTTTGTGGGATTTCGGCGGCCGGCGCTTGCGAGATCGCATTGCGCATTTCGCAAACGGTGGAGAACGCAACCATCGTGTTCATCGTCTGCGACCGCGGTGACCGTTACCTGTCGACCGGGGTGTTCCCGGCGTAACGGCCACAAGTTGACCCGGCTCCCCACGCGGGGAGCGCGATGTCAGGCCAGGGGCTGGATCAGCCTTGGCCTGGTTCGCCTTCTTTAGGCTTGAACTGTTTGTCGCTGATGCGGAACTTGTTGCGGCGGTCGCCCATCAAGTAGCGCAGGTCGCGGATGCTCAGATCGCTCACTTCGTGCATGCGGATCAGCAGCGAGGCGCCGACCGGCAGGCGGTGGTGGCGGATCTTGCTGATCACCGGCGGCGCCACTTCCAGCGCGCGCGACAGGGCCGCGTCGTTTTTCAGGCGCAGGTTCTCGATCAGGGTATCGAGCAGGCGGTTGGGATTGTATTGCAGCAGATCATCGCCGTCCGCCTCGTTCATATCAATGCCGACTTGGTTTGTCATGATATTGTCTGTTCCTTCTGTAAAGTTGTCCTGCAAAGTAAAACACTCGGAGCTCGCTTTGCTGCGTTCATGTTCATCCTTTACCAAGGAACGAATTCACACACGGACGGATTCCGGGATAATTAATTTCATAATATATACACAATTGTACAACATCAAGCAATGTAATACTCATAAGCAATAAAAAAATTGCCCCAAGCCACAATCGCTGTTGTCACAATGCAACATTGTGTGAGAATTATACACCGACCGGCATGTTATGCTGATGAGCGTCAATATCTTTGCGTTTCAGGCAAAATTAATTATAGATTCATTTCGGCCGAATTGCCGCACGATATAAATTTCTAACTGGCATGCAGTTGTTTCTTAATATCAATTAAAAGATAAACGTTGCAACATAGCCGGACAAGCCGCGTTACGCTTCCTTACATCTGTGGGGGGACAGGCACAGCGCGCGACAACTTCACGGCCCGCCCCAGCTCGACCACCGACATCGCATAGAAATAGCTGCGGTTGTATTGCGTGATGGCATAGAAATTAGGGGTCGCCACCCAGTATTCGGTCGGATCGGCACCGTTCTGCAAGTCGATCAGGCCGTATAAATCGCCCGCCGCCAGCGGTACCGTGGTCGCCACGCCGGCCGTCGCCAGCTGGTCCGGCCGCAGCGTGGCCGCCAGTCCCAGTCCGATATACGGTTCCCAGGCCCGCTCCGGCGAGACGGTGGCCGTGTAGACCGGCGGCCCGGCGTCGGCGCGCTGCCAGCCGTGCGCGACCAGGAAGGCGGCGACGCTGCCGATGGCGTCGCCCGGCTCGCCCTGCAAATCGACCCGGCCGTCGCCGTCGAAGTCGACCGCGTATTTCAGTATATTGCTGGGCATGAATTGCGGCATGCCGACGGCGCCCGCGTAGGAGCCGCGCAGCGACAGCGGATCGATGCCGTTCTGGCGCGCGAACAGCAGCGCCGCCTCCAGCTCGTCGCGGAAGAAGGCCATGCGCGCGGCGCGGCCCGGCGCTTCCGGATACGAGAACGCCAGCGTCATCAGCGCGTCCATGACGCGGAAGCGGCCGGTGTTGGCGCCGTAGACGGTTTCCACGCCGAGGATGCCGACGATGATCTCGGCCGGCACGCCATATTGCGACTCGGCCCGCGCCAGCGCCTCCTGGTTGTCGTTCCAGAACTTGACGCCGGCGTTGATGCGCACCGGCTCGACGAACAGCTTGCTGTACGCGGCCCAGTTCTTCGGCTTGCCCGGCGGCGCCGGCTTGATCAGCTGCACGGCGGCGTCGACATAGCGCAGCTTGCCGACCAGCGTGTCGAGGTCGTCGCGGTCCAGGCCATCCCTGGCGGCCAGCGCGTCCAGATAGTCGCGTACCTCGCGCCACTGGCCGAAGTTGACGTATTCGCCGACGTAGTCGACGGCCGGCGCCGGCTTTTTCTTGACGATTTTTTTCTTGGCCTTGGGCTGCATGCTGGGCGGCAGCGTGTAGCCGTAGCGGTCGACGGGCGCCGCTTGCGCCAGCTGGCCCAGCGGCAAGGCCGCCAGCAGCAGCGCTAGCATCCAGGTGGAAGGTTTGATCGTGTGCACAGGATTCATCGGCTTAAGCGTAACAGGGTTGTCAGCGTGCGCAGCGTCGCCGCGTCACCGCCGGGAGTGGCGACGCCGTATTTCAGCGCGCCGTACAGTGTCAGGAATTGCCTCATCGCCGCCTTTTTTTCTTCGCTGGCCGCCATCGTTTGCAGGCGCAGGCCGTAGCTGTGCGGGCCTTCGTGGGGCGCGCGCGGCATGCCATGGCGCGCCTGCTGCCGGCAAAAAGCCAGGTAGGCGGCATCGACCGGCGCGATGGCGGCCCGGCCGCGCAGTGTCCGCGCCAGCATCAGCAGCGCCGCGATCAGCAGCGCGCCGGCCAGCGTGCGCCAGTTGGCGAAGCCGAAACTCAGTTCCTCCAGGAAGCCGCGCTGCCTGTCTGGATTGTAATCGAGGACCCATTGATTCCAAGCATTATTCGCCGCGTTGATGCGAAATCGGACTTGCGCCAGCCACGAGTGTTCATCGTTCTCGAAATTGATCAGGGCGCCCAGCCCGGCGATGCCGAATGGTGACTGGCGCGGCAGCGCCCGCGCCAGGCTGTGGCTGACCCGTTCCGGCGCGATGGCGGCGGTCGGATCGTAGCGGCGCCAACCCTCGCCGGGACTCCATATTTCGGCCCAGGCGTGGGCGTCGGACTGGCGCACGGTGACATAGCCGTCGACCGGATTGAGTTCGCCACCCTGGTAGCCGGTGACCACGCGCGCCGGCACGCCCATGGCGCGCATCAGCACGACGAAGGCGCCGGCGTAGTGCTCGCAAAAGCCGGCCTTGCTGGTGAAGAGGAAATCGTCGACGGCGTCGCGCCCGGCCAGCGGCGGCTCCAGCGTGTACGCATACGGCCCCTGGCGGAACATGCGCAGCACCGCCAGCGCCGACGCGGCCGCGCCGGGCCGGCGCAGCTGCTGGGCCAGCGCCAGCGTGCGCGGATTGTAGCCGGCCGGCAGTTGCAGCCACTGCGCCATCTGCGCCGGATCGGCGTCGGCCTGGATGTGGAAATCGAGGTAGGCCTTGGTCTCGTAGCGCAGCCGGGTGGTGATCGCTTGATAGGTGCTGAATTCAAGTTCGTTGGAACTGCGCACCGAATAGCCGGGCAGCGACAGCTCCGGCCCGCTCAATTCCAGCGCGAAGATCCAGCGCTGGTTGTTGGCCTCCATCGTCACCTCGTGGCGCACCGGCTTGCCGGCCACGCTGATGTTGATCTGCGGCCGAGGCGCGCCGCGCGGGCGTAGTTGGCGGCCGACGCGGCGCCAGGTGCGGCCGTCGTAATCACCGAGCACGATGCCGCGCCAGTACAGCCGCTCCTGCGCCGGCTCGGGATCGATGAAGCGCACGCGGAACGCCACCTCGTCCGACTGCGCCAGCGCCGACATGGTCCCCGGCGCCATGGTGTCGGACATGCCGGTGCGGCCGCCGCGCGCGTCGCCCGGCATGCCCCACAGCGGTCCCTGGATGCGCGGGAATCCGACGAACAGCAGCAGCGCCATCGGCGCCGCATACATCACCACGCGGGCGCTGGTGCGCAGCCGCTGCGCCAGCGGCGGCACGCGGCCGGTGTACTGGAACGAGATCTGCGCCGTCAGCAGCACGACGATGGTGGCGATCATCTCGCCGCCGGTCAGTATCGATTGCGAATAAAAGAAATTGGTCAGCAGCAGAAAGAAGCTGAGGAAGATGACGACGAACAGGTCGCGCCGCGCGTGCATCTCCAGCAGCTTGAAGGCCAGCAGCAGCGCCAGCATGGCGACGCCGGCGTCGCGCCCGAGCAGCGTGTGGAAGGAGAAGTAGACGCCGCCCATCGCCAGCAGCGACACCGGCAGCAGCAACCAGATCGGCGGCAGTCGGTTGCCGCGCAGCGTGACGGCGGCGCGCCACGCCAGCGTGCCGCAGACGGCGGCGTTGATCCACGCCGGCAGGTGCTCGAAATGCGGCGCCAGCACCATCAGCGCCGCCGCCAGCAGCAGCAGCGTGTCCGATTTGTCGCGCGTCAGGCGCGCCGCCAGCCGCGCGCGCAAACCCGGCGCGCCTTGAGCTACGGGCGCCGTTGCCGGCTCCTGGATGCGCGTGGCGGGTGCCTGGCTGTCCTGGGCGCTCATTGCGCCTCCTGTCCGTACAAAGCCAGCGCGCGCAGGCACGCGGCGCGGTGCGCGTCGCCCAGCGCCGGACCGAGCGCGTGATGGCCGAGCCGGAAGGCGTAGGGCAGGGCGCGTCGCTCGGCGTCGAGCACCCACTGCGTCATGCGCGACAGCTTCAGTTCTTCATCGAGGTGGGCCGGCAGCGCGGCGTAATCGAGCTGCAGTTCGGCCACGGCGCCACCCTCGAAATGCTTGGTCACCAACTGCCCGCCCAGCGCCGGATCGTGGCGCGCGATCTGCCGCCACGCCAGGTGGCGCATCGGATCGCCGGCCTGGTAGCTGCGGATGCCGGCGAAATTATCCAGTCCCACCTGGCCGTGGCCATCCTCGCTGGCCGCGCCGCTCATCGGCAGCGGCGGCGCATCCGCCTCGGGATAGGGATAGACCAGCGCCCGCAAATCCGGCTGCCAGTAACTCCAGGCGCGGAACAGGCCGAGCGGAAAACGCGTCAGCAGCCGCACCCGCGGCGCGGCCAGCCAACCGCGTTGCGTGGTCGGCGTCGTCAGCATCACGGACGCGTGGCCGCCGGCCGCCACGTCGGTCACGTGATGCGGTTCGCCGACGCTTTGAAAATCGATCCACACGGCGTAGCGATCCTGCTTGGTGCGGTTGTTCAGTTGCAGCTCGAACTGCGCCGCCTCGCCGGCGAACACCGGCGCCGCGCGGCCGGGCATCAAGCGCAGCAAGGCCAGGTTCTTCGCCGTCAGATACATGTCGACCAGCGCGCAGGCGCCGGTGAAGAAGGTCAGCGCGAAGCCGAGGCCGAGGTTGTAGTTGACGGCGCCGATCAGCATCACCAGCAGCAGCGCCGTGAACGACAGGCCGGCGCGGGTCGGCACGATGAAGACGCGGCGCATCGTCAGCAGCACTTCGCCCGGCTCGTGGTCGCGCAGCTGGAACAGCGAGTTGTTGATCTTTTGGCGGATGGCGCCGCGCAGGCGGTTCAACATGAGGCGATCACACGGCCACGGATTTCTGCAATTGCAGCACCAGGTCGCGGCTGGCCAGCGCCGTGCCGTGCGCCGATTTCAGCGGCCGCAGCCGGTGCGCGCAGACCGGCACCAGCATCGCCTGCACGTCCTCGGGGATCACATGGTCGCGCCCCTCCAATGCGGCCCAGGCGCGCGCCGCCTGCAGCAGCGCGATGGCGGCGCGCGGGCTCATGCCCTCGGCGAAGGAACCGTTCTGGCGCGAGGCCTGCGCCAGCGCCTGCACGTAGTCGATCAGCGCGGCGGACGTGTGGATTTGTTTCAGGCCCTGCTGCGCGGCGGCCAGTTCGGCCGGCGTCATCGCGGCCGGCAGGGATTTCAGCAGCACGCGGCGGTCCTCGCCCATCAGCAGCGCGCGTTCGGCGGCGGCGTCGGGATAGCCGAGCGAGAGGCACATCAGGAAGCGGTCCAGCTGCGATTCGGGCAGCGGGAAGGTGCCGATTTGATGCGTCGGATTTTGCGTGGCGATGACGAAGAACGGTTCCGGCAGCGGGCGCGTGACGCCGTCGGCCGTCACCTGGCGCTCCTCCATCGCTTCGAGCAGGCCCGATTGCGTCTTCGGCGTGGCGCGGTTGATTTCGTCGGCCAGCAGCACCTGCGTGAAGATCGGGCCGGGATGGAATTCGAAGCCGTTTTTCTCGCGCTCGTAAATCGAAATGCCCGCCACGTCGGCCGGCAGCAGGTCGCTGGTGAACTGCACGCGGTTGAATTGCAGGCCCAGCGAAATGGCCAGCGCGTGCGCCAGCGTGGTCTTGCCGACGCCGGGCACGTCCTCGATCAGCAGGTGGCCGCCGGCCAGCAGACAAGTCAGCGCCTGGCGCACCTGCAAGTCCTTGCCGACGATGATCTGGCCGACCTGGCGCGCCACTTGGTGGATTTTTGTGTACATCGGATGGCTCGCTTCAGTGGTATGCGTGCTGCGGTTTTTCATGGCGGACGGCGCGCCGTGCTCACGCGATACGCTGTCCGCGTGTTAGATTAGCGCCATCGGCATATTTTTTATACGACGGTCATAGCGATTCTATGCGAGAAACGGCGCGTCGGGGTCGCCATGAACGGCGCGGCGGAAACCAGTGACATGACCACAGCAATTTACAGCCATCCAGACTGCCTGCGCCACGAGATGGGCGACTGGCATCCCGAATCGCCGGCCCGGCTGCGGGCGATCGCCGACCAGCTCATACGCGCCAACGTCAACGACTTGTTCGATCACCGCGTCGCGCCGCTGGTGGCGCTGGCGGACCTGGAGCGCAACCACAGCAAGAACGCCATCGCCATCGTGCGCGACAGCCTGCCGGCGGAGGGCGACGACTACTATCCGATCGACGGCGACACCTCGCTGAACCGCCATAGCTGGCTGGCCGCGCAGCGCGCCGCCGGCGCCGCCGTGGCCGCGACGGACGCCGTCATCGACGGCGAGATCGCCAACGCCTTCTGCGCCATCCGCCCGCCCGGCCACCACGCGCGGCCGACCGAGCCGATGGGCTTCTGCATGTTCAACAACGTCGCCGTCGCCGCCAAGCACGCGCTGGACGCGCGCGGCATCGAACGCATCGCCGTCGTCGACTTCGACGTCCATCACGGCAACGGCACCGAGGAGGCGCTGGCCAACGAGCCGCGCGCGCTGATGGTGAGCTTCTTCCAGCATCCGTTTTATCCGTACACGGAGCCGGAACCGTACACCACCAACCGCGTCAACGTGCCGGTGCCGGCCTACAGCAACGGCGACGTGGTGCGCCGGCTGGTGGCGGAGCATTGGCTGCCGGCGCTGCACGCGTTCCAGCCGCAGATGATCTTCATCTCGGCCGGCTTCGACGCGCACCGCGAGGACGACATCGGCGGCATGTGCCTGGTCGAGGCGGACTATGTGTGGATGACCGAGCAAATGATGGCGGTGGCGCGGCAGTACGCGCAGGGCCGCATCGTCAGCTGCCTGGAGGGCGGCTACAA
>Ga0209901_1000321_pt1 | contig 20927 bp, 18 predicted proteins | sample OrgsoiDNA_201058_FD_185806 | JGI IMG/M metagenome (GOLD analysis project Ga0209901, IMG submission 185806) | Permafrost soil microbial communities from the Arctic, to analyse light accelerated degradation of dissolved organic matter (DOM) -... | ecosystem: Environmental > Terrestrial > Soil >...
CACCGGCGAATAACCGCTGGTGCTGGCGGTGGCCAGCAACAAGGTCAGCCAGCGGTACAGCGGCGAGTAACCCAGCAGCGCCAAGGCCTGCTTCAACGACGCCACTTCGCGGCCCGCGCCGAAACCGGCCGAATTGATAAAGCGCAGCAGCTTGTAGGACAGCGTGGCGTCGCGCTTGAGCACCGCTTCGAGCTGGGCGATGTCGGCGTTCTGTTTGACCATCTGCATCAGCTGCATGATGATGGTCTGCGCCGGATTCATGCCCTTGGCATCGGTGCCGGGACGCGGCGTCAGGTGCAGCTTGCCGACGAAGGCGTCCAGCCCCAGCGCGGCGCAGGCGTCGAAGTCGGCCCAGCTGGCGATCGGCCGGCCGACCATGCGCACGTTCGATTGCTTGAGCGCGGCATAGGTGCGCGCCTGCGCGGCCACATCGCTGCCGGCGAAGCGCACTTCAATATAGGAGGCCACGCTAGCCAGGTTTTTGCCGAGCCGCGTGATGTCGGCATCGCGCAGCAGCACGCCGACGCCGCCGGCGCGCAGCGCGCGCGCCGCGGCCACGGTGTCGGCATTGGCCAGCTCGGACGTCTTCAGCGACAGCACCGTGTGCTCGGGCGGCAGCTGATGCAGCGCGTCGGTCGACAGCATCGCCGGCACGGCTTGCAGGAACAGGGTTTTATCGCGCAGCAGCCAGCCGCGGTCGTCGTCGTTGACTTGCTCGGCAACGAAGCTGACCAGCGATTCCAGGTCGGCGTCGGCGAGCGCCGCGTCGCCCTGCTGCTGCCACGTCAGCTCATAGCCGACCACGCGCTGCTGAGGATCGAGCAGCGGTTCGCGAACGATGAAATTGGTTTGATGCATAGGACCGTGTGTGGTGTGAAACCAGGCCCGGCGGCTTGCCGCCTCCGGACCGGCGCCGGCAAGCCGGCTTAAAAGCCCAGACTGTCGAGCAAGTCGTCGACTTGGCCCTGATCGGCGACCACGTTCTCGCCCTGCGGGTCGATCTGCGGCCCGTTCAGCAAGCCGTTGTCGAGTTCCTTCTTCATCTGCTCGGGCGCGAAATCGATCAACATCTGCACCAGTTGCTTTTCCAGGTTTTGCGCGATCGAAGTGACCTTTTTGATCACCTGGCCGGTCAAGTCCTGGAAATCCTGCGCCATCATGATGTCCATCAGATGGGCCTTGGTGGTGCCGGTGGCGCCGTTGGCGGCGTCCAGCTTGGCGATGGTCTGCTGCGCCAGCTCGCGCCACTGCGCATCGCCGCTGCCGCCGTCGAGCAGCGTCCGCCACGCGTTCGACAGCTCTTTGGCGTCGGCGCTGATCTGGTCCTGCAGCGGACCGGCCGCGTCGGTGGCGTTGAGCACTTTCTGGGCCGCGTCCTCGCTGAGGCGGGCAACGTAATCGAGGCGGTCGCGCGCGTCAGGGATATCGGCGGCGGCCTTTTCGATCAGCTTGTCGAGGCCGAGGCCGCGCAAGCTGTCATGCAAGGCGCGCGTCATGTGGCCGATACGCGACAAAAACTCCTCGTTCGGCTCCGTCATCGTTGCATCGACGGTGCCGTTGTGTTGCTCGCCCATATCAGGCTCCGAGTTTTTCGAAGATCTTGTTCAGCTTTTCGTCCAGCGTGGCGGCGGTGAAAGGCTTGACCACGTAACCGTTGGCGCCGGCTTGCGCGGCGGCGATGATGTTTTCCTTCTTCGCTTCGGCCGTCACCATCAGCACCGGCAGTTTGGCCAGGGCCGGGTCGGCACGTATGTTCTGCAACATCGTCAGGCCGTCCATGTTCGGCATATTCCAGTCGGAGACGACGAAATCGAAAGACTCGGCGCGCAGCTTGGCCAGCGCCATCACGCCATCCTCGGCCTCGTCCACATTGGCATAACCCAGTTCTTTCAACAGATTCCGGACGATGCGACGCATCGTCGAAAAATCGTCAACAACTAAAAATTTCATCTTTGGATCAGCCATGAATTACTCCGTTGATTCTCTACGCGGTGGTTGTTAATAGTTTCTACGTGCCAGCAAGTTGTAGGATAGCATTTTCGTTGCTTGCTGGCGAACAAAGTCGCAGTAAAACGTCATCGTTGACGAATTAAACCCGCAAGGCGCGCATCCCGTGCGTCGCCAGGTAGCCCAGCACCATGCCGGGCAGCGCCTGCAGCGGCCCGACCTCGTGCGTGGCGCCGATGGCGATGGCCTCGCGCGGCATGCCGAACACCACGCAACTGGCTTCGTCCTGGGCGAAATTATACGCTCCCGCTGTTTTCATCTCCAGCATGCCGGCCGCGCCGTCCTTGCCCATGCCGGTCAAAATCACGCCGACGGCGTTCTTGCCGGCGGACTGGGCGGCCGAGCGGAACAGCACGTCCACCGACGGCCGGTGGCGGTTGACCGGCTCGCCCTGGTCGATCTTGGTCATGTAGTTGGCGCCGCTGCGCGTCAAGGTCAGGTGCGAGTGGCCCGGCGCGATGTAGGCGTGGCCGGGCAGCACCCGCTCGTTGCCGGCCGACTCGATCACCGAGATCTTGCACAGCGAGTCGAGGCGCTTGGCGAACGAGCGCGTGAAACCCTCGGGCATGTGCTGGGTGATCAAGATGCCGGGACAGTCGGACGGCATCTGCATGAGGAATTCGCGGATCGCCTCGGTGCCGCCGGTGGAGGCGCCGATGATGATCAGTTTTTCCGACGACATCAAGGGATTGCGCAGCGCCGGCAGCTGGCCGGCCGCGGCCGGGTCGCCCGGCTTGGGCAACACGCGGGCACGGATGCGCGCCTTGGAGGCGGCGCGGATCTTGTCGGCGATCAGCTCGGTGTATTCGCGCATGCCGCTCTGGATCGAGATCTTCGGCTTGGTGACGAAATCGACGGCGCCCAGCTCCAGCGCGCGCATGGTGATCTCGGAGCCGCGCTCGGTCAGCGAGGACACCATCACCACCGGCATCGGCCGCAGCCGCATCAGCTTTTCGAGGAAATCGAGGCCGTCCATCTTCGGCATCTCGACGTCCAGCGTCAGCACGTCGGGATTGGTTTGCTTGATCAGCTCGCGCGCCACCAAGGGGTCGGGCGCCACGCCGACCACTTCCATGTCCGGCTGGCTGCTGATAATTTCCGTCATGACGCTGCGGATCAACGCGGAGTCATCGACGATCAGGACTTTGATCTTCATAGCTACTTTCCGGGCCAGCGGCCCTCTTCGTTCTTGTTCGTGTTCGTGTTCGTCATCAGCACAGCGTTAAAACAGGTCGATGTCGCCGCCCACCGGCGCCACTTTGAGGCGGCTGGCGTAATCGAGTTCGCGCTTGACCAGCGTGTCGTTATGGCTCTGCATCAGCTTCTTGACCAGCACCTTGCCGGTGCGCGGGAAGAAGTAGACCTTGCGCGGGTGGATGTCGTTGAGGTCTTCGGCGACCACGCGGATTTTTTCCACCTTCAGGAACTGCAGCACGAAGGCGGCGTTGCGTTCGCCGACGTTGATCGCCGTGAAGCCTTTCAGCACGGCGCCGCCGCCGAACACTTTCGCTTCCAGGTTCTCGCGGCGCGCGCCGGCCTTGAGCAAATCGTTGATCAGGATTTCCATCGCATAGGTGCCGTAGCGCGCCGACGCCGACACCGGGCTGTTCGGGTCGCTGCCGCCGTCGGGCAGCATGAAGTGGTTCATGCCGCCCAGGCCGGTGACGCGGTCGCGGATGCAGGCCGACACGCAGGAGCCGAGCACGGTGACGATCAGCATGTCCTTGTTGGTGAAGTAGTACTCGCCCGGCAGGATCTTGGCGGCGTCGCAGTCGAACGTTCTATCGTAATAGACGTTGGTGGCAAATTGTTCGAGGTCCATGTCTACTCCTCACGAGCGTGACGTCGCTGTTTTCGCGACGGCGCCACGCGCATGCGTGTCGAGCTCATACACCGTTTTGCCGCGCAGTTTCAGGGACTCGGAAACATACAGGAAATTCTCGGAATGGCCGGCGAACAGCAGGGCGTCAGGCTTCATCAGCGGCACGAAGCGGGCCAGGATCTTGCGCTGCGTGGGCTTGTCGAAATAGATCATCACGTTGCGGCAGAAGATCACGTCGAACTGGCCGGTCAGCGGCCAATGGTCGCCCAGCAGGTTGAGCTGCTTGTAGGTGATCATCTGGCGCAGCTCGGGACGCACGCGCACCATGCCTTCGCGCTCGCCCTTGCCTTTCTGGAAAAAGCGCCGCGAACGTTCGGGCGACATCTTGTCGAGCCGGTCTATCGTGTAGACGCCGTTGGCGGCCGTGGCCAGCACGTTGGTGTCGATGTCGGTGGCGATGATGGTGCACGGCGGCGTCAAGGTGTTGAAGGCCTCGCACATCGTCATCGCGATCGAATACGGCTCCTCGCCGGTGGAGCTGGCGGAGCACCAGATGGTGATCGGCTCCCTGAGCTTCTTGGCGTGTTCGGCCAGCAGCGGGAAGTGGTGCGCCTCGCGGAAGAAGGACGTCAGGTTGGTGGTCAGCGCGTTGGTGAACGCCTCCCACTCGTCGTCGCCGAGGCGGCCCGCTTCGAGGTCGTCGAGGTACTTGACGAAGCTCGCGATGCCGGTGGCGCGCAAACGGCGCGCCAGCCGGCTGTACACCATCTCTTGTTTGCTGTCGGCCAGCGAGATGCCGGCCCGTTTGTAAATCAGGCCGCGGACGCGCTCGAAATCCTTGGCCGTGAAGTCAAACTCTTTGACGGTGTCTTTAGTTTGCGGCATTTGTTAAACCTTTACTCTGACTGCTGGAACAATGCCTTGCTGATTTTACCCGGTACTGTCGCAGCGATCTCAGAACTCTTCCCATTCATCGGCACTGGTGGTGGGAGCGGGGGCCAATTTTTTGGGTGCGGCCGCTTTGTTCGTGGTGCTGGCCGCGGCGCGCGGGGCGGGGCGCGTTGCGGCGGAAGGCTTGCTGATGGCGGCCGGCGCACGCGCCGGCGCGGCGCGCGGCGCGGCCATGGCGACACGCGGCCTGGCCTGGTCGTCGCTGGCCAGCTTGAAGATGCTGACCGCCCGGCCCAGCATCTGGGCCTGCTCCTGCATGCTCTCGGCGGCGGCGGCGGCCTGCTCGACCAGCGCGGCGTTCTGCTGCGTCATCTCGTCCATCTGTGTGATGGCCTGGTTGACCTCCTCGATGCCGTTGCTCTGTTCTTGCGTGGCGGCGGTGATCTCGCCCATGATGTCGGCCACCTGCTTGATCGACGTGACGATCAGGTCCATCGTCTGTCCCGCTTCGTCGACCAGCCTGGAGCCGGCATCGACCTTGTTGACCGAGTCGCCGATCAACTCCTTGATCTCCTTGGCCGCGCCGGCCGAGCGCTGCGCCAGGTTGCGCACTTCGGAGGCGACGACCGCGAAGCCGCGTCCCTGCTCGCCGGCGCGCGCCGCCTCGACGGCGGCGTTCAGCGCCAGGATATTCGTTTGAAACGCGATGCCGTCGATGACGCCGATGATGTCGACGATCTTGCGCGACGATTCCTTGATGGAGCCCATCGTATCGACCACCTGCGACACCACGCTGCCGCCCTTGACCGCGACCGACGACGCCGACACGGCCAGCTGGTTGGCCTGGCGCGCGTTGTCGGCGTTCTGCTTGACGGTGGAGGTCAGTTCCTCCATCGACGATGCGGTTTCCTCCAGCGAGCTGGCCTGCGCCTCGGTGCGTGAGGACAGGTCGGCGTTGCCGGAGGCGATTTCCTGCGAGGCCACGGTGATGGTCTCGGTGCCGGCGCGGACGTCGCCTACGGTCTTGGCCAGGCTGTCGTTCATGTCCTTGAGCGCCTGCAGCAGCGCGCTGGTTTCGTCCTTGCCTTCGATGTAGACCTGGCAGGTCAGCTCGCCGGCGGCCACTTTCTGGGCCACGTCCAGCGCGCCGGCCAGCGGCACGGTGATCGAGCGGGTGATGACGATGGCGCCCACCACGCCGACGGCCACGGCGACCGCGCCCATGACGAACAGGATCAGCATCAGGCGCGCATCGGCGCTGGCCGAACCCTCCATCACGTCCTTGGCGGCCACCTGCTGCAGGTCGACCAGTTTGTTGATCAGGGCCAGCGTCTGCTGGTTGAGCGGATCGATGCGGCCGGAGATGACCTTGGCCGCGCCTTCGCTGTTAAAGGCCAGCACCTGGCCGATGGCTTCCTTGAAGGCGGCGTCGGTTTCGGTGTCGATGGCGGAGATGTCGCCCAGCGTTTTTTTCTCGGCGTCGTTGAGGCCCAGCGACTTCAGTTGCGCGCTGGCGGCGTCGTAACGCTTGCGCTGGTCCTGGACTTTGGCCTCTTCCTTCTGCATCAGGTTGACGTCCGACTGCAGGCCGATGTTGCGCATGGCGATGCCGGTTTCCAGCATCGCGCTCTTCATGGTCGCCGCCTGCAGGCTCTTGGCGGTCGACAGTTGCAGGCCCTTGGTCAGCTGCGACTTGTTACTGTAGTTGAAAAAGTTCGCCGCCAAAACCATCGCGACCAGTATCAGCAAAATGCTGCCGAAACCGATGCTCAGACGTGTGCCGATATTAAAGTCGCGTAAGTTCATTGCCATCTCCCTTGTGTGCCGCAAAAACCTGCCACCGGCGCGACTCTCTGCGGAGCGCTGACCGGTATTGCTTCCCTACTTAGCGCGCGTTGGCCTTAGGCGGCCAGCGTTTCGATCAAGCCCATTTCGGCGCTCGACATCAGCTTGTCGATGTCGACCAGGATCAGCATCCGTTCGTCGATGGTGCCCAGGCCTATCATGTAATCGGTGCTGAAGGCGGTGCCCATTTCCGGCGCCGGCTTGACTTGTTCCGGCGTCAGCGTGGTCACGTCCGACACCGAGTCGACCACCATGCCAACGATGCGGCCGGCGATGTTGAGGATGATGACAACGGTGAACTGGTCGTACACCGGCGTGCCGAGTTTGAACTTGATGCGCATGTCGACCACCGGGATGATGATGCCGCGCAGGTTGATGACGCCCTTGATGAATTCGGGCGCGTTGGCGATGCGGGTCACCGTTTCGTAGCCGCGAATTTCCTGCACCTTCAGGATGTCGATGCCGTATTCCTCGGAACCGAGCGTGAAGGCCAGGAATTCGTGGCCCGCGATTTCCTTGGCGCCGGTGGTGAGTGCTTCTGCCATGATTGAAGTCCTATGTACTGGTGAATTAATGTATCAATGTGTGCTAAATAAGTGCCGCGCAAGTGCCATGTGCCGCGTCAGGAAAAGATCGATTCGTCGGCCAGCTGGCGCGACGAACGTATCAGCGCCGCGACGTCGAGGATCAGCGACACGCCGCCGTCGCCGAGGATGGTCGCGCCGGACACGCCGGCCACCTTGCGGTAGTTCGACTCCAGGTTCTTGACCACCACCTGCTGCTGCCCGACCAGGTCGTCGACGAACAGGCCGGCCTTGCGCCCGTCGGTCTCGATGATGACGACGATGCCCTCGGACGGATTGGTGTGGCGCGGCGTGATGTCGAACATCTGGTACAGCGGGATCAAGGGCAGGTACTCGCCGCGCACCTTGATGACGCGGCCCTTGCCGCTGATTTCCTTGACGTCGTCCGGCTCCGGCTGCAGCGACTCGATCACGAAGCCGAGCGGCAGGATATACACTTCCTCGCCGACGCGGATCGACATGCCGTCCAAAATCGCCAGCGTCAGCGGCAGCGAAATCGAGATCGTCGTGCCGAAGCCCTTGGCCGAGCGGATGTCGACGACGCCGCCCATGGCGGTGATGTTGCGCTTGACGACATCCATGCCGACGCCGCGTCCGGAGACGTCGGTGACTTGTTCGGCGGTCGAGAAGCCGGGCGCGAAGATCAGCTGCCAGACGTCGGCGTCGCTCATGTTCTCGGTCACCGGCAGGCCGCTTTGTTCGGCCTTGGCGAGGATCTTCTCGCGGTTCAAGCCGCCGCCGTCGTCGGACACCTCGATGATGATGTTGCCGCCCTGGTGCGAGGCCGACAGGAACAGCCGGCCCGAGTCGCTCTTGCCGGCGGCGCGCCGCACGGCCGGCATTTCGATGCCGTGGTCGATCGAATTGCGCACCAGGTGCGTCAGCGGATCGACGATGCGCTCGATCAGGCCCTTGTCCAGTTCGGTGGCCGCGCCGTTGGTGATGAAATCGACTTTCTTACCCAGCTTGGCGGCCAGGTCGCGCACCATGCGCGGGAAGCGCGAGAACACGAAGTCCATCGGCATCATGCGGATCGACATCACCGCTTCCTGCAGGTCGCGGGTGTTGCGGGTCAGCTGGCTGACGCTGTTGAGCAGGCGCTCGTGCTTCATCGGATCGAGCGAATCGACGCGCTGCTCGATCATGGCCTGCGTGATCACCAGTTCGCCGACCAGATTGATCAGCTGGTCGACCTTCTCGATCGAGACCCGGATCGACGACGATTCGGCGCCCGGCCCGGCGCCCTTCTCTTCCTTCTTGCCGGGTTTTTTCTCGTGTTCCTCGGCCGCTTGCTGGGCCTGTGCCTGAACCTGGGCCGGCGTCGGCGCCTCGCTCACGATGCCGGCGGCGGCGCGGATCTGTTCGACCGGCTGGAAGAAGCCGTAGCCGCGCGCGTCGTCGGCGCCCTCCTCGGCGGCGGCGCGGATTTCATCGAGCGGCTGGAAGAAGCCGTAGCCGGGACTGCCGTCAGGCGCGGGCGACGCCGGCGCCGCCGGATGCAGCTCGGCCTCGTCGAAGAAGCCGTAACCGAGGGCGCTTTCGGCCTTCGAGCGTTCGGCCCGTTCGAGCTTGGCCTGCTTGTCGGTCAGCGCCGGCAATTCGGTGACGACCATGTCGTCGGGATTGAGCACGAAGGAGCAGATGGCGATGATGTCGTCGAGGCTTTCATGCGTCGTCACCACCATCGCGTTGCGGTCCTTGTCGAGCGGCGTGATGGAGACGTGGCCCATCAATCCCAGCTCGGCGCCGAGCGCGGTCACTTCGCGGTGCACCATCGCCGGCAGCTCAAGGCGGTAACGCCGTCCGCCGCTGTGGTCGACCACCTTGACCTCGGCGGCGGCGCCGAACGACGGCGCCATCGGCGCCAGCCCCACCACCACGTCCTGCGACAGCGACTGCAACATCATGCGCACGTCGGCCACGGTATCCTGGTCGACGCTGCTGCCGTGGCGGTGGCCATCGAGCTGCATCTTGAGGATATCCTTGGCGGCCAGGAAGGCGTCGACGTGCTCGGACGTCAGCGCCATCTCGCCCTTGCGGATGCGGTCGAGCAGCGTCTCGAGGATGTGGGTCACCTCGGTCATGTCGGTCACGCCAAACGTCGACGCGCCGCCCTTGACCGAATGGGCCGTGCGGAAGATCGCGTTCAGGTCCTCGGCGTCGGGCGCCTCGATATCGACGGCCAGCAGCAGCCGCTCCATTTCGGCCAGCAATTCTTCGGCTTCATCGAAAAAGACCTGGAAAAACTGGCTTATATCGATGGTCATGATGAAACTCCGTCAAGTTCGGTCGGCATCATTGCACTCGCATCTCAGCCGATAACCTTCTTGACGACTTCGATCAGCCGTTGCGGATCGAAGGGTTTGACCAGCCAGCCATTGGCGCCGGCGGCGCGGCCCTTGGCCTTCATCTCGTCGGACGATTCGGTGGTCAACATCAGGATGGGCGTCTTCTGGTAGGTCGGCAGTTCGCGCAGCAGCTTGATCAGCTGCAGGCCGTCCATGCGCGGCATGTTCTGGTCGGTCAGCACCAGGTCGACGCTTTGCAGCTTGGCTTTTTCCAGGCCGTCCTGGCCATCGACCGCCTCGACGACGAGGTAGCCGGCGGCCTTCAGGCTGAACGCCACCATCTGGCGCAGGGAACTGGAATCATCAACTGCAAGGATTGTCTTGGCCATCTTGGTTCTCACTTAATTTAAATGCTGGGCTGTTGCCCGTTTTCGTTGGGAAGGAGCGGCGGTGCGTCGCAGCTAGAACAGCTCGATATCGCCGCTCTCCAAATGTTTTTGGCTGACCGCCTTGCGCAGCACGCTGCGCAATTCCAGGCTCTGGATGGCCAGCGCCATGCTGACCTTGCCGAGCAGGTCGACGATTTCCTCGTTGTCGCTCTCGGGCAGCATCTCGGCGCCATGCGCGCCCAGGGTGCCGAGGAATTCACGCAGGCCGGTGACGCGCTTGAGCGTGCGGTCGATCAGCTGGCTGGTCATGTCCTGGAACTGCATGCTGGTGATGGCGGCGTTGACGTGGCCGCCCACCTGGCCATGCAACGCCTCCAACAGCGCCCGGTCTTCCGGCGTGGGCGAGCCGCCGGCCAGCAGCAGATTGATGGTCTGCTGCTGCGCGCCGACGGCGTCGTGGATCGCCATGAAATTGACCGACAGCTTTTCTATCGCCTCCTCGAGCAGCAGGCCGGTCTGGATCAGATCGGTCTCCACTTCCGTCAGGTGTTTCTTGCCGTGGTCCGAGACGCCCGACAACAGGCGTTTCACATGGGAGCCAAGTATTTTTTTTCTCGTCATAAAAGTCTCGTTCAGTTCTAATCGCGCCGGCGCCGCGCGCGACCCGCTGCTGCTGTTGCCACGGTCCTACCCTACTGTTTCAGCGTCGCCGCGTCGGCCGCCGCACTATTGTTCACGTCCAGCTTGGCGCCGTCGCGCATCACGTCCTGTTCGGTCTTCTTGTTCATGACGATGATGCTGATGCGGCGGTTGATCGGGTTGAACGGGTCTTGCTTGTCGAGGTTGGCGGCCGAGGCCAGTCCCACCACGCGCAGTATTTTATTCTCATCCATGCCGCCGGCGATCAGCTCGCGGCGCGAGGCGTTGGCGCGGTCGGCCGACAATTCCCAGTTGCTGTAGCCGGCGTCGCTCAGATACGGCGTCGAATCGGTGTGGCCGGACAGTCCGATTTTATTCGGCACCTCGTTCAGCACCATGCCGATCTCGTGCAGGATGTCGCGCGTGTACGGTTGCAGCTCGGCCTTGGCCAGCGCGAACATCGGACGGTTCTGCTCGTCGACGATCTGGATGCGCAAGCCTTCGCTGGTGATGTCCAGCAGCAACTGGTTCTTGTACTTCTTGAGCAGCGGATTGGTGTCGATCTTGGCTTCGATCTTTTCCTTCAGCGCCTGCAAACGCATGGCTTCTTCGTGTTCGAGGGCTTGCTTGGCGGCCGTCAGGTTATAGGTCCGCTTGACGCTCGGGTCTTCGGAATTGCGCACCTGGCCGTCGCGCCGGGTCAGGTCCTTGCCGCCGCCGGGGATCACCGACGAGCTGTCGCCGCTGCCGGAGCCGCCCTGCATGGCCACCTTCAGCGGCGTCTTGAAGTATTCGGAGATGCCGTTCAAGTCGCCCTTGGTGGTCGAGCCGAGCAGCCACATCAGCAGGAAGAAGGCCATCATGGCCGTGACGAAGTCGGCGTAAGCGATTTTCCACGCGCCGCCATGGCCGCCGCCGCTGACCTTCTTGATGCGTTTGACGATAATCGGCCGCAAGCCCTCTTCAGCCATGACGATTCCCTGTTGAATGCACTGTTACGTAAGTCATAGTCCGGGCTTACTTGGTTTTCGATTTCTTGATGTGATCCTCCAGCTCGGCGAAGGTCGGGCGCTCGGTCGAGTACAGCACCTTGCGGCCGAATTCCACCGCCAGCGCCGGCGCGTAGCCGTTCAAGCTGGCAAGCAACGTCACTTTAACGCACTGATACATCTTGGTCGACTCTTCCAGCTTCTGTTCCAGCAGGCTGGCCAGCGGACCGACGAAACCATAAGCCAGCAAAATACCGAGGAAGGTGCCGACCAGCGCGTGCGCGATCAGCATGCCCAACTCCGCCGGCGGAATACCGACCGATTCCATCGTGTGCACCACGCCCATCACCGCCGCCACGATGCCGAAGGCCGGCAAGCCGTCGCCGACCTTGGCGATGCAATGGGCCGGCACCGCGCCCTCGTGGTGATGGGTTTCGATCTCGTTGTCCATCAGGTTTTCGATCTGGAAGGCGTCCATGTTGCCGGAAACCATCAAGCGCAGATAATCGGTCATGAACTCGACGATATGATGGTCCTGCAGCACGCTAGGATACTTGCTGAACAGCGGACTTTCCTGAGGGCTATCAATATCGCCCTCGATCGACATCAAACCTTCCTTGCGCACCTTCGACAGCACGTCGAACAGCAAGGACATCATTTCCATGTACAGGTCTTTGGTGTAGCGCGAGCCCTGCAGCAGGGTCGGAATGGACGCCAGCGTGGCCTTGATGGCCTTGCCGTTATTGCCGACGAAGAAGGCGCCGGCGCCGGCGCCGGCGATCATCACGAACTCCAGCGGCTGGAACAAGGCGGCCAAATGCCCGCCGCCGAACGCGAAAGCGCCAAACACCGAGACGCAGACAACGATATATCCGATTATGACTAACAAGTGCGGTGACTCCCAGGGTGACGATGTGCGCCGCGAAAACCGCATTCAGGCTATTTTTGGGCCTATTCGGGTGCTCCGGCGTGCGCAAACGGGGGGATTTCAATCGGAAATCGGGCCCGAGCCACATCTATATTTACACATAGAACTACAATAACGTGAGACCGGTCCCCGGAGCAAGTAAATACCACCGAATGATGCTTAAAAGTACCAGACATAAAGTGGCGTCGCGCCACTTGTGGTAAGGATGGTCTTGTCCGGGGCACGCGCGGCAATTTCGAACTCGTAACTGAGCAGCATCGCGCCCGGCCGCAGCTCGGCCGACGCCTTGCGCCACAGCGCGTCCATGGCGGCCGGCGAGAGGTAGGCGAAAATCATGTCGAAGCCGGAGAAATCGAGGCCCTCGTAGTCGCCGCGCACGAAGCGGGCGGCGCTGCCGGACAGCCGCGCGCGCAGCCAGCTGGCCAGCCACGGCAGCGGCGCCAGCTCGATGCCGACGCAGTCGCAGTCGGGCCGCCGGCGCGCCAGATGCAGGGTCAGGCCACCGAGACCGCTGCCGATGTCGATCAGGCGCAGCGGACGTTCCGCCGGCAACAAGCTCAACACTTCTTGCCACACCCGCCGGTTCGACGGGTAGTACGGCACTTGCGTGCGGAAAGTGGACCAGTACAGTCCCAGCAAGAACAAAAACAGTAGCAGAAACAGTAATGGAGGCAGGTGCAGCGCTGTCACGGTCAGCAGGCCGACCGGGAACAAAAACTGTATGGCTCGCCACCAAGCGGCCAGACCGATCTTGCAGGTGATCAGCATGGCGACGACGCCTTGCAGCAGCGCCGCCGTCAGCAGCGTGACGGGCAGGCGCAGCGCCGCCAGCAGGTAGATCAGGAAGGCGCACGGCAGCATGGCGATCAGCTGGATCAGCATGGCGCGCACGGCCGGCGCGCGCAGCAGACGTGCAAAACCGGGGCGCGGGCTCATGCCCTGCCCCGGTTCGGAGTGTGTTGCGGTTGGCGGACGGTCACGCGGCCAGCGCGTCCAGGTCCTTGGCCTTCTTGGTCTTGCCGGCGCGCGAAGGCATGTGGCACAGGCCGCAGACGTAGCTGCCGTTCAAGTCCATGCAGTTGACCACGAATTTGCCCTGGCATTTGCCGCAAGGCGCCAGTTCCAGCATCTTGCTGCTGAAGAAGCGGACCAGGGTCCAGGCGCGCGTCAGCGACAGCAGCGGCTCTTCGCCCGGTTCCGGCGGCATTTGTTCCAGATACAGCTTGTAGGCTTTCATGACCGCTTCGATGCCGGTGGCGCCGGCGTGCTCGACCAGGAAGCGGTGGATATTGATGAACAGCGAGGAGTGGATATTCGGCTGCCAGGTCAGGAACCAGTCTGTCGAGAACGGCAACATGCCCTTCGGCGGCGATACGCCCTTGAGTTCCTTGTACAGCTTGAGCAGGCGCTCACGCGACAGCGACACTTCCGATTCCAGCAGTTGCAAACGGGCGCCGAGGCGGATCAGCTCCATCGCCAGGCGGATTTCCTGGGCTTCCGTGACGACACTTTTCTTGGCCACGGCCTTGGCTACCGGCGCTGTTGCGTTATCCATTTTGCTCTCCAGGGTCACGATTTAGACGATTTCTTCGACGGCCTGGCCGGCCATCAGGATGGCGGCGTGGGACTGGGCCAGCACGCGGTCTTTATTGTAATTGGTCAGCATCGACAGGATGGCGCTGTCGTCGAAGCGGAAGCGGGCCAACATCATGTTGCCGCCGGCCAGCTTGAGGATCTGGGCGTTGCTCATGCCTTCGATCAGTTCGGCGATGTCGCCGGAAATACCGAGGCGGAAGATAGCCGTCACCTTGTCCGCGCGGATCATTTGCTGGGCCAACATCAGGTAGCTCAGGTTAGCGTCGCGAATTTCGGCCATCATATCGTTAGCAGTCATTTCCATCTCCTTGAATCCGTTATCGTCACTGTGGAACACGTTTGCGTTTCCAGTGAGATACATTCTGCGGGAGCAACAATAATACGAGAAGAGGCGACCCTCTGTATTTTTCGTCAGGAAATAGCGGATGCGACCTGTCGGTGTTTGTCTTACAAACACTCGCAGATCGAGGACCTACGCCCTTGCGGCGTGAATTTTGGCGACTTGCTGAGCTTCAAAAACTTGCCTTCTTGAACATAAATAAATTACGTTATGGCGACGCTTTTTTGCTACATCTAACTCTTTAACGACAGCGTTTTGAGGAACTTTAGGGTTTTTACGAAAATATTTGAAAATATTTTCAACTTCTCCAACCCTGCTCAACACCGTCAGAAGACGTTTTTATCCGTTTCATGTAGCTGGTAACGGCGGCGTTTTGGCGAACTTTAGGGTTTTTTTGATTTTTTTTGAAAAAATCTGAAAATAATTGTCCGGCACCCCGCAAAGCCCCTGTTCATGCGGGTTTAGCTCCAAAAAAAACTTTTCGTGGCGGCGCCGGGAGGCGCGCTTTTCTAGTCCGGAGAGCAAGAAATTGCTACACTGCGCGGACCGGCTTCAATGGAGGCGCGCTTTTCTAGTCCGGAGAGCAAGAAATTGCTACACTGCGCGGACCGGCTTCAATTAGATGAAGCTTAAAGCATCTCCACAGACCGACGAAAGTTACTGAATGACAACTCGTGACGACTGCCTCCAGCGCGACGCGCAAGATCCGCTGGCCGCCCTGCGCGCCAGCTTCGACCTGCCGGCCGGCGTGATTTATCTCGATGGCAATTCCCTTGGCGCCCGCCCGACGGCCGCGCTGGCCCGCGCGCAGGACGTCATCGCCCGCGAATGGGGCCGCGACCTGATCCGCAGCTGGAACACGGCCGGCTGGTTCGACCTGCCCAAGCGCCTGGGCGACCGCCTGGCGCCGCTGATCGGCGCCGACGCGGCCGAAGTGGTGGTCACCGACACCACCTCGGTCAACCTGTTCAAGGCGCTGGCCGCCGCGCTGCAAATGCAGGCCGGCGAACCGGCGACGGCCGCACGGCGCGTCATCGTCACCGAGCGCAGCAACTTCCCCACCGATATTTATATGGCGCAGGGCTTGTCGGGCTGGCTGGCGCGCGGCTACAGCGTCAGGCTGATCGATTCCGTAGCCGAACTGGCAGACGCGATCGACGCCGACACCGCCGTCGTCCTGCTCACCCACGTCAACTACCGCACCGGCTACCAGCACGACATGGCCGCCGCCAGCGCCCTCGCCCACGCGCGCGGCGCGCTGATCGTCTGGGACCTGGCCCACTCGGCCGGCGCCGTGCCGGTGGCCCTGAACGCCGACGGCGCCGACCTGGCCGTCGGCTGCACCTATAAATACCTGAACGGCGGTCCCGGCTCGCCCGCCTTCATCTGGGTGCCCAAACGGCACCAGGCGCGCTTCCAGCAGCCGCTGTCGGGCTGGTGGGGCCACGCCGCGCCGTTCGCGATGGCGCCCGACTTCGCGCCCACAGAGGGCATCGGCCGCGCGCTGTGCGGCACCCAGCCCATCGTCTCGCTGGCGATGGTCGAATGCGGCCTCGATGTGTTCGCGCAGACGACGATGGCGGCGATCCGCGCCAAGTCGCTGGCGCTGACCGACCTGTTCATCGAACTGGTCGAGGCGCGCTGCGGCGGCCATCCGCTGGGCCTGGTCACGCCACGCGAACATGCGCGGCGCGGCAGCCAGGTCAGCTTCACCCATCCGCACGGCTACGCGGTGATGGCGGCGCTGATCGCGCGCGGCGTCATCGGCGACTACCGCGAGCCGGCCATCATGCGCTTCGGCTTCACGCCGCTGTACACCAGCTACGCCGACGTGTGGGACGCGGTCGAGATCCTGCGCCAGATCCTCGACGAGCAGGCCTACGACATCGATGCCCGGCGCGACGCGGTCACCTGAGCGGCAGGCCGGAAACCATTTATAGAGTTTATAGAGATAGCGATGACAGACAAAATTGACGCCCCCAGCTGCCCGTTCAACGGCGCCGCCAGCACGCCCAAGGAAGGCGACGCCGAGTGGCATGGCGCGCAGATGGACTTCCGCAATTCGATGAGCTACGGCGACTACCTGGCGCTGGACCGCATCCTGACGGCCCAGCATCCGCTGTCGCCGAACCACAACGAGATGCTGTTCATCGTCCAGCACCAGACCAGCGAATTGTGGATGAAACTGATGCTGCACGAGATGCACGCCGTGCGCGCCAATCTGCAGGCCGACCATCTGGCGCCGGCCTTCAAGATGCTGGCCCGCGTGGCCCGCATCATGGACCAGCTGGTGCACGCGTGGGACGTGCTGGCGACGATGACGCCGCCCGAGTACACGGCCATCCGTCCGTATCTGGGCGCCTCGTCCGGTTTCCAGTCCTACCAGTACCGCGAGATCGAATTCATCCTCGGGAACAAGAACGCGGCGCTGCTCAACGTCCATAACACGGCGCCGGAGGCGTATCAAAAGCTCGACGCGGCCCTGCGCGCGCCGTCGGTGTACGACGAAGCGGTGCAGCTGCTGGCGCGCAGCGGCCTGCCGATCGCGCCGGAGCGCCTGAACGCCGACTGGACGCTGGCCACCACGCCGGACGAAACGGTCAAGCAGGCCTGGCTGGCCGTCTACCGTGAACCGGAAAAACACTGGGCCTTGTACGAGCTGGCCGAGAAGCTGGTCGACCTGGAGACGGCGTTCCGCTTCTGGCGCTTCCGCCATGTGACGACGGTCGAGCGCATCATCGGCTTCAAGACCGGCACCGGCGGCACGGCCGGCGTCAGCTACCTGCGCAAGATGCTCGACGTGGTGCTGTTCCCGGAACTGTTCGCGCTGCGCACCGAGTTGTAAAAAAAGCCCGCCGCGCGCGATGCGGGGCGGGCGCGGACCGGGCGACCGGTCCAGCCTGTCACCAGCGATCAGCTGGCGATCAAGGCGCGTGAGGACGACACGCGGGCAACGCGGCGCGCGGCGCCGACATCGATGGTGAACACGTTGATGGCGCGCTGCAAAATCTCACCCTGATCGCTCAGCGACTGCGCCGCCGCCGCCGTCTGTTCAACCAGCGCCGCATTTTGCTGGGTCACGTCGTCCATCGCCGCGATGGCCTGGTTGACTTGCTCGATGCCGCCGGCCTGCTGGGTACTGGTGCTGGCGATCTGGCGCACGATCTGGCTCAGGTCATCGATGCTGCCGACGATGTTCTGCATCGTGCCGCCGGCCTGCGCCACCAGCTTGTTACCGACGGTGACGTTGGCCACCGATTCATCGATCAGCGCCTTGACCTCGCGCGCCGCCGTCGCCGAACGCTGCGCCAGGTTGCGCACTTCCGAGGCCACGACCGCGAAGCCGCGTCCCTGCTCGCCGGCGCGCGCCGCTTCCACCGCCGCGTTCAAGGCCAGGATGTTGGTCTGGAAGGCGATGCCGTCGATGACGGCGATGATGTCGACGATCTTGCGCGCCGAGGCGTCGATATGGCCCATGGTCTCGACCACCTGGCCGATCACGGTGCCGCCGTCGCCGGCGATGCGGGTGGCCTTGGCGGCCAGTTCGTCGGCGCGGCCGGCGTTGCTGGCGTTATCGCGCACGCTGCTGGTCAGCTGCTCCATCGACGACGCCGTTTCTTCCAGCGCGCTGGCCTGATGTTCGGTGCGGCTCGACAGATCCATGCTGCCGCCGGCGATTTCGGCCGACGCGGTGACGATGGTGTCGCTGCTGAGGCGCACCTCGCCGACGATCTCGCGCAGCCGCACCATCATCTGGTCGAGCGCCTGCAACATGCGGTTGGCTTCATTGTCGGACTCGGGGTCGAAGTGGCTCTGGCCGGTGAGGTCGCCCTGCGCGACGGCGCGCGTCAGTTCCAGCGCCTCGTTGATCGGCGTCGTCACGGAGCGCTGCACCAGATAGCAGGCCAGCGCCGCCAGTACAGCGCCGAGAACCGTACTGCCTATCATCCAGTACTGCGCCGAGGACGCGCCGGCGATGGCGGCGTCGCGGCTGGCCGCGGTGTTCTTTTCCTGATAGTCGATGATGCTCTGCAGCTTCTCGCGATAAGTCTGCAAGGCCGGCAGCGTTTCGTCGAACAGCAGCGGCACGGCCGACTCGCGGCTGCCGTCACTGAGCATCTGCAATGCGCGCGTGAACGAGTCGCGGAAACGCTGGCGCAAGGCCAGTGCTTCGTTGAAGGACTTGGTTTCGGTGTCATCAAGGCCGATCGCCTTCAGCTTGTCGTAGGCGGCGAGGATGTCGGCGGAGTCGGCGTTGAGGCGCGCGGTGGCGGCGTCGGATTGCGTGGTGGTCGGCGCCAGCACGATGTTCTCCACTTCCAGCAGCACACTGGTGGCAGTCAGGCGAATGTGGTTGGTCAGCGAGACCTTCACTTCCTGTTTCAGCGTGATGTCCTTGAGCGCCGCGCCGCTCTGGTTCAGACGAGCCGTCCCCAATATGCCCAGCGCCACCAGGATCAGCACGATGGCGCCAAAACTGATCACCAGCAGTCTGCCGATGCGTAATTTACCCATTTCCTACTCCTTATTTTTATAGACCACGGTCCGGACCGCCGTCCTGAACAACGATGTTAGCAGCGACAGAACATGGCGCCGCCGTAATTGCGGTATTGTTACATAGATGCAACAGAGTGGTCATTCCCATATTCGGACCGCAAGAATGTCGATCAGGCTATTTTCCCGCGCAGACATACATGATACTGTCGGTTAATTTTTTTGCGCTACCATCGATGCGCGCCCACCAGCAAGGAGCACCATGCAAGTGTTGATGAAATCCGCTTTTCTGCCACTGTGTTTGCCACTGACCTTAACGGCGCTGATGGCGCTGGCCGCCGGCCCCTGCGGCGCGGCGCCGGGCCAGCCCTACGACTATGCCAATCCGATGATAGGCACCGGCGGCGAAGGCCATACCTACCCCGGCGCCACCGTGCCCTTCGGCCTGGTGCAGCTCAGCCCCGACACCAGCAACCGCCTCTACAAGGGCAATTTCACCGAGTGCTGCTATCCGTGGGCGGCCGGCTACCGCTACGAAGACAAGGTAATCCTCGGCTTCAGCCACACCCATTTCAGCGGCACCGGCCACTCCGATTTCGGCGACATCCTGATCATGCCGACCACCGGCGCGCTCAATCTGCAGGCCGGCAGCGACACCGAAGCGGGCTACCGTTCCCACTACAGCCACGACGACGAGGTGGCGCAACCCGGCTATTACGCCGTCAATCTGCGGGACTACGGCATCCGCGCCGAGATGAGCACCAGCACACGTGTCGGAGTGCACCGCTACACTTTCCCGCAGTCCGACAGCGCCCACGTCATCATCGACCTGACACACGCCATCTACAACACCGAAGACAAGGTGCTGTGGAGTTCGCTGCGCGTGGTCGACAACAAGACCATCACCGGCTACCGCATGACCAACGGCTGGGCCAAGTTCAAACCGATTTATTTCGCCATCGAGTTTTCCAAGCCCTTCGACAAATTCGGCATGCTGCGCGAGGACACGCACCGCTACGGCCGCATGCCGCGCACCAAAGAGGAGGTCCTGGCGGACCATGACATCAGCACGGCGCCCGAGCTGCAGGGCCGCGCGCTGAAAGCCTATGTCGACTTCAAGACCAGCGCCGGGGAACAGCTGGTACTGAAGGTCGGCATCTCCTACGTCAGCCCCGACGGCGCGCTGAAAAATCTCAATGCCGAAGTGCCGGACTTCGACTTCGACCGCGTACGCGCCGAAGCCAAACAGAAGTGGCAGGCCGAGTTGGGCAAGTTCGACGTGCAGGGCACGCCGGACAATATGAGCATGTTCTATACCTCGCTGTATCACAGCCTGCTCGGTCCCGTCGTCTACAACGACGTCGACGGCAATTACCGTGGTCTCGACCAGAACATCCACAATTCTCCGCGCCCGACCTACACCATCTTCTCGCTGTGGGACACCTACCGCGCACTGCATCCGCTGTTCACCTACATCGAGTCCGACAAGGTCGGCGACATGATCACCTCGATGCTGGAGCACTACCAGCAAAGCCCCAACCACATGCTGCCGATATGGGCCTTCCACGGCAACGAGACCGGCACCATGATCGGCTACCACGCGGTGTCGGTGATCGCCGACGCCTACGTCAAGGGCTATCGCAGCTTCGACGCGGAACTGGCCTACCAAGCCGTCACCGACACCGCCAACCGGCGCGACTACGCGGGCCTGGATTCGTACATCGACCGCGGCTACGTGGCCTACGACCTGCAGAACGAGGCCTCGTCCAAGACCGTCGAATACGCTTACGACGATTACGCCATCGCGCAATTCGCCAAGGCGCTCGGCAAGCAGGCCGATTATGCGTACTATCTGAAGCGCTCGCAGAACTACAAGAACGTGTTCGATGCGAAGGTTGGCTTCATGCGCGGCCGCATGTCCGACGGCTCGTGGGACACGCCCTTCGATCCCGAGCTGGCGCAGAAGCACAGCGCCTTCACGGAAGGCAGCTCGATGCAGTATTCGTGGTATGTGCCGCACGACGTCGCCAACCTGATCAAGCTAATGGGCGGCAAGCAGCAGTTCGTCAAACGGCTCGACCAGCTGTTCGACACCGAGGTCCCGAAAGAGAAAGT
>Ga0209901_1000324_pt1 | contig 20689 bp, 18 predicted proteins | sample OrgsoiDNA_201058_FD_185806 | JGI IMG/M metagenome (GOLD analysis project Ga0209901, IMG submission 185806) | Permafrost soil microbial communities from the Arctic, to analyse light accelerated degradation of dissolved organic matter (DOM) -... | ecosystem: Environmental > Terrestrial > Soil >...
TTGAAACTTACTAGCCACTGGTTTTCCCCGCGTCTAAAGCAGCCATCACGTGCGCTACGGTATGAAATGATCCGCAGACAATCACAATATCCTGACTATCAGCATCCTGCATCGCCTGTTGCCAGGCGGAAACAACATCCGTGAACTGATGCGCTTGCGTCAGATGCACGGCCAGTTCTTCAACGCTTGCACCGCGCGGGCCTTCAAGCGGTGCGCAGTACCATTGATCAATCTCAGGCGCCAGGCAGGCCAGCGTACCGGCGATGTCCTTATCATGCAGCATCCCCACCACGGCACGTACTTTGCCGCCGTTGCGCGGCAATTCACGCAGACGCCCGGCCAGATAGCTGGCGGCATGGGGATTGTGCGCGACATCCAGAATCAGTCTTGGCGATTCGCTCACGGTCTGGAAACGGCCTGGCAGTTGCGCCTGCAGCAAACCACGGCGAATAGCGGCTTCGGGAATATCCAGCGCGGAGAAGTGCAGTGCAGCCAGCGCGGTGGCGGCGTTGGGTAGCGGAACGTTGGGAACAGGTAACGCATCCAGCACGTCGCCCTCCTTCGTTTCCCAGCGCCAGCGGTCGCCCGCAACATTGTAATTCCAGCTGTCACCGAGGCGGTATAAATCAGCGCCTTTTTCAGCGGCCACATCGGCAATCGACTGCGGCATATCCGGCTCACCGACCACCGCCGGTCTGTGGCCACGGAACACGCCTGCCTTCTCACGCCCGATACTTTCGCGGTCAGAACCGAGCCAGTCGGTATGGTCCAGCGCAATGCTGGTGACCACCGCGACATTGGCATCGACAATATTGGTGGCATCAAGCCGCCCACCGAGGCCAACTTCAAGGATCACCACGTCGAGTTTCGCGTCTTTAAACAGTTTCAGGGCCGACAGGGTACCGTACTCGAAATAGGTCAGGGAGATCTCCCCGCGCCCGGCTTCAAGCGTAGCAAAAGATTGGCAATGTGCTGCTTCCGATAACTCTTTGCCCTGAATACGTACCCGCTCGGTGTAACGCACCAGATGTGGCGAGCTGTAAACCCCCACGCGTAACCCGGCAGCAATAAGTATCGCTTCCAGCGTTCGACAGGTGGTGCCCTTGCCATTGGTACCGGCGACGGTGAAGACAAAAGGGGCCGGTTGCAGCAAGTCGAGCCGACTCGCGACCGCTTTGACGCGATCAAGTCCGAGCTCTATCGCCTGAGAATGGAGGTGTTCGAGATAATAAAGCCACGCGGCCAAAGGCGACGTGGCTTGGGGAATAAGTTGATTCTGCATGAGTCCCATTAACCTGCTTAGGTTCACTCAGACACGACATCACCAAACTTCGACAGCGGCAATGCCCCTTTGTCAGATGCGACAAACAGGATAAAAGCACGGCCTGCTGGCGGGAAGGCGCGGAGTACCCACGCCTTCCGTTTTGACTAACCGGCTTTTACCCTGGTCAATCAGGCATCCTGATGATTATCAGCAGCATTGCCACTGACGGCAGCCTGGACGTCGACCACTTTCGGTTCAGGGCGACCGGTCAGCTTCGACAAGACGCTACCCAGTTTTGGACGTAAATCAGGACGACGGACAATCATGTCAATAGCGCCCTTTTCAATCAGGAATTCACTGCGCTGGAAGCCCGGCGGCAGTTTTTCACGAACGGTTTGTTCGATAACACGTGGACCGGCAAAGCCGATTAGCGCTTTCGGCTCAGCAACGTTGATATCGCCAAGCATCGCCAGGCTGGCAGAAACACCGCCCATCGTTGGGTCAGTCATTACAGAGATATACGGCAGACCACGTTCCTGCAATTTCGCCAACGCAGCACTGGTTTTGGCCATTTGCATCAGCGACATCAGCGCTTCCTGCATACGGGCACCGCCACTGGCTGAGAAACAGACCAGCGGGCAATTGTCTTCAATCGCCTGCTCAACAGCACGTACAAAACGCGCACCGACGACAGAGGCCATAGAACCGCCCATAAAGGCAAATTCAAAGGCAGCCACGACGATAGGCATGCCGTAAAGCGTCCCTTTCATAACAACCATGGCATCTTTTTCGTCGGTTTCTTTTTGTGCTGCAACCAGACGGTCTTTATATTTCTTGGAGTCTTTAAACTTCAGAATATCTTTAGGCTCAAGCTCGCTGCCTAATTCAACCTCGCTGCCTTCATCCATAAAGGTGAAGAGGCGCATACGCGCAGAGATGCGCATGTGATGGTCGCACTTCGGGCAAACCATGAGATTGCGTTCAAGCTCGGCACGGTAAAGTACCTGACCGCAGCTATCACATTTAGTCCAGACACCCTCAGGAATACTTGCCTTACGGGTTTGCGAGACATTGCTCTTATTAAGAATTCGTTCAATCCAGCTCATCGATGACCTTTCTGTTTGAACCCGGCCGAAGCCAGTCCGCTGTTCATGCTGTAACAAGTCCCCTGAAACCTACCCAAAACGTCCGCCCGCCCTGCTGCCAGATGGCAAAACAGACGCGGCACAGAAGGGTTGTTCGCAGGAACAGACCATAAATGTCGCTCATTAAACCATAATGGCCCGACGCTGTGGATAAAAAACTGGTCGAACCCTCTGGTTTAATCTCTTTATATTTCCCAGCTTTGCTGCCCAGAGGCTAGCCTTGCTGACGCTTTTCCTTCGCCGCAGCACGCTTGTGGCGCCAAATCTCCACTACACCCGGCAGAATCGAAACAACGATGATCGCCACGATCAGTAATTTCAGATTGTTCTGCACAATGGGCACGTTGCCAAAAAGGTAACCAGCATAGGTAAATAACAGTACCCAAACCAGCGCACCTATCACGTTATACGCAGCAAAATGGCGATACGACATGTGCCCCATACCCGCGACAAAAGGTGCGAAGGTGCGCACTATCGGCACGAAGCGCGCAAGAATAATCGTTTTGCCGCCATGTTTCTCGTAAAACTTGTGTGTCTGGTCCAAATAACTGCGACGGAAAATTTTCGAGTTCGGATTCCTGAACAGACGTTCACCAAACAGGCGCCCAATGGTGTAGTTGACTGCGTCACCCACAATAGCGGCAACCGCCATCAGGGACACCATTAAATGTACGTTTAGATCATTGCCGGGCAAAGCTGCCAGCGCACCGGCCACAAACAGCAGGGAATCTCCCGGCAAGAAAGGGGTAACGACCAGACCCGTTTCGCAAAACAGAATCAGGAACAAAATGCCATAAACCCAGGCCCCATACTGCGCCACCAGCTCAGCCAGATGCACATCAATATGGAGAATAAAATCAATAACAAAGTGGATGAATTCCATTTAGCTAATCGCCTTTTTTAGCGCCCAGATGCGCTGAGTTAACCCGCTGACAGGGCCATGAAATACATAACGCATTAAATGGCCCTGTCACGACAAAATCAGTCCGCTAAAAACAGCGGCCCCATGTTCAGTTTTGGCAATCCAAACTTCTCAGGGTAATCCACCGAAACCAGATACAACCCCTCAGCTTTCGCTGTGGCTGCCGCCAGGTTACGATCTTTGGCAGCCAGCAGTTCGGCCATCCAGTTTTCAGGCTGCGCGCCCGACCCAACCTCAATCAGACTGCCGACGATGTTACGCACCATATGGTGCACAAAGGCGTTGGCCTTCACATCCACTACCACGTAGTTACCGTGACGGCTGACGTTAAGATGCATCATATAGCGCCATGGCGTGCGTGACTGACACTGCGAGGCGCGAAACGAGGTAAAGTCGTTCTCACCCAACAGCGCCTGACCCGCCCGCTGCATTCTCTCGACGTCCAGCGGCAGATGCACATGGGTGATTCCCGTGTGTAAAATCGCTGAGCGGAAACGGTGGTTATAAATAATGTAGCGATAGCGGCGCGCGGTGGCGCTGAAGCGGGCGTGGAAATCGTCCTCCACTTCACTCATCCAACGTACCGAAATGTTTTTCGGCAGATGGGTGTTAACGCCCATTGTCCAGGCGGCCTCTTTACGTAGGACGGGCGTCTCAAAGTGCACCACCTGACCGGTAGCGCTGACACCTGTATCAGTACGCCCGGCGCAGAACACCGAAATTGGCGCGTCTGCTACGCGGCTCAGGGCTTTTTCCAGGCAGGCCTGTACACTGGGGGCATCAGGCTGACGCTGCCAGCCAAAATAAGCGCTGCCATCATATTCAATCCCCAACGCAATACGCGCAGCCACAGGCGGCGTTTGCAGTTCAGGGGTTAACTCTGCAGACATCAGTACCAATACTCCCCAATCAGTTTTTCAGCAGTTTCAACCGCCATCAGTGCGCCGCCAAAGCGAACGTTATCCGCGACCGACCAGAACTGCAGTATTTCAGGAATACCGTAATCATTACGCAGACAGCCAATACTCAGGTTGGCGTTGCCGGAAGCATCGCTGACCTGCGTCGGGAAATCGTCCTCTTCGCTGAGGTTGATATCGTCAATGCGTTCAAGTTCAGTTCGCGCTTCTTCAGCGGAGAACGGACGCAGGCCTTCCATATGAACCACCTGCGCGTGGCCGTAAAACACCGGCGACTGCACGCAACTGACGGAAATAGGCAGGCCGTCGTTTTGCAGCACTTTACGCACCTGATCCACCAGACGACGCTCCTGACGCACGCTGCCTTCTTCATCATTGAGCAAAGGCAAAAGGTTAAACGCCAGCTGCTTACTGAAAAGACCGCCCTCTTCGGCCGGAATACCATTGAGCAGACGGGCACTTTGTCCGGCCAGATCGTCCACGGCCACTTTACCCAGTGCGGAAACAGACAGCAGCGAAGTGACGTGCAGTCGCGCCAAACCGGCTTGTTCAGTCAGTGGCTTGATTGCCGTCAGTAACTGACTGGTCAGGCTATCGGCCACTGCCACAATATTGCGGTTGCGATAATGAGCCAAAGAGTCTGGATTGACGCCAGGAACCACCAGTGGGATATCGTGTTCCATGGCAAACAGTCCACTGCTGTCGATAATCAGACAGCCCTGATTGGCTGCTTCTTCAGCATACTGCGCTGAGGCCTCAGCGCCTGCGACGAAAAACGCCAGCTGCACCTGAGACCAGTCAAATTCAGCGGCATTTTGCACGCGCAGACTTTTGCCATTGTAGCGGATCGTCTGACCGGCGCTGCGTTCGCTCGCCAGAGGGAAGAGTTCACCAACCGGGAACTGACGTTCAGACAGCAGCTCCAGTAACGCATCACCTACTGCGCCCGTGGCGCCGAGCAGCGCGATATTCCAGCCATCAGACATGTTGGTATTCTCCAGAAATGAGTCGTACAAAATACAAAGGGGCGATGTGGCTATAGACCCACCATCGCCCTGCAACTAATCGTCAATGCGTCACTTTAAGCACAAAGTCTTAAGGCAACGTTAAGGCATCAGCCCTGCACCGCAGTAAATCCGAGCTTATTGAGTAACTCGGCGCTGGCCGTGTTGTCACAAATGACCCGCAGGGATGACCACTCGCGCCGTTCTTCATAAAACTTGCGCAGCTTGTCAAACTCCCCTGGCTGACCGGCAACGCGACGCAGCGGTGCATCATCGCGGCACACATCATACACTAAGTGAATAAGTCTCAGCAGTCTGGCTTCGGTCAGTTCCCCTGAGAAGCTGACCACAGGGAACTCAGGTGCGGGCAGCAACTCATCCAGCGGTACTTTTTGAGGCTCACCGATAAACTGGCTGAATGCTTCGAATACCTGAGTGGTGCCACGCGCTTTGCCTTCCAGGCTGTAACCTGCGATATGCGCAGTACCGATAGCCACTTTCGCCAACAACGCCAGCGACAGATCCGGCTCTGGCTCCCATACGTCCAGTACGGCGGTCAGCTTTTTAGGCCCGCTCAGGGCATCGAGCAGCGCGGCGTTATCCACCACTTCACCGCGACAGGCGTTAATCAGAATACGGTCAGCGGGCAGACGCGCCAGCAAGGCGGCATCGACAAGATGATGGGTGGCATAAGGCCCAGACATATTGAGTGGCGTGTGGAAGGTCAACACGTCCGCTTCGGCTACCAGCTGTTCCAGAGGGCAGAACTCGCCTTCATCCCCCAGGTCGGCGCGCGGTGGGTCGCATAATAATGTGCGTACGCCCAGCGCCCGCAGACGATCGTTGAGCCGCGACCCCACATTACCAACACCAATAATTCCCACGGTTTTATCTCGCAGCCTGAACCCATCGCGCTGAGCAAGGATCAGCAACGCGGAGAAAACATACTCCACCACGGCGATGGCATTACAGCCCGGCGCCGCAGAAAAACCAATACCCTGCTGTTGCAGCCATGCATCATCAACATGATCGGTGCCCGCCGTGGCGGTACCGACAAATTTTACCGGCTTACCGGCCAGCAAACTCTCGTTCACTTTAGTGACGGAACGCACCATCAGCGCGTCGGCATCTTTGAGGGTATCTTGCGGAATCGGACGGCCAGGAACGGCCTGAACGGTGCCCAGTCGGCTGAAAAGCTCGACGGCATACGGCATATTTTCATCAACCAGGATTTTCACGTGTGTCTCCGGCAGGCTGTGCCATGGAAAGAACAGAAAATAAAGAGGACCCTGATTTTGCCACGAATGGCGAAAGATCCCAATGCCGGCGCATCAGGCTTACCTTTCATTACGGAAGCGTTGGGGCGTGGTCCCGGAAATTTGCTGGAACATGGCAATAAAAGCGGATGAGGAGCTGTAACCCACCTCGAGTGCCACCTCCTGAACCGTTTTTCCCTGCTCCAGCAGAGAAATAGCGTGCAGGAATCTCAACCGCTGCCGCCATTCGGCAAACCCCATACTCAGATCCTGCTGGCAGCGGCGGGATAGGGTTCGCTCAGTGGTATACACCCGCGTCGCCCACTGCGCCAGCGAGGTGTTATCCGCAGGATTTTTCTCCAGTGCAGCCAGCACTGGTGCCAGTAACTTACTTTGCGACGTCGGCAAATAGGTATCCTGACGCGGTGCCAGGCCAATCTGATCAATCAGCACCCGCGCCATGCGCATGTCGCTTTCAGTGACCGGCTCAGTAAGATTACGGGCAAAACAGTCGTCAGCAATCGCATTAAAAATAGGCGTTAAGGTCAATAGACAGGGGGTAGACGGCAGCCCGACGTCCAGTTCAGGGGCAATATCTATCGCACAAAAATGGGAGGTTTTCCGGTTATAACTGGAGTGTTCCGTTCCGGCAGGCAGCCAGACCGCAAACTCACGCGGAGCCAGATAGCGCTGTCCGGCAACGTCCATCGCCATCACTCCGGATTTTACGCAGATAATCTGACTCCAGGGGTGCGAATGCAGAATATACTCGGAGTTAGCAAGGAGCGTCTCTCCGCGAAAAAGTAGCGTAGTGGGTGTTTTTTCAGGGAGTGGGGGATAAAAACGTTGTTGCGATATCACTGGCCGGGGGTTCCTGGGTGCGCCATCAGCATCAAATCATGTTGTCTGAATTGCGTAGAGCATTGTCTGGTTATCGCTATATATAACAAACAAGACAACCGTACACTAGCGCAACGATTTAATTATGGATGCAACCGACGCAAAATGATGAATGTTCTCTTTCCCCTGTTGGCCGTACTGATCTGGTCGCTCAATGCGGTCGTCAGTAAAGTCTCGGCCACGGCCATCGACCCGGCAGCGATCTCCTTCTACCGCTGGTTACTCGCGTTGTTGACACTGACCCCTTTCATCCTGCCCGGCGTATTACGTAATCTGAAGGCGATAAAACAGTACTGGTGGAAGCTGCTGATCCTTGGCCTGCTCGGCATGGTGTTGTACCAAAGCCTGGCATATTACGCCGCGCACAGCGTCAGCGCACTGTTTATGGGTATTCTCAACTCTTTGATTCCTTTGCTGACCGTGTTGATCAGTCTCGTCGTGCTCAGCGTGGTCCCAACGGTGGGGATTGCCCTCGGCGGCATTTTATCGCTGGCCGGGCTTATCTGGCTGGTGAGTGCAGGCGACCCGGCCCAGCTGTTACAGCATGGCATTGGTCACGGTGAAATTATGATGTTCGCTGCTTCGGCCTCTTATGCGCTGTATGGCGTATTGACCAAACGCTGGGCTATTCCCTTACCGAACTGGCAATCTTTGTATGTCCAGATTCTGTTTGGCGTACTGCTGCTGCTGCCGAATTTCCTTCTGGCCCCCAACGTAGCACTGAATGCGCACAATATCCCGTTGGTGCTTTTTGCCGGGATCCCTGCTTCGATCATAGCGCCTTTCCTGTGGATTCAGGGCGTCATTCGGCTGGGAGCCAATAAGACATGAACTTATCACCCATTTTTACGGCTATTATTGCCATACTTTTCCTGCATGAACAGCTGCACAGCTACCATCTGATTGGCGGCGGGATCACCCTTGCCGGGGTGATTCTCGCTCAGCGTTTACGCCGTCCGCTGTTTGGTCATAAAGCAGAAATGGTCAAAAAAGATTCGACGCTAAAATAGCCCCCTCCACTGCCCGTAATCCTGCGGGCAGCATGACATTTTCCCACCTTTTATTGCTTTCACGTGCCACCTTACAAAATCAAAAAAAAATAAGCGTAAGAATAGGGGGTCAGCGGACTATTCGCGGTGTCGATTACACAGGTTTGCAGGTATGATGTGGCGCTTCTGCGCTTTGCGCCGTTTTAACTAGCAGCGAAGGACTGGTGATATGCAACCTTTGAGTGGTCCAGGTACGCCGATTGGCGACAACAGGACGCAGCCGAATGGCCAGACCGTCCCCGCCGGCCCGGGTGAAAACCAGCCGTTAACGCCTGCACAGCGCACGACTCTGGAAAAGCTTATCGTCAAATTAATGGCGCTCACCCCAATGAAGTCTGCTGAGATTTGGGCCGGGCTGCGTCATGAACTGGCTTTGCCGCACGACGCCGAGTTGACTGCGGGGATTTTTTCCCGCGCCGAAACCGTATTGCAGGGCAAACTGAGCCAGGCTCAGGACAGCCATTCCACCCGCCAGTTACTGCAACAACTGACCGAACTCCTGCCTCAGGGCAATAACCGTCAGGCCGTGAGCGACTTTATTCGCCAAAATTTTGGCCATACTGTGTTAAGCCAGCTTAGCCATGAGCAGCTGCAACAAGTGTTCTTGCTGGTACAAACCCGCGAGATGGCCATCCCGCAGCCGCAGCAAACCCCGATAACCGATCGCGCCTTGCTGCCTGCCGAGCACAATAACCTGCAACAGCTGGTGACCAAACTCAGTGCCGCTACCGGTGAAGCGCCAGCAAAACTGTGGCAGGAGTTGTTCAACCTGATGGGCATTAAAGTGGGTGAGCCCATCCCCGCGCGCCATTTTCAGCTGTTAAGCCAATTTATGCAGGTTAAAGCAGCGCTGAGCCAGCCCACCGCAACGCCGACGCTGACAACCTTGCTCAGCGTACTCAAACAACCGGCCACGGCGCAGGAAGTTCATCAGTTGAGCGAATATGTGGAATCCCGCTTTAATGCCACACCCACTACCCCGTTGAACATCGCCCAGCTCAACGATCTGGTTGGCGTGCTGTTTAGCCAACGCGTCGATCGTGCCCCACGCACTGAAAAAGCGGATGACGATTTCAGCACCGTTTCGCGCACTGAACCAAAACCGATCATGAATCCGTTTATCGCTCTATTGCCGCCGTCGATGCAATCTTTAGGCGGCAAACCTTTGGCGTTCATCGCTTTCTTTGTGGTCGTGGTTCTACTGTGGTTACTGTTCTGAGCCTTTTCCTCTTCAACAACCGCACGCATTAAGTTCAGGGTCGGCAGAATAGACGCCGACCTCTTTCCCTTCAGCCAGCGGATGCTGGTCACGGATCCAGAAATCCAGCCCGCCGATCAACTCTTTGACTCTAAAACCTAACTTAGCCAATTTATACGCCCCCTGCGTTGAACCGTTACATCCGATGCCGTCGCAATAAGTGACATATACCGCTTCACGATCCCAATGCCGCGTGGTTTCCTCGTTCATTAAACGGTGAGGAAAACTCACGGCGCCAGGAATGTGTCCGCGCAGATAATGCGTTTCGGCGCGGGTATCGATCACCACGATACCCGCTATGCCATGTTGTAAATCAGCCGCCACGTCAGCCGCATCAGTATAAAAACTCAGCTTGGAGAGTAAATAGGCTGCACTGTTCTCAGGAGAGGCTGGGGCAAAAGCCAAGACATTGGATGTGTGCTGCATGCGTTTTTCCTCAGAATTTATCGGTATTGAAAACAGTTTCATCATCCCTGATTTTGGCCTTATTATTGATACCAATTTACAAGCTATGATAAGGCCAATGATGCAGAATCTTTCCCCATCCTCGGTATGGATCACCCTGTTTGAAAGCGTCTGTACATCTGGCTCTGTTACACCGTCAGGCCTTCGCGATCGTCTCTGTACGACGTTGCGACAGGCTATTAATTCCGGCGCGCTGACTCCAGGCCAAAGGCTACCTTCATCACGCACGTTGGCAGCAGATCTGCAATTATCACGCATCACCGTGGAAGCCGCGTATGCGCAGATAGAGGCCGAAGGCTATTTGCAACGTCATACCGGCAAAGGGACATTTGTTAGCCTGTCGCTGCTCCCCCCTGCTGCGCCACGCAAGAAACTTTCCGTTAAGGCCAACTTTTCAACGCTGTCGGCGCGCGGGCGAAAAATCGTGGATACCGGCGGATGTCATGATCCGGGGTCCCCCACTGCCTTTGCCGCTGGCTCGCCGGACCTGCGCGCATTTCCGCTGAAAGTCTGGAAGCAGCTGACTAACCAACAACTGCGCATACAGGGTGAACGGCTATTGGGCTACGGGGATGCTCAGGGATATTTGCCTCTGCGAGAAGCGCTGGCAGGTTATCTGCAACAGTCACGCGGCGTCTTTTGTCGCGCAGAACACATCATGATAACCACCAGCTCACAGCAGGCGCTACAACTGCTGGCAATGTTGTTGATCGATCCCGCTGATCCCGTCTGGGTGGAGCAACCGGGTTATCCTGGTGCACGTAACGCTTTCACCAGCGCAGGAGCCAATATTTGCCCTATCGCGGTCGATGAACAGGGATTGAACCCCGTTTCAGGTTTACCCGTGCCACGGCTCATTTACCTGACGCCTTCACATCACTACCCGACCGGTGTGAGCCTGAGTTTATCGCGCCGTTTGTCTTTACTCGACTACGCAAAACGCCATGGCAGTTGGATTATTGAAGACGATTATGACAGCGAACTGCACTACGACGGGCGGCCACTGCCAGCCATGCAAGGGCTGGATAAACACCAGCAGGTGATTTATCTTGGCACCTTCTCAAAGCTCCTGTTCCCTTCCTTGCGCCTGGCATACGCCGTATTACCTGAGTCGTTAGTGGGTCCTATGGTGACGCTGCGCACCGTCAATGACGGCCATTCTTCTCAGCTGATGCAGGCCGTGACGGCGGAGTTCATGCAGAGCGGTCATTTCACCTCGCATCTGCGCTTTTCCCGCCAACTTTATCACAGCCGCCGCGATCACTTACTTGAGCAAATAAAACAAAAAATAGGCTGGCTAACGCCGCAGGTTGCCGCCGGGGGGTTACAACTTGCCGCCTATTTACCCACCGGGCAGGAACAGCATCTCAGTGCGCTTGCCGCACAGGCCGGTGTGGCAACCCCCCGCCTGTCGCCGTTATTTCTCCAGACAAAAGATTTTTCAGCCGCCCAGCCTCTGGACGGTTGGCTGCTTGGTTTTTCTGCCCTGGCCTCTACGGAGATCACCGCAGCGGTTGATCGACTGGCATCGATGAAAGTGCGATCTACATCGTAAATACAGTCAGCAATAACCAGCCTGCCAGCCCACCAAACAGCAGGAACGGAAAAGAATAAGCATGGAATTGAAGCCAAATTTTACGGTCATTCGCCATACGTAAGGCGATCAGGTTGGCGAGGGAACCAATGGCTAAACCAAAGCCTCCGGCATTGACGGCGTAGGCCAGCTGCGCATTGGCCGGAACATAGTTGATCATCAGAATGGTCGCCGGTACGTTACTGATCACCTGCGATAGCCCGATGCCCAATATATAAACGCCCAATGAAGAGAGATGGGCGATTTGCTCAACGGCCCCCTGAACAGCACCTAACCCGACGATCAGCCGCACATCAATAAACATGACGATAAACACCGCAATCAACGGCCAGTCGATACGTAACAATACGTTGCGAGCCAGCAAAAGAAAGCACAGTAATACGGCTAGCAGGCCATAGACCGCCAGGCCAAGGTCAACGCTGCCGATAAAAACGACATACATCACCAAGCAGCTCAACAGCAGCTTCTTTTTGTAGGGATAGCCCTGGTTATTCTCCAACCGCTTCAGCGTCGTTGCCGGAAAACTTAGCCAAGTCACCACCAGCAATGCCAGCAGACTCACCAGCGCCAGCGGGGCCATTTGCGTGATAAATGCGATAAATGACACACCTGACTTATTCCACAACAAAATATTTTGCGGATTACCAATGGGTGTCAGTAACGAACCCGCGTTAACGGCCAGAGCCTCGAAAATGATCAACCGGGTGACCGGCAAGGTGGAGAGTTTTTTCAACGTAATGGTCAGAGGAATGACAATGAACAGCGCAACGTCATTGGTCATAAACGTCGACAACAGCGCCGCTGCACAGACCAGAAAAAGCGCCAGATAGCGCTCATTGCTGATGGTATTGATCATCTTGCGGCCGACAAAATCAAAGTAGCCGCTCACCTCGACACCTTTCGTCAGCATCAGCAGACCGACGAGAGTCACGATAGTTGACCAGTCCACAAACTGGGGGAACTGAATGATTTTCTCCGGCTGGAACAGGCTGAGCACCACACCCAGCAACAGCAAGGTATGTAAAAATCGATCATGTAAAAAAGGTTTGAACAGCGTTTCTGTCACAGTGTTTGGCATGGTGATTTCTAAGGTGAAAGGCCGGTTATCAGATGGGTTGACGTTACCGCAAGCTCTCCCACTCTGCCAGAGTAAAAGTTGGTTCTCCGCAACGCCTCGCAAAAAAAACGAGGCCCTGTCAGGGCCCCGCTATAGACTTGCGAGACTTCTCGCAATCCTCATATTCTCGGCCCTTTTCCCCTTGCCGGAGAAAATTCGCTGAGTAGACTCGCCGTTACTCTTTCAGCACCCAGATATGGTACTGACCGTCCTTGAACTCCGCGCCTTCCAGTTCTTTCTCGAAGCCGGGGAATTTCTCGCCCCATTGCGCGATGCTGCGAATGTAGCTGAGCCAAGGGTCATTTTTGGTACCAAAGCTTTCGCCCGGCATCACAATTGGAATGCCCGGTGGGTAAGGAATAACCCCGACGGCCGAGACGCGACCGGCCAGTTTATCCAGCGTGAGTTGTTCGCAGCGTCCGGCCATATGGTCCTGGAATGCTGCACGCGGCAGTTTGACCGGTGTTGGGATCTTCCCAAACGCATCTGACTGCAATTTGTCCATCTGACTGGTTTTCATGTAGGTGAACATTTCGTCGCACAGATCTTTGAGGCCCATACCGGCATAACGCGCGGTGTTGCCAGAGTAAAGGTCTGGCAAACACTGCGCCAGCGGGCTGTTATCGTCGTAGTGCTGCTTGAATTCCAACAATACGTTGATAAGGGTGCCCCACTTACCTTTCGTCACACCAACGGAGAACAGACACAGCACCATAAAGTCAGTAGTACGCGAAGGCACAATACCGTGTTGGGAAAGGAATGCCGTCACCATCGCTGCCGGTATACCCTTTTCCAACATACTGCCGTCATCCCCCATCCCCGGTGAAAGAATACCGGCTTTGATCGGGTCAAGCATGCACCAGTCGTCGTCAAGCTGGTCAAAGCCGTGCCAGCTTTCACCTGGCTTAAGTACCCAGCAATTGGGGTCAGTCGTCAGCTGCTCTTTGGAGGCATTAATGAAGGGAATTTTTTTACCGGTTTTCACATCGACAACATCCGGCGCATTCCATGGTGAGAAGAACCATTCACCCTGTGCAGCAAAGGCTGCGTGAACCTTAGCCAGTGCCAGACGGAAATCCACCGCTTCGTTGATCACTTCTTGCGTCAGCGACTCCCCCTGCTTGCCATCCATCATGGCAGCACCCACTTCATTAGCGGCGATAATCGCATACAGTGGAGAGGTCGTAGCCTGTAACATGTACGATTCGTTAAAGCGCGAATGTTCTACTGGTTTTTTACCGTTACGAATATGGATATAGGAGGCCTGAGACAGTGCGGCCAGTAATTTATGCGTGGAGTGCGTAGCGAAAACCGTAGGACCATCAGGATCGTGATCCGCCGGGTTGCCACGCATTGCGTAACGATCCCGATAGAACGGATTGAAACGTGCATAGGCGTACCAGGCTTCATCGAAGTGAATCTGGTCAACGCTTTTTGCCAGCAGATCCTGTGCTTGTTTGGCGTTGTAACACATACCGTCGTAGGTACAGTTAGTCACCACCGCATAGACAGGTTTAGGATCAGTCGCCAGATGTTTTAGCGGATGTTCATCAATCTTCTGCTGGATAGATTCCGGCATAAACTGAGATTTTGGAATGGGTCCGATGATACCAAAACGGTTGCGGGTAGGAATGAAGAATACCGGCACACCGCCAGTCATTACCAGCCCCTGCTCAATCGATTTATGGCAGTTACGGTCGCAGAGTGCGAACTGACCATCGCCAATCACCGCCGCCATAATGGCGCGGTTAGAGCCCGAAGTCCCGTTCAGTACCGAGTAACTTTGATGCGAGCCAAAGACACGTGCGGCATAAGTTTCGGACTCTTTAATCGGTCCGCTGTGGTCGAGCAAAGACCCCAGTGCACCACGTTCGATACCGGTATCGGTACGGAACAGATTCTCACCGAAGAAATCAAGGAATTCACGGCCTACGGCTGTTTTAGTAAAAGCAACGCCACCTTGGTGACCAGGGGCAGCCCATGAATATTCTGGTGAATACTTAGTATAATTGAACAGCGCCTTGGTAAAGGGCGGTAGCAGCTGATCATAATATTTGTCGATCAGCGCCACAGAACGGGCGGCAATAAATTCGGCGGTATCTTCATGCATCCAGACAAATTCATTGACCATTTTCATGGTCTCAAGTGTCAGGGTGTCAATACAGGAGTGTTCGGCCATCAGCAGCACCGGCACGCCTTTATTACGACGACGGATCTCCTGCAATAAAGCAAATGCCTGACTGTGGGAGGCATCATCATTGCCGCCGGACGTCCAGTCGACAAACACGCAGCAGATAGATGCATCGGAAGTGATAGTGGCAACGCCATCTTCGAATGTGACGGCCGGGATCACTGACAGATTGTTATCTTCCAATGCCTGGATGAGCTCACGAACGGCACGTCCATTGGCGGTATTGACGTCCATTATATTACTGTCAACCACCAGGACTTTACGTTTTTTATGACGACTTAAATCGATCATTAACCTCTCCTTTTCATCTTGAATATCGCTGTATGCCGTGGAGTAAGCCAGACGCAACCATTGATAACACGACTGGCAGCCTCTGGCTTGCGGCAAAAAACCTGTTAGTCCAGCTCAAGCGGTTTACCAAGCGGGTACGGGTTTTTATGACGACGGTTGTAGTTGAAGCTATACATGGCAGTGATCACCATCAGAGCAATGAATGACCACATCACTTCTTCTGCACCGGAACCCACCACTGCCCATACACAGTAGACAAAGGCGATAAGTGTGATGAAGCTGTACACCCCGGCGCGGTTACCCAGATGTCCGTGTCCTACCAACATCAGGGCAGCACAGGTATAGAGGTAAGGCACGAGCGTAAAGATAACTGATACGGATGACACCAGGGCAAATTGCGCCGTGGCGTCAGGGGAAATGGTGGAAATCTGGAAGATGGTCATCAGGATGCCGAGAACAATCAATCCTTTAACCGGCACACCTTCTTTATTCACTTTGGCAAAAATGGGTGGGAAGAGACCATCATCTGCGGCGGCTTTGGCCGTCTGGCTGGCCAGTAATGTCCAACCGCCCAACGAACCAAGACAGCCGGCAGCGGCACAGAAGGTCACAATGGCCCCGGCAGTATTGCCCATTGCCATTCGCGCAGCATCCCCGAAAGGCGAGGTTGAAAGTCGCAGTGCTGCGTTAGGGATCATCCCCATAATAGCCGTCGTAGACAGCACGTAACAGACGGCGGCGATCAATACGCCACCGATGGTAGCAATGGGCACGTTACGTTTTGGATTTTTCACTACAGCAGCGGCTACCGATGCACTTTCTACGCCGATAAACGACCACAATGTTACGCTCAGAGTACTTTGAATAGCGCCAAAGGTCCCTTTGCCACTGACGTTCCAGGCTTCCATATAAGTGTCACTTTTGAACCAGAACCAGCCAAAGATAGCGATGGCCAGAATCGGGATCAGTGCCAATACGGTGGCGACAGCCTGAACACGGGTGATCATTTTAGGACCGACTATGTTCAGAATAACAAATAGCCAAAGCACGGCGACACAGGTAAAGGTCAATACCATCGGCTCTTTCAATATCGGGAAGAAATAGCTGAGGTAGCCGACCCCGATAACCACCATCGCAATATTACCCACCCAACAGGCCAGCCAGTAAAGCAGGTTGGTTTGATAGCCAAGATAAGGTCCAAAAGCTCTGCGCGCATATGCGTAGGAACCGCCGGCGCTGTCATCCAGGGAAGACATCTTTGCGTAAACCATCGACAGTGCCAGCGCACCAATGATAGTGACCAGCCAACCATATATCGCTACGCCACCAGTTGAAGCCAGGTTAGCGGGTAAAAGGAACACCCCCGACCCCATGATATTACCGGACACCATCAAGGTGACCGGGACCAGCCCTACTTTATGTGCATCAGATTCTATAGTCATGACCCTACCCCTACAAAAAGTAATACATTAATTCCCAAGGGAAATATTTAATAAAAACCAAAAATACTGGGGGATATTTATGTTACTTGGCTAAGCCTAGTAGACTTTTCTGAAAGAGGCGGGGAGTAATGAAATAAATTCAAGGAAATGAAAAGATGCCCGTTCAACCATTTGGTTTCAAACAGTATTTGAAATATTTGACTTATGTCAGGCAGGGCAACTTCTGTAAACATTTGTAATAAAAGGCAGCCAGCGACCTATACCCCTGAGTCGCTGACTATAGGACCTTATTGAGAAGCGGAAGAGGTTTGCAAAATCGCCTTGTTTCGCATCCATCTCCAGCTATCAATCAGCAGGAAAATGAGCAGACTTACCCCCATCAGCGGTAATGAGAGAGATAAGGCGATCACTATCAGTGCGATCGGGCATTGAAGGCTGAAAGGCACCTGCCGCCAGGTTTGCATCAATGTCGCAACCGGGTTGGTATTACTGTTCATTTGCGGACGACGCAGCCACCAAAGGCGATATCCCCAGCCAATCATCAGACATAAACCCAGGCCGAAAAAAGCGAGGATAATCTGATTCCAGAGACCAAAAAGAATGCCCATATGCGCATCTACGCCCCAACGTGTCAGCTTAGCCAGTAGGGGGAAATGGGCAAAACGGGTATGATCCACAATAGCCATCGTCTGCGGATTCACCGAAACCGCATCAACCTGCGTCGGCCAACTGCGATCAACTTCGGTGACGGTCCAGGCTTTATCTGCGCTATAGGCTGGTCTGATCTCAATTTTAGCCGCGTCAATTCCTGCCTCGCGAGCGGCATGTACTACCGCATCGAAAGTCGCCGGTAAAACCGGCACAGGGGAAGGCGGTTTTTGATCTGGCAGGTCATTGGTATCCATGCCCGGCATATCTGCCATCCCGGTCATCGTCATATTGCTGTGATCTGAAGCGTGGTGGTCAGCATGCTCATCAGCAGAAGTGGCGGAAACGCGCCCTATAAGGTTGGTCGAGACTGAAGGCGTCATCCACCCCATCTTGGCACGCAGCAGGCTGATATTATCCCCGGCCCACTGTGACCAGGTCAGGCCGGTAGCAGAGAAAAACAGCAGCCCGGCGATCAACACCAGACCCAGCCAGCTGTGCCAGCGGCGGCTACGGTGTTGTTTGGCAACGACGCCAGTGAGCTTACGGTTACCCCGAACTTTTTGGCGCCCGGTGACCCACAATACCATGCCGCCAAGCGCCGCTACCCATAACCAGGATGCCGCCAGTTCGCTGTAGTTACGGCCCACATCACCCAGCAACAAACCACGGTGCAGATCATCCAGCCAGGTTCTGAAAGGCAAGATACCACTGGTGCCGTACACCGTCAGTTCGCCCTGAATCCTGAGTGTCACCGGATCGACAAAAATCGCCCGGCTTTTGGAAGCGCTAAGAGCAGGATCGGAAAACATCACGCGGGTATTCTCACCTGACGCGGGTGCAGGACGGACCGCGTAGATCTTCGACTCCTCCCCACTGGCATTAAGCGCCGCGTCAATCTGGCGGGACAACGGCTGCACTTCGCCCACTGAAGAGCTAAACAGCTCATGTGCATAAAGATGGTTTTCCAGCTGCGGCGTCAGCACATATAAGGTGCCGGTGAGGGCCGCAACAAAGATAAATGGGCCGATGAACAGACCGATATAAAAATGGATACGCTTAAGCAGCGCGAGAAAGGCGGCGTTGGCCGTCAATTTTTGGGTATAGGCAGAGTGACTCATCAGTCATTATTCCTGAATTTTCAGATAGCAGGTGCGCAACGGCTACGCCGGAAAGGCGCCGTTTTAGCGATGTTTTAGGGAAACAAAACGACAGGCTATTGAGAAACAGGGGGAGCGCGGGGTTGAGCATCGGAATAAAAGACGGGAGGAACAAAAGGTGTGGCAACCGTCGACGGTGCAACTCCCCGTTGGAAATCGGATGACCACTGCAAAGTCAGCGCCAACAGATGCAGCAGAGGTAGATGTACCAGCAACACGCAGTAACCGCAGGCGGCATCACTCATATCACCGAACATCCCCCCTTGCCCCTTAGAGTGGGAAGGCATGGTGTGGTGAGTGTCAGGATGATTTGCATTATCCTCACTCATTGCCGGATGCATCGCATGTTCGGGCATCGCCATTTCCATTGAAGACATATCCATCCCCGGCATCGACATACCGGGCATCATCGAATGCAGCGCACCTGCCGACGCCAGTGATTTGGAAACCACCGGTGCAATAAACAGCATCAGAATAGCGACTATTCCCAACCACGCAGGGAAGTGCAGATGCCGGTGATTGATTTGTCGGAGTGAAAGCATCATGTCAACAAAGTGAAAATAAGAAGCGGCGAAATTGTACCTGAATTGTTGAGATATGACAGAAGGGAAAAGTGACAGGCGTAAAAAAGCCCGTATAAAACGGGCTTTTATTGGACGGAATTAACGACTGATATTACTTGTTGTTTTTCAGCTTGCGCATTACCAGGGTAGCGTTGGTGCCACCGAAGCCGAAGCTGTTAGACATGACGGTCGTCAGTTCGCGCTGAGTTGGCTTGGTGATGATATCCATACCCTCAGCCTGCTCATCGAGATTTTCGATGTTGATGCTTGGCGCGATAAAGCCGTGTTCAGCCATCAGCAAGGTGTAAATCGCTTCCTGCACACCGGCGGCGCCCAGAGAGTGACCCGTCATGGCTTTAGTAGAAGAGAGCGCTGGCGTTTTGTCGCCGAACACTTCACGGATTGCACCCAGCTCTTTCACATCGCCAACCGGTGTAGAGGTACCGTGGACGTTAACGTAATCGATTGGGGTATCCACACCGTGCATGGCCATTTTCATGCAACGCACTGCGCCTTCACCGGATGGTGCCACCATATCAGCGCCGTCAGACGTTGCGCCGTAGCCCACGATTTCAGCGTAGATGTGCGCGCCACGGGCCAGAGCATGTTCCAGCTCTTCAACGACAACCATGCCGCCGCCGCCAGCGATGACGAAACCGTCACGTTGCTGATCATAAGTACGGGATGCTTTTTCCGGGGTTTCGTTGTACTTGGTGGACAGCGCACCCATGGCATCGAACTCACAGGCCATTTCCCAGCACAGCTCTTCGCCGCCGCCAGCAAATACTACGTCCTGCTTACCCAGTTGGATCATTTCTACCGCGTTACCGATGCAGTGAGCAGAGGTCGCACAGGCAGAACTGATGGAATAGTTGACACCGCGAATTTTGAACGGGGTTGCCAGGCAGGCAGATACACCGGACGCCATCGCTTTCGTTACCATGTACGGACCAACACCCTTCAGGCCTTTGGCACGCATACCGTCGGAGCCGGCAACCTGGTTACGCGGAGAGCCGCCACCAGAACCTGCGATCAGGCCAGTGCGGTCGTTAGAAACCATTTCAGGCGTCAGACCTGAGTCTTCGATCGCCTGCTGCATGGAGAGATAAGCATAAATGGAAGCATCGCTCATGAAACGCACAATCTTGCGGTCAATCAGTCCAGCGGTGTCCAGTTTAACATCACCCCAGACGTGACTGCGCATTCCGGCATCTTTCAACTCTTGAGAGAAGGTGATACCAGATTTCCCTTGCTGCAGAGAGGTCAGAACTTCCTGCTTATTGTTACCAATGCTCGAGATAATACCCAGGCCAGTAATGACTGCACGTTTCATTTAATACCTCTTGTACTATTAACTAACTATTCGGGATTTCGTGACGCACTCTAGCGTACAGTTGTACGCCGAACAAGTCCGATCAGCAATTCCTTGTGTAAATCGCAGTAAATTTGCGCGAGGTCAAACACGCCGTTAAACTTCGGCATCGCCTTGAACTGAGAGAGTTT
>Ga0209901_1000326_pt1 | contig 20505 bp, 17 predicted proteins | sample OrgsoiDNA_201058_FD_185806 | JGI IMG/M metagenome (GOLD analysis project Ga0209901, IMG submission 185806) | Permafrost soil microbial communities from the Arctic, to analyse light accelerated degradation of dissolved organic matter (DOM) -... | ecosystem: Environmental > Terrestrial > Soil >...
CGTTGCCCATGGAGATGGCCGTGCTGCCGCCCGACTGCAAGAGGCCCGCATTGATGACCGTGCTGGCGCCGTTCAGGGTTCTGACTGCCGCCCCGCTTTGACTGAAAATCTGGCCGCCCGCACGGTTTTCAATGGTCGCCGTAAAGCTGGATCCAGCGGTGTTCGAGAAGACGGCGTCCGAGTCCGCGCCGGTCGCCGTGATGGTGCCGGTGTTGACCAGCGAGTCGTTGTTGCCTTGCAGGTAGGCGGTAGGGCTGCTCGCCCCTGACGTCGATAAATTCCCGCTGTTGTTGATCGTCCCGCTGCCGCCGATGATTGAGGCCGCGCGGGCGTTGCTTCCCGAGGTTGCAACGGAGCCGGTGTTGACCAGGGTGTTGTTTAACTGCCCCACATTTGTCTGACCCCAGGCCGCTGTCATCCCGTAGGCGTTCGGCCCGGATGTGGCGATGGTGCCGTTATTCACCAGGGTGTTGCCGCTGCCGTTGGCGGCCATCCCGTCGTTGTAGGCGCCGGTTGTGGTGATTTTGCCCGTCGCCGCATTCGTGAGCTGGTTTGCATCGCCCGTGCCGAGCAGGACGGCGCCACGGTTGGTTCCGGACCCGCCGCCGCCCGTGAACGTCAAGCCGCCGCTATTGGAGAGGGTGCTCGCGCGCCCAACGCTAAACGCCACCGGCGCGCTCGCGCGGGACAGGGCGGCGGCGACCGTGGAGTCAATTCCAATGGTGACCGCGCTCGAACCGGCCACTGCTGCGACCGGGAGAATGCCGGTGCCGGTGCAAACGACAGTCGTTCCTGTCGTCGGCGCAGTCGAGCTGCATGCTGCGTTGGCGGTTCCGGACAGCGCCTCCGATACCAAAACGGCGCTGCAAATGCCGATATCCAGCACTTTTTTCATTGATTGGTGCTCTTAGGACCCTCGATGATTGCTAAAAATAGACTTTTTTCTTTGTCTTACCAAATGTTTTATTTATTATCTGACCTTCCGGATTGTTGGCGCCAGGCATCTCCGGACTGCGCACGTGACGGTTTTTGGAGCTTTGTTTTGGAAACATCGGGCAGAATCCAATTGCAGACTGTCATTTTCGCGTGGTAAAAGGAGTCTGCAACGCTTGGCCGATTGACGGCCGGTGGCGCTACCAAACGGAATTACGTCTCTTCTAGGAAAATCAGCAAATGGCAACAGGTATTGTGAAGTGGTTTAATGATGCGAAGGGTTTTGGCTTCATCACGCCGGACGGCGGTGGCGATGACCTCTTTGCGCATTTCTCTGAGATCCGCTCGGAAGGCTTCAAGACACTGCAGGAAAACCAAAAAGTAAGCTACGAAGCGAAGCAAGGCCCGAAGGGTCTGCAAGCGTCGAACATCCAGCCGCTGTAATTCGTTACAGCCCGGCTTGATTGCATGAACCGAATGGCCCGCCTAGGCGGGCCATTTGTTTTTTTACGGCACGAGGACAGGCCCTGGACGCCGTGAGCGTCCGTTGTCCGGGGATTCCGTCACTGCAGGCCCCATGGCCCCATCAACCCGTCCAACAGCCCCGCGTCAAGGTGCGTCGATAGCCAGGGGTGCCGGGGCGACCGCCATGACCTTCTCGGGAAAGAGCCGCGGGTATAACGCGCCGGCAATGCATGCGCCAATGATGGGCGCGACCCAGAAAAGCCAGAGTTGTCCCAACGCAGCGCCACCGGCGAACAGTGCGGGTCCGGTCGAGCGCGCGGGATTGACCGAGGTATTCGTCACCGGGATGGATATCAGATGAATCAGCGTCAGGCAAAGCCCGATGGCTAGCGGCGCGAAACCGGAGATAGCGCGTCCGTCGGTTGTGCCGAGAATGACCATCAGGAAGAAAAACGTCATCACGATTTCGCAGATCAGGGCGGCTGTCATCGAATAACCGCCGGGTGAACGCGCACCGTATCCATTCGATGCAAAGCCACTGGCAGCCGCGTCGAATCCGGGCACGCCGGACGCGATCAGATACAGCACGAATGCCCCAATGGTCGCGCCAACAACCTGCGCAACAATATAAGGCGCCAGGTCGTGGGCAGGAAAGCGGCCTGCAACGGCGAGGCCCACGCTGACGGCCGGATTCAAGTGACAACCCGATATATGTCCAAGTGCGTAAGCCATGGTCAGGACGGTCAATCCGAACGCGAGCGCGACGCCTGCGAATCCAATTCCGGCGCCGGGAAACTTGGCCGCGAGAATTGCACTGCCACAACCGCCAAGTACTAGCCAAAACGTGCCAAACATTTCCGCAGCAAGACGTTGTTGTAATCGCATGATGTGCCATCCAAGATTGGTAACGGTTTCAATACGACGTGGCCAGACCGCGCTAACTGACAATTGCGCTTCATGAAAAGCTTTGCTTTTTTATAGTCGATCCTGTTTCTCGTTTCTGCTTCGAGTTAGGTGTCTGGCCAGCCCTTGCCGCAAGACTCACCCGCGCGCTTCGCGTGCATGCGCTACGGTAGATGCGGACGGCTTGCCTGTGGAAATGCATGGTGCAGCGCATCTACAGGATCGCTTTTTGCGCGATCCAATCGCGCCCGGAGTAAGGTCGTTCGGACACGAATTCAGTGTAGGTCAAAGTTTTTAAAAATCGATGTCATCACTGTTGCGGAATAGGTTGCGCATCAGCAGTCTCAGTAGCCTCGTGCGTTGGTCATTTGTCGTCGGCATGCTGTCCCGGAGTGATGGAGTCGCACGCTTTGGCGTTTCGCGCCATGTGTGAATTTGCAGCCAGCCCAAGCGCCCGAGGAACTTCGCGCATCACGCTCTCTATTGTTTAAGCAGTTGCCATTTGCTATCCGGGGTGCTGTCCTTGCAAGCAGTCGGCGCCCAGGTTTGCGTCTGGCCTTTTGCCTTGGCGACGATAGCAAGCGTCCGGCAACTCCGGTCACCCTCCTTGCGCGTATTGAGCGGCGTAATGGTGCCCTCTACATGAACCGAATTTCCGGTGCCGTCATTGTTCCAGTCAAGCGCTTCACCGTCCTGCTTCGTGTCCAGGGCCGTTCGTGCGGCGCGGTTGAGTTGCTGCAGATCGCGCTGTTTCATATAACTGATCGGCGTGTCCATCAGGAAGCCGAGGTTGGTTGCGTAGGAGCCCGCGGCATAGCTTAGGAATACGCTGCAAACCGCTAACTGAAGCCGGCCGAGACGGCCGTACGAGAATGATCGAATGTGCATAAAGCTTCCTTAAAGTACGGGTTGCCACCGGACGTGGCCGGCCGTTCAAACATGAAAGTCCGCGGCCCTATCCTCGTCCGTCCGGGCGACTATCCGGCCGCTTCGGACGGCTTGTGTGAACAGGTCGAAGTCGCGTTCAACCTGATCCGCATAGTCCTTCGAATAGGCGACCAGCGCTTCGGCGAATTGAGTACCCTGGCCCAGATAGGCGCTGATCTCGATAGCCTTGCCGCTCGCTTCTGCATGAGCACGCGCGAGTATCCAGCCGCACAAGCGGGCGTAACCTTCCAGCACGTCGATATCGAATAATTCGATGTTCGCCGACAGCTTCAAGTCCCGCAGTGGCCGGAAATAGTAGACAATCGCAGCGGCAGATTCAAACTTCCGCCGGTGACCATCGAATGGTGGAACACGGCGGCGCAAAGAAGAGAAAAGATCGTGCTGCCTGCTGTGAGTTTTTCTGCGACGACTGCCAGCGAAAAGCCGCTCTTTGATATCCCTCTCGATGCATTGTCGAAGGGGGCGCTCACAGGATCATAGTCATCGACCGGTCCCGAGCGCTGATTGCTGCTCTAACTTTTGCGTTCATGCTTGCACTGATCTGGGCATACCCCAGGCTGACGAGTCGCTACAAGTAAGCTAAGCGCGATTTGGTCGCGGCGCGGAACCGTCGCGGCGCGGAACCGTTATGCCGAAGGAGAAGCGCCGGCGTGGCGGGTTTTGCGGGCCGCCGCGCGAAAGGGTCCTTTGCTGCGCCTGATTCCGGCGCTATATCGATGGATGGACAAGAGCCCCGATTTCAAGCATCCGGCGCGAGTGGATGACTTGGACGCCTCCAGCAACCCCGGGCTTAAGGACTTAGCGGACACAGTCGCGACACATTACTCGGATAGTCCCGACGCCAAGCTTGATTGGAACAAAGCAGTCGCCGCTTCCGCCGCTCAACCAATATTAAATACCTAGCGCTTAGGTCGGTTGGTTCGCTAACGCTAAGAATCACCCATTAACTTAGGGCTTTATCAGAAATTAAGTGCTGAGCTATACTTGCCGTCGTGAAAATCCTGCGTACCTTGTTCGTGTTGTGGCTTTGCGCGGTGCTGCCCTTAACGGGGCTGGCAGCTAGCGGCTCGGCCGGACAATGTCCGATGCAGTCCATGACCGACGACTCGGGCAGCATGATGTCCGCGACCATGCCGGATTGCGAATCGATGGCAATGCCTGCTGGTCAGGATAGCAAGTCAAAAGACTCGCCCTGCAAGATGACCGTGCAATGCCAGATCGGCTGCATGAGCATTCCGGTCTCGGCTCCCGGCATCGCCCGAAGTGCAGGCGCTTATCGGCCGATGTTCTTTCACTATACCCAGTCGTTGTTTGTCCGCGAGCCTGACGGCTTGTGGAAACCTCCTCGCACGCTCTAACTCCCTTCGTCACCAGTTCGCCGCTTTAGCGGCGAGGTCGTCCTGCATCCAGGACGTGATTCCCTATGGGATTCGACCGCTTGGGGTTGAGAAATGCATTCATCCATTACCGCGCCGGTATTCCGGCGTGGATGCGCGCGTGCGCCCGCGCTAGCGTTATTTATATGTCTTCTTAGTGGTGGCGCAGCGGTTAAGGCGCAGGAAAGCGCTTTAACGCTGGACGCCGCGCTGCAATCCGCGACTGATCGATCCGCCTCTATGCAGGCAGCGCAATCGTCCGTTCGCGCAAGCTCACAGGCCGTTGTCAGAGCCGGTCGGTTACCCGATCCAACGCTCAAGGCGGGCGTGGATAACCTGCCCGTTAATGGTTCTCAGGCATTCACGATTGGGCAGGATTTCATGACGATGCGGCGCATCGGCATCGAACAGGAGTGGGTGTCGCCGGAAAAGCGGCGTCTGCGCACTGAGCTTGCCAATCAGGAAGTCGACCGCGAACGCGCGGGTTATCTCGCTCAGCTAGTCAACGTGCGTGAGCAGACTGCGACCGCGTGGCTTAACGCGGCATACGCGAAGAAAGCGCTCTCGCTGCAGCAGGAGCTGGCGGATCACATGGCGCACGAGTTATCGGCGACGCAAGCGTCTTATCGCGGCGCTAAAGCCAGTGCCGCCGATGTGACCCAGGCGCAGCTCATGCTCGCGCAGACCCGTGACCAGCTGCTCAAGGCGCAGCAAACGCTTCAGACGGCGCTCATCGGTTTGTCTCGATGGACGGCGGCACCCGTTGCCGATATCTCCGGCGAGCCGCCTGCGCCGCAGTCGGTGGTTGCGTCGCTGCCGCCTGAGGAGCTGCAACGTGTTGAGCCTGCGCTGGTCAATGCGTCGTCGGAGATAGCGGTCGCCGACGCCGACACCGCCGTCGCCCATAGCAACCGCAGTCCGAACTGGACCTGGGAAGTCGCGTACCAGCAACGGGGTGGTCAGTACTCGAACATGGTCTCGGTCGGCGTCAGCATTCCTATTCCGTTGAACAGAAGGGATCGGCAAGACCGCGATACCGCGGAAAAAGCCGAGCTAGGCACGAAGGCGCGTTTGATGTACGAAGACGCGCAGCGTCAAGTCGATGCCGATATCCGCAACCTCTCCACCACGCTGGCCAGCGGGCGCGAGCGCATCGCCAACCTGAACGCATCGCTGCTGCCTGCAGCGGACCAGCGCTTGCAGCTATCGACCGCGGCTTATAGAGCCGGCGCAGGATCGCTGGCCGATACCTTCGCCGCCCGACGCGCCGTGCTCGACGCACGTTTGCAAGTGCTCGATCTCCAACGCGACGTATCGCTCACCTGGGCTCAGCTCGAGTACCGGGTCGTCCCGCCTTCCATGACCTACTGACAGTGAGAACAAGATGAACAAGAAACTTATGACGCTCGCTGTCATCGCGGCGGTGGCGTTGCTTGCTTTAGGTTATGTGGCCGGAACCTGGCACGCCAATACAAACGGGGCCGCGACGACCGCATCGATGGGCAGTGAAAAAGAGGCCGGCCGCAAGGTGCTCTATTGGCACGATCCCATGATGCCGAACCAGCACTTCGATAAACCCGGCAAGTCGCCCTTCATGAACATGCAACTGGAGCCCGTATTCGCGGACGAAGGTGCGTCAAGTGGCGTGAAGATCGATCCGGGTCTTCAGCAAAACCTCGGCATTAGATATGCCACTGCACGCCGCGTTGATGTAGTGACCAGCTTCGAGGCCGTCGGTACAACGCAGTTCGATGAGTCATTGGCTGATGTGGTCCAGTCGCGCGTGACGGGTTACATCGACCGCTTGTATGCGAACGCCCCGATGCAACGGGTGGTGAAAGGTACCCCGATTGCGTCGCTGTTTGTACCGGACTGGCTGGCGCCTCAGGAGGAGTATCTGGCGCTCAGACGCAGCGGCATGGACGACACCATGCTCGCAGCCTCGCGTGAACGCATGCGCGCTTTATCGATACCGGATGCAGTCGTGGCCAACCTCGATCGCACTGGCCGTGCGCAGACGCACGTCACGTTGTCGGCGCCGGCGACCGGCGTGATTACCGAACTGAATGTCCGCGATGGTGCGATGGTCTCGCCTGGCCAGACGCTCGCCAAGGTCGCGGGCTTGGGCACGTTATGGCTCGTGATCGACGTGCCCGAGGCGCGGGCGTTGCAGGTCAAGGCAGGCATGAGTGTGGACGCCGTGTTTGCCGGAGACACCACGCAGCATTTCACCGGACACATTCGCGAAGTCCTGCCGGGGATCAGTACCGCCAGCCGTACCTTGCAAGTGCGCCTTTCCATCGACAACAAGGATCTGTCGCTCACGCCCGGCATGCTCGTGCGCGCGCGTATCGGCGGGGCGACGACCGCGTCGCGTCTGGTCGTGCCGTCCGAGGCGGTGATCACGACCGGCAAGCGCTCGATTGTGATCGTGAAGCAAGCAGATGATCGGCTTCAGCCCGTCACCGTGACGACCGGCAACGATTCGGGCAGCGATACCGAAGTGTTGAGCGGTTTGAGCGAAGGGGAGCAGGTGGTCGCATCGGGTCAGTTCCTGATCGACTCTGAAGCGAGCCTCAAGTCGGTTCTTCCAAGACTTGACGCTGGACCGGCGAGCGATGTGCATGCCGCGGCTCAGGCCTACGAGACTACGGGCAGGGCCGAAGCGGTGACAAGTCATGACATCACGTTCTCGCATCAGCCTGTGCCGGCCTTGGGCTGGGGCGCGATGACGATGGCGTTCAGCAAGCCCTCCACAACCGCATTCCCTGACGTGAAAGCGGGCGAAACAGTGCACTTCGCGTTCAAGCAATCCGACGATGGATACGAACTGACGAAGGTCGAACCAATAGGGGACGGAAAATGATCGCGCGACTCATTCGCTGGTCTATCCGGAACCGTTTCCTGGTCCTGCTTGCGACTGTCCTGATCACGGGCTGGGGTGTTTATCCGCTGACTCAAACACCGCTCGATGCGCTTCCCGACCTGTCGGATACGCAGGTCATCATCAAGGCATCGTATCCGGGCAAAGCGCCGCAGGTCGTTGAAGATCAGGTGACGTATCCGCTGACGACAACGCTCCTGGGCGTGCCGGGTGCCAAGACCATCCGCGCCTATTCATCGTTCGGCGATGCATTCGTCTACGTCCTCTTCGACGACAAGTCCGACCAATACTGGGCGCGTTCACGTGTACTTGAATACCTGAACCAAGTGCAGAGCAGGCTCCCCCAAGGCGCGAGCGTCTCGCTTGGCCCGGATGCAACCGGCGTCGGTTGGGTCTATGAATACGCGCTCGTCGATCGCACCGGCAAGCACGACCTTGGTCAACTTCGTGCGCTGAACGACTGGTTTCTCAAGTTCGAACTGAAGGCCGTTCCCGATGTGTCGGAGGTCGCGTCTATCGGGGGAATGGTGCGGCAGTATCAGGTCGTACTCGATCCGGACAAGCTTCGCGCCTATGGCATCACGCAGGCGACAGTGACGGATGCGCTCAAGAAAGCGAACCAGGAATCAGGCGGTTCGGTTGTCGAGCTGGCGGAGTCCGACTACATGGTGCGTTCGTCGGGTTATCTGCATTCGCTCGATGACTTCCGCAACGTTGTCTTGCGCACCACCGACGCGGGGACACCCGTGTTGCTAGGCGACGTCGCGCGAATCCAGATCGGACCCGAGATGCGGCGTGGCATTGCCGAGTTGAATGGCGAAGGCGAGGTCGCTGGTGGCGTGATCGTGATGCGCTCAGGCAAGAATGCGCTCACGACCATCGAGGCCGTGAAAGCGAAACTCGATACGCTGAAGAAGTCGCTGCCTCCCGGCGTTGAAGTCGTCACGACCTACGATAGATCCAAGCTGATCGAACGTGCTGTCAGCAATCTGCGAGACAAACTGATCGAGGAGTTTGTCATCGTCGGCCTGGTTTGTGCGCTGTTTTTGTTCCATCTGCGAAGTGCTTTTGTCGCCATCTTGTCGTTGCCGCTGGGTGTGCTCGCAGCATTTATCGTGATGCGCTATCAGGGCGTCAACGCGAACCTGATGTCGCTCGGCGGCATTGCGATCGCGATCGGCGCAATGATCGACGCCGCCATCGTGATGATCGAAAATGCGCACAAGCATCTGGAAGCTTTTGACCACGCGCATCCCGATCAACCGATCACCGCATTCGAGCGATGGGAGCTCATAGCGACATCGGCGGCAGAGGTCGGGCCTGCGCTGTTCTTCTCGCTGCTCATCATCACGATGTCGTTCATCCCGGTGTTCTCGCTTGAGGGCCAAGAGGGGAAATTGTTCTCGCCGCTGGCGTTCACCAAGAGCTACACGATCGCTGCGGCTGCGCTGTTGTCGGTCACGCTGGTGCCGGTGCTGATGGGTTATTTCATCAGGGGCCGTATTCCGAACGAGAACGCCAATCCGATCAACCGCGTGCTGATCCGGTTATATCGGCCATTGCTTGAAGCGACGCTGCGCCGGCCGTGGGCTGCGATTGGTATCGCGGTCATCGCGCTTGTGCTCACGCTGATTCCGTTGTCGCGGCTAGGCGGCGAATTTCTGCCGCCACTCGACGAAGGCGATCTTCTCTACATGCCCACTGCGTTGCCCGGTATCTCGGCCGAGAAGGCGTCAGAGCTATTGCAGCAGACTGACCGGCTGATCAAGACGGTACCCGAAGTTGCGACTGTATTCGGCAAATCCGGTAGAGCGGATACCGCGACCGACCCCGCGCCCCTGGAGATGTTCGAGACCACCATCCAGTTCAAGCCGCGCAGCCAATGGCGGCCGGGCATGACACCGGAAAAGCTGGTCGATGAACTGGACCGGACGGTGAAGGTGCCTGGGTTGTCGAACGTATGGGTGCCACCGATACGCAACCGGCTCGACATGCTGTCGACAGGTATCAAGACGCCGGTTGGTGTGAAGATTTCGGGCGGCGAGCTGAGCGTGATCGACTCCATCGCAACGCAAGTGGAAGCCGTGATCAAGACGGTGCCGGGGGTCTCCTCCGCGCTTGCCGAGCGTTTGAATGGCGGGCGTTATATCGATGTCGATATCGATCGCCTGAAGGCCGCGAGGTACGGACTCGCTGTTGCGGATATCCAGTCGGTTGTTTCATCGGCGGTGGGCGGGGAGAACGTGGGCGAAGTCATTGATGGGCGTCAACGCTTTCCCATCAATGTCCGATATCCGCGCGCCGTTCGTGACTCGCTCGAAAATCTTCGGCGCTTGCCGGTTGTTACGGAGCGGGACGCGCAGATCATGCTCGGCGATGTCGCCGACTTAAGTATTGCCGATGGACCTCCCATGATTCGCAGCGAGAACGCACGGCTTGCGGGCTATGTGTACGTCGATATCCGCGATACCGACCTCCAGTCGGCGGTGACAGCGATGCAACGCGTGGTCGCGGAGAAGGTGGTTCTTCCTGCGGGCTATTCCATTGCATGGTCGGGTCAGTTCGAGTATCTGGAGCGCGCATCGGCCACGCTTCGTACCGTGATTCCGGTCACGCTGGTGATCATCTTCGTGCTGCTGTTCCTGACCTTCAATTCGGCTGCTGATGCGTTGCTGCTGATGTCGACGGTTCCGTTCGCACTCGTCGGCGGGTTCTGGCTGATATGGGCACTGGGTCACGCGGTGTCCGTCGCAACCGCGGTTGGTTTCATCGCGCTTGCGGGTGTGGCGGCGGAGTTTGGCGTGGTGATGTTGCTGTACCTGAAACGTGCGCTTGAGCATCGCCTCGACGCGGGCGCTGTACTCACGGAGGCGCTTCTCTTCGACACCATCCGCGAAGGCGCCGTGCTGCGCGTGCGGCCCAAAGCAATGACCGTTGCCGTGGTCCTCGCGGGTCTTATCCCGATCATGCTCGGCCATGGCGCGGGGTCGGAAGTGATGCAGCGCATCGCGGCTCCGATGGTCGGCGGCATGGTCACCGCACCGCTGCTGTCCATGTTCGTTATCCCCGCTGCGTGGTTGTTGCTTAAGCGTCGCCAAGTGCGGCGCGCAGCGCAAGCGCGTAGCGAATTCGATGGTCCTCCCGGCACGCATGTGCCTTCGCATGTTCCTTCTATTCACACTGGAGAAATGAAATGACTAAACTGACTTACGTCGCGTTCGCGATGGGTGTTGCGGTCACTGTATTTGCTGTTCAGCGGTCCGCGGTCGCCGACGACATGGCCGGAATGAAAATGAGTCCCGGTGCAATGAGTCCGGCAGCGTCGTCGAAATCCGCTTTGACCGACGCGGAAATCCGGAAGGTAGATCTGGCGTCCGGCATGGTGACGCTCAAACACGGTGCGCTCGAAAACGTCGGTATGCCGCCGATGACCATGGCGTTCAAAGCCCGGGACGCTGCGATGCTCAAGCAGGCTCACGAAGGGGATAAAGTGAAAGTGCGCGTTGAGAACTTGGGCGGCACGATGACTATCGTGACAATGCAAAAGCAATAAGCAGGGGACAGAGGACGTTGCCGCGTATAAACGGTTCGGGATGGCCGCAAGCGCGCGGTTGCGGGTCCTGATGTCGACAGGTCGCGCTGGTTAAGCGGGGTCTGTCGATCACAACTGGCAAAGTGACACAAAGATCTGATGGTCTTGCCCGTGCACAAGATCTTGGCGCCAGGACATTACCGCGCGAGAACCATGCGGACAGAACTCCATAAGCTTCTTTAGAATCGTAGTTAAATTCAGAGCCAGGAACATCCATGTCTGTACGCTACAACGCTGCGTTCACGGCGCTTCTCGCGGCCGCGCTCTTCGGTGCGACGACCCCGCTTGCCAAGACCCTTCTTGGCACGATGTCGCCGTTTATGGTCGCGGGCTTGTTCTATTTAGGCAGTGGTGTTGGCCTGGCTGTCGCTATCGCCTTCCAGCGCGTCAGACGGTCCAAAAATGAGCGCGCCAACGAAAGCCGGATTCAGTTGGCTGAAGTGCCCTGGTTGCTCGGCGCAATTTCCGCCGGCGGTATCGCGGGCCCGGTGCTGCTGATGGTCGGCCTGAGCACCACGCCGGCTGCGACGAGTTCGCTATTGCTGAATCTTGAAGGCATATTCACGGCGGTGATCGCGTGGGTCGTGTTTCGTGAGAATGTAGATGCGCAGATTTTTCTCGGCATGGTGGCAATCGTCGCCGGCGGCGTGGCGCTCTCGTGGCAGCCGGGCGCGGCCGGCGTATCCGCCGGCGCGCTGCTGGTCGCCGCCGCATGCGCGTGCTGGGCGATCGATAACAACCTGACGCGCAAAGTATCGACGAATGACGCCATGGTCATTGCTTGCTTAAAGGGGCTGATCGCCGGATCGGTGAATCTTTGCATTGCCCTTGTGCTCGGCGCGCATCTTCCCGGTTTGGTCAGGACCGCGGCGGCCATGTTCACCGGCCTGGTGGGATACGGTGTCAGCCTGGTCTTGTTTGTTGTTGCGTTGCGCAATCTCGGCACCGCACGCACCGGTGCGTATTTTTCAGTTGCGCCCCTATTCGGCGTGACGCTTTCGCTGATCCTGTGGCCGGATATGCCGGGCCCGCTGTTTTGGGTGGCCGCCGCGTTAATGGTCCTCGGTGTGTGGCTGCATATTCGTGAGCGCCATGAGCACGCGCATACGCACGTCTTGATGGACCACAATCACCGGCATCGCCATGACGAGCATCATCAACATACGCACGATTTCAAGTGGGATGGAGAGGAGCCGCACACACATCCGCATCGACACGTGCCGATGACGCACACCCATGGACATTTCCCGGATATTCACCATCGCCACATTCATTGAGCAGCGGATTTCTTCAATTTCTTCAATTAGGCCTGCGTTGCATCCAGCGTCCCGCGAGCCTCGTATATAGCCTTGACGCGACGCAATCCAGCACTCGCGGCTAACGGAGAAAGACCATGAACAAGGCAATGCGGAAAGCGATGTTGGCGAGCGTGTCGGTGACGTTCTTGTGCGGTTCGGCGACAGTATTCGCGCAGGGTGGCGGCAACGGGAACGGCGGCTCGGGCGGCGGCAATGCGCACAGTGCGGCAACGGCTGGAATGACGCACTGGGGCGATCCGGTTTCCATGCATACAAGCGCCATGCCCGGCAATATGCAAAACCCGGCGATGCAAAACAGTGGCGACATGGGCGCCATGCCGTCGAACGGCGCCCAAGCTGTCGCAAAGAATGTGCAGTAGGACAGTGGCACGAGCGTGCGCCGGACGCCGGGAATAGTCCTCGGTTGTCCTTGGCGCGGTGTTGTCGCTGCTAGCCTTGTCGCATCGGCATCACGATTCAGGAACCGGCCATTATTTGCGCTGGAGGGCCAGTGCATGACAGAAAGACGCGAAGCATGAAAAGCGATATCAACATTACCCGTGCACGGATTTAGCCGACGATATGTCCCCCCGTCACGCGCTTTGCTCTGTAATCCAGAGACACAATTGCGCTTGAACTAAGCAAGGTTCTTTGGCTCCTACTTAAGACGCGCGGGAGACGATCACATGCTTAAACCAATTGCACTATTCGCACTTGTTGCGTGCCTGGGCGGCTGTGTTGTCGCGCCGGGTTACGGCTATGGATACGACGGATACGGCGACCCTTACGCAGCGGGTTATGCGGGGCCGTACTACTCCGGTTATCCGGCTGTTTATGGCGGTGGTATCTACGTTGGTGGTGGCGGGTATGGTGGCCGCTATTACAACCATGGCGCGAACTGGCATGGTTGGAACCACGGGTATGGCGGTGGCTATCACGGTGGTTACGGCCACGGTGGCGGTGGCGGACAGTGGCAGGGTGGCGGTGGGCACAGCGGCGGCGGGCACGGCGGTGGTCGCGGCTAGGGCGTAGACGCACTCAGTAGCCTGTTGGGGCAGCTTCTGATCGTCCCGCTCGTCGGATAGTTTGTCAGCAATCAAACATCCGGCGCACGTGCCTGACTGTGTCAGGAGCCTATTCAACAGAGCCGCAAGCGGAAAGCGAGCGTCACGCGTCGCCCCGCAAGGTGCGCATTCCGGTAAAGCTTCTCTGCTGGTCTAACAAGCCCGGTCAAATTTTCCAGGCCGTTTGCGACTGAACGAACCAAACGGAAATCAAAGCGGAATGCAAAACACTCAAGCTTAGCGAGCCCCTCGGTTACTAACGAGGGGACGCTTTGGCTTTTCGTTAAACCGCAGGCGTAACCGCTACGGCCGATGCGGACTCCGGGCTAGCCGCAGGTGTCGTCTTGCTAGCGGTGGTCGCAGATTTCTTCGTAGCGGAAGCCTTCTTGGCCGACACGCGTTTCACGGGTGCCTTCTTGGCGGCCGCTTTTTTCTCGGGGACATTCGCTACAGTCGCGCTCTTGGCCGACGCCTTCTTAGCGGTACCTTTCTTTGCCGGAGCCTTTGCGCTTAGCGCTTTAGCCGACGCTCTCTTTGCTGCCTTCTTGCTCGCTGGTTTTGTCGCGCTTGCTACAACGGCATGGCTGTCGCTGTGGCCATCGATCAGGAATTTCGTACGGTCCTTGACGTCCTTGATCCAAAGTGGCGGCCGAGCCCAACCACTCCACGTTTCCCCGGTCTTGGGATTGCGATACTTGGCGGGCAGCTTCGGCTTTGCTGCTGCTTTTACCTTGGCGCCAAGCTTGGATGTTTTGCCCGCAGGTCGGCCGCGCGGCTTCTTCGTGGATGAATGTGCGTCAATATCAAAGGTGGTCAGTCCATGCTTTTCCATCAGTTTGCGGATGTCGTCGAGTACGGTTTGCGCGCGCTTTGCGATCATTGCTTCTGCTTGCGCCTGCAGCTTTTTGAGCTTGGCTTGAATCTGTTCCAGAGTCGGCATTATGGTTTCCTTAAGAGTGATTGCCCGCACTATGCCATGCGTTCTCTGATTTCGGAAGCGGGCAATAGGCCTTGGTATTAAAGGCACGCATCTCTTAATACAGTTTGTTTCAATCCATGACAAAAAGACGTAGCTTTTAGGCCTCGCGCGTTGAATGCTTAGGGCTAGCTTCGACCCGCTTGCGGCGCATTAAAAATGGAAGAAGCGCAGGCTTTGCCGCTCTCCGCTGCGTTATTCAGTCGCACGATTCCTGCATCGGTCAGGCATGGATGTAAATGCACAGGATATCGATGCAAGTTTGCGAAACGCGGCGACAATGACCTATCGATCGCACGGGTAGCGAGGGGGGGAACGTCCGGCTGCCATGTTCCGTTGAGGACGAGCCGAACGCGTGGCGTGGTAATAGAGGTGCTTTGCTCGGAGAGGTGCTGATATTAACGGCCTGGATCTGTTCGACCGGCAAGCCGCTCATACTGTGTCGCGCACGAAGATTCTGGGAATGCTCGCTGGCGATCTCTAATACCGATGAGGCGGTGGCCGGTGGCGCGGCGGCGGGCGATGATGATGGTGTCTCGGCGGCGGCAACGGACGGCAGCGCCGCACGTAGTGACCATGGACCCAGACGCGCCGACATTCCTGCCGGGGCCGCGCGTCAGCCACCGTGGGTACGGCAGCGCTGGCTGCAGCGGTCAACAAGACGACCGCGAGGAATCTTCGCATACGTGCTCCACAAAAATACGAACAGAACCATGACTTGCCGATGCACTATCCGGCGATAAAAAAACTACCACGTGATTTCACCCGAGATGGGATTACCCAAGCGAAAACACGGCACGCCGGGCTACTTCTTCGGGGTCTTCGAAACCTTTGCCGCGGCTTTGGCCGTTGGTTTCTTAGCCGGTTTCTCCGCAACCTCAGCGACTGCTTTCGGCTTGGCCGCGGGCTTAGTGGCGGTCTTTGGTCTTTTCGGCGTTAAGTCGGTGTCGGCAGTCTTGGGTTTGGCTGCTGTCTTGGCCGCCGTCTTGCGGGCAACCTTGGCATTAGTTTTTACGTCGGCTTTGGACTTGGTCTTCGGTACTTTAACGCTGTCGTCGCCAGCAGGCGTCGCTTTCGACTTCGTCTTGACCGCTTTTTTTGCGGGCTTCGCGGTAACGGTGTCCGCTTCGTTTGCTTCATGGGGCGGTATGACGGGCGCGAGCTCTTGTTCTAGCAAGACGCGTGCTTTCTCCCAATACTCCGTAGACCGTCCTTCGGGACGACCGTCCGCTTCCCATAGATGGTATGCGTGCAAACGAAGCTTTTCTTCCAAAGATTTGTTGTGCATTCCATTAACCATTTCGCGTATTCGAGCGTTTATGTTACAGGAGCGTCGCGCCGCTTGTGAACGGGCGGAGGGCGCATTGAGCGCGCGAGTTGACCTTGCGATTCATCAGGGCACAGCGCGTGGTTAGATCTTGCCACGCTATAAAAATGTCTTTTTTCCCGTGCTAGGATGTTCCACGGATGAGTTTGAGGCATTGCGATGACAACCTTGTATAACACCTTGTCCGTCCCGGAAAATGCGACGGCCGAAGAGATAAAACGGGCTTACAGGAAGGCAGTCATGCGTTGGCATCCGGATCGCAATGTCGGTCAGGAGCATGTTGCACGAGCCGCGTTTCTCGACATTCGACATGCTTACGCAATTCTGTCCGATCCCGCGCAAAGGCAGGTCTACGACTCTGTTTTTGCTGAGGAAATGAGGCGGCAGGAAGCGGAGCGGCTGCGTGAGGAACAGGAGCAGGCTGAACGTGAGGCAGCGGTGCGCGCCGCGCAGGAAGCGGAATATGCCAGCCGCGTCGCGCTGGCGATGCGCTTCGCGACGCAGGGCTATAACCGCGACGTCGTTCGCGGCGTGTTGCTAGCCCACGATTGCAACGATGACCTTGCGTGCCGTATTGCCGATAGCGCCCTTGCGCTGCACGCGTCCAGGCAGGCCGAGGCTGCATCGGCGGGGCCAGAAGAGGCCGCTCCCGACGCGCTCGATACCCACGGCGTGCAGCAAGAAGAGGACCCGGCACCGGCGGATCGCGTACGTTCGTTTTCCGATATCTGGTTGCCCTTCTGGAACGTGCTGCGCTCATGACCGCTCGCGCCTGGCAGGTCGCAGTCTTGCTAGCTTCTCTGAATCAGAGCCGTCGGGGCTCTCAAAACGAACCTTAAGCTTAAGCGACGTTGCGTTGGCAATGCGTGCGGGCCGATCGTGGCATCCGTCGAAGCTCGGTCACCGTTTTTCACGCAGCATGACTCGGGGCACGATCGTCGCTATGTCACTCGCTCTACGCCAGAGGAGACAGGCGAGCCGGATAGGCGCAATAACTGCGTCGCAGGAACATACTCACCATTCAAACCAGCGCCACGCGGCAATACAGCAAGATTCAACATCGCTCCTAACCTCGCGGGAACGGTCTTAAAATCTGCTGAAAGGAAAAAACGGTTCGGAGACGCCGATGGAGCATGCCTACTTCAAATTGCTGCATCTGCTTTCGGGGCATCCTGCATGGGCTCTCACGGTCGTATTGCTTGCAGCGTTTTTTGAATCCATTGCATTTATAGGCACGTTTGTTCCGGGCAGCACCGCCATGTTCGTGGCAGGCGCGCTGGTCGGTACCGGTTCGCTCAACCTCGGCTGGGTATTCGCCTGCGCCCTCGCGGGGGCCGTAGCAGGCGATGCCGCAAGCTACTGGTTCGGCTGCAGCCACAAGGAAACCATCGCGAAGTTGTGGCCGTTCCGCACGCACCCCGGCATGCTGACGGCGGGGAAGCGCTACTTCGAGGCGCACGGCGCAAAAAGCGTGATCTTCGCGCGCTTCATTGCACCGCTGCGCGCGGTCGTTCCTGTCGTGGCGGGCATGATGGGGATGCGGCCGGTGCGATTCCTGGTCATCAACATTATCTCGGCCCTCGTCTGGGCACCCGTGCATATCCTGCCGGGCGTTGTCTTCGGGGCATCGATCGAACTGGCGGGCGCTGTGTCCTTCCGGCTCGTCGCGGTGCTTGCGATCCTGGTTGCCGGGACCTGGCTGACGTTCAGGCTGACGAGCCTTGTCGTGTCGCACGCACGGACGTGGACGGACTCGTCGCGCCAAAGTTTGCTGCTTTGGGCGCGTCATCACCCTGGCGCAATTGGCCGGGTAGTGCTCGGTATCCTTGACCCCAAGCATCAGGCCACCGCGCTTATCGCCGTGATCTCCGTGCTGCTGCTCGCTTCAGCCACCGTGTTCTTCTCCACGCTGCACGGCGTCTCGCACGGCGACCCGCTGGTTCAAGTCGATGTGTCGGTTTATCGCTTCCTGCAATCGTTCCGATCGTCGTGGGGCGATGCAGTCCTGGCCGTGCTGGCCACGCTGGGCAGCGTGCCGACACTCACCGCGCTAACGGTGCTGGTCGTCGTATGGATGGCGTTTGAACGCCGCTGGCGCACGGTTGCGTACTGGCTGAGCGCCGTCGCGTTTTCGCAGCTGTTGATCCTGGCAATCCAGATCACGATCCAGCGCCCGCTTCCCGGCGCGGTAGCGTCCAGCTTGCGCGCGTTCCCGAGCAATCACGTCGCTGCCAGTGTGGTGATCTACGGCTTCCTCTCCTTCTTGCTGGCGCGCCGGGTGGGGGCGGTGGCGAGGGTATTCGTCGCGATGGCGACCATCGCCGTGCTGGTTTCGGTTGCTTTCTCGGGACTTTATTTCGGCCACTTCACTTTCTCCGATGCGGTCGGCGGCGCCGCACTTGCCGCCACCTGGGTCTTTCTTGTCGCGCTTACGGCCGTGTGGCGATACCCCGCGAAACCGGCACCCCGCGCCATGATGCCGCTCACCGTCCTGGCGGTGGTATGCGTGAGCGTCGTGTTGCAGCTCAGGACAAGCCTTGACGCGATGGCGGTCGAACCGGCGCCGCCGGCTATCGTGGTGACGCCGTTGCAATGGACGGATACCGTGTGGCGGACCTTTTCTTGCTATCGCTCAAGCATGGATGGTGACCGGCTCGAACCCATCACCATTCAATGGTCGGCAACGGCAGGGGAGATCAAGGCGCAATTGGAGCGCAGGGGGTGGACAGAAGGCACGCGTTTATCGGCGCATAGCATCTTGTCTCTCGTTTCCCCGGACGTGGCGGCCACGGAGCTTCCCGTGTTGCCGAGGTTGAACAATGGCGAACCATCGGTGCTGGTATTTACGCGCGCTCACATGAGCGGGGACGAGCGCGATGTCTTGCGATTCTGGCCGACGCAGTATGCGGTGGCGAATCGGGGCGGGCAGCCGCCGACACCTATCTGGCTCGGCTCGCTTGTCCACGAGCGGTTGCTGCGGCCGTCATGGCCGTTCAACGTGTTGCGTCCGGACAAGCGAATCGAGCCGATGATCGCAGCCCACGGGGAGGCATCGCCGTGGCGGGGCCTGGAGGTGGCGAGAAGCGCTGGCTGCGGGGGTATTCCGGTGACGCTGGTGGCATCCGAGGGGCAATGAGTCACCAAGCGGTCAAACGAGCGATGAAATGATGTCGATCCTGCACTCATGGAACGATGAGCGTTGAACTCACTATGAAGTGAAGCGGCGGTCGCGCGATGCCGGATGCTTCAGGAGGCGAGTACTTGATACAAATTCCACCCTCGGCAATCGAGAACTGGGGAAGCGCTGCAGTCTTCGCCAATGTGCTGGCCACGCGGCTCGGCGTGCCGCTGCCGGCTATCCCTGTGCTCGTCTTCGCCGGTTCCGCGATCGCCGGCGGGAATCTGGTTTTCTCCCACGTGCTGTGTGCTGCGGTAGTCGCTGCGTTGATCGGCGACGGTGTGTGGTTTTCAGCAGGGCGTATCTACGGTCGCCGCCTGACCGATATTCTCGGGCGTCTGTCCATATCGCTCGATGCAAGCGTGCGTACCACGCGTGCCTTGTTCGAACGTTTTGGCGTGGCGATCGTGGCGGTGTCGAAGTTCGTTCCGGGCCTTGCGCTCATTACGCCGCCGCTGATGGGCACCACGCTGATCGCGCCGGTTGTGTTTGTCGCGTGGGACGCGGTGGGCACGGTGGCCTGGGCTTCTTTCTGGTTGCTCGGCGGCGCGTTGTTCGAGCGGCAACTCGGAATGTTGCTGAGTGTGCTCCGACCCCACGGGGGATCGATACTCGACGTATTGTTCGTCGCTGCCGTTCTTTATCTGACGTACCGGTACCTGCTGCGCTGGCGTTTCCGGAAGTGGCTGAGCCGCAGGTTCGTCTCGCCTGAGCGGCTTTACCGGATGATGCGCTCAAGCACGCCGCCCTTGATCCTCGATGCGCGCCCCGTTTCGGTTCGGCGCGACGAGTCGTATCGAATCCCGGGGGCGTTGCTGCTTGATGTTGAATCGCTGGAGACCATGGATGCCCATCTTTCGGCAAGCAACATTGTTGTGTACGGCACGTATCCGAACGATGCGACCGTCAGGAAGGTTCGCAAGCAGTTGCTCCGAAAAAAGGTCGTGAACGTGCGCGTTTTATACGGCGGCCTGGACGAGTGGGTGCGCCGCGGGTATGCGGTCGAGCCGCTGCCACCGGAGTTGAATTTATTCTCGGCGTCGATGGCGCGTTCCTAGCGCGCAGATTCCTTAGGCCAGCTCGTGCGCCCCTCCCCCTGAGCGCTCGCACGTACATTTGTATGCCTGCTTTAGTAGGGATGCGCGTCACGAAATCTCGTGGCTAAATGAGCCTAACGATTGGAGCAAAGAAGTCCTAAGCTACTCGAAGCAAAAAAAATTGGCCGCGCCGCGTACAAACGTTTGCGCAGCCGCTATCAGAACTCCAAAGAAGCAGACGGGGGCAAGCTGACACTCAAGTTCAGCACGAGGAAGCCGGTGAAGACGCGAAGGGATGGAATAACGGGGGCGTTCAACCGGTAAGTTAAACGAAGCGGTAAGTGAAACGAAGCGAATTAAATAGTTAACGAGGGGAGAGGTGGCGTGCCGGCGGCTGGGCGTGGCGAGACGCCTGGTCGTCGGACTCGCTGCAATTTCTCGCTTAGGGAAGACCCCGGAGCGAGATGCTTAGTTATAAATCAGCTTATTTAAGGCTAATTTATTCAGGTTAATTCATCAGGCCA
>Ga0209901_1000330_pt1 | contig 20434 bp, 19 predicted proteins | sample OrgsoiDNA_201058_FD_185806 | JGI IMG/M metagenome (GOLD analysis project Ga0209901, IMG submission 185806) | Permafrost soil microbial communities from the Arctic, to analyse light accelerated degradation of dissolved organic matter (DOM) -... | ecosystem: Environmental > Terrestrial > Soil >...
CAGCCGAAGATCGTCGGTTTCGGTATCTATATATGGAACGTCGAAGAAACCACCAAAGTCGTCGCGATGCTCAAGCGCGTGGCGCCGCAGGTGGTGGTGGTACTGGGCGGACCGGAGGTATCGCACGAGCCGGGCGAACAGCAGATCGTCCAGCTGGCCGATTATCTGATCACCGGCTGGGGCGATGTCACTTTCCCCAAGCTATGCGGCGAAATCCTCAACGGCCCGAAGCCGATCATGAAGATCCACGCCGGCGTACAGCCGCCGATGGCCGACATCAAGCTGCCCTACTCTCTATATAGCGAAGACGACATCAAGAACCGCACCATCTATGTCGAGGCTTCGCGCGGCTGCCCATTCAAGTGCGAGTTTTGCCTGTCGGCGCTGGACAAGACGGCGTGGCCGTTCGCGCTCGACGGCTTCCTGGCGGAGCTGGAGTCGCTGCACGCGCGCGGCGCGCGGTTGTTCAAATTCGTCGACCGCACCTTCAACCTGAATATCAAGACCAGCTTGAAGATCATGCAGTTCTTCCTCGATAAGCTGGAAGCCAATCCCGACGACCCGGTGTACGCCCACTTCGAGCTGGTGCCCGACCACCTGCCCGACGCGCTGAAAGAAGGCATCGCCAAATTCCCGCCCGGCGCGCTGCAATTCGAGATCGGCATCCAGAGCTTCAACCCGGCGGTGCAGACGCTGGTCAGCCGCAAGCAGGACAACCAGAAGGCCGCCGACAACATCCGCTGGCTCACCGAACAATCCAACGCCCACATGCACGTCGACCTGATCGCCGGCCTACCCGGCGAAACGGTGGAGAGCTTCGCCGAGGGCTTCAACAAGCTATGGGCGCTGAAGCCGCACGAGATCCAGTTCGGGATCTTGAAGCGCCTGCGCGGCACGCCCATCATCCGCCACACCGCCGAATTCGGCCTGGTGTTCGAGCCCTATGCGCCGTACACCATCCTGGCCAACAGGGACATCGACTTCCCGACCATGCAGCGGCTGGTGCGCTTTGCGCGCTACTGGGATCTGGTCGCGAACTCGGGCCGCTTCGGCCACACCGTGCCGGTGCTGCTCGGCGAGACGCCCTTCGAAAACTTCATGGCCTTCGCCGACTGGCTGTACGCGAACACCGACGCCACCCACCGCATCGCGCTCGATCGCCTGGCCGCGATGGTGTCACGCTGGCTGCAGCTAAAGGGCATGAGCAAGCCGGCCGCCGACCAGCTGCTGGCCAGCGACTACGCGGGCCGCAACGAATCGGGCTCCAAGATCAAGCCGAACACCATCCCGACGCCGGCCGCGCGCGCGGAAACGGCCGCGCCCATGCGCCAGGCACGCCACTTGGCCGCCTGACCACGGCCGCGCGAACAGCGGTGGCGGTCCGGGCCAAACTCACTTAAACTGGCGTAATGCCACTTTCACAAGAGCCCACCCTCACTCTCAGTCCGGACGACGCCCACCGGCCGTCGGTCAGCGCCGGCGGCACGTGGCAAGTGCACGCGCTGGCGCAGGGCGGCGCGATGGACACCATCGCCAGCTTTCTAAAAACGCTCAAGGATGCGCGCAGCGTGGCGTGGGACTTGTCGGCCATCGACAGCCTCGATCACATCGGCGCGCAAGTGCTGTGGAACGCCTGGGGCAAAAGCCGCCCGCCGGCGCTGCGGCTGGCGCCCGAGCAGGAGGAATTCTTCCGCCGCCTGGAAACCACCGGCAAGCTCGAACTGCACCGCCCGCGCAAGCAGCGCCTGACCGTCGTGATGAAGCTCGGCTTCTCGATGCTGTCCTTCTTCGAGCACCTGGCCGCGTTCACGCAGCTGGTCGGCCAGGTCACGCAGGACACCTGGCGCTTCGCGCGCAATCCGCTGCGCGGACCGTGGCGCGAAATCTCGGCGAATATTTTTCACGCCGGCTTCCAGGCGCTCGGCATCACGGCGCTGGTCGGCTTTCTGATCGGCGTGGTGCTGTCGTATTTGTCGGCGCAGCAGCTGCGCAACTTCGGCGGCGATATTTATCTGGTCAACCTGCTCGGCATGAGCATCATCCGCGAACTCGGTCCGCTGCTGGCGGCGATCCTCGTCGCGGGCCGCTCCGGCTCCTCGATCACCGCGCAACTGGGCGTGATGCGCGTGACCGAGGAACTCGACGCCATGCTGGTGATGGGCATCTCGCACGGCTTCCGCCTGGTGCTGCCGAAGGTCGTCGCGCTGGCGGTGTCGATGCCGCTGCTGGTGATCTGGACCGACATGATGGCGCTGATCGGCGGCATGGTCTCGGCGAAAATCGAACTGAATCTGTCGGCCCAATACTTCCTGCAAAAGCTGCCGGACGCGGTGCCGCTGGCGAACTACATGATCGGTCTTGGCAAGGGCGCGGTGTTCGGCATCCTGATCGCGCTGGTGTCCTGCCACTTCGGCCTGCGCATCCAGCCGAACACCGAGAGCCTGGGACGCGGCACCACCACGTCGGTGGTCACCGCGATCACCGTGGTGATCCTGGCCGACGCGGTGTTCGCGATCGTCTTCAACGGCGTGGGGTTCTGATGGACGACGCGCGCGTCTCCTCCTGCGGCGCCGATGGCGAACTGACGCTGGACGGCAGCGTGCCGGTGGTCGAGATCACCGGCCTGTGGACCAAATTCGGCCGCACCGTCGTCCACCAGGATTTAAATCTCACCATCGAGAACGGCGAGATTTTATCCATCGTCGGCGGCTCCGGCACCGGCAAGACGGTGCTGCTGCGGCAGATGCTGGGACTGGAGCGGCCGGCGCGCGGCTGCGTGCGCGTGTTCAACGAGGACATCAGCCTGGCCGACGCCAAGCACCTGCAGCAGCTGCGCAACCACTGGGGCATGCTGTTCCAGGAGGGCGCTTTGTATTCGGCGCTGACGGTGTTTGAAAATATCGCCCAGCCGATGCTGGAACTGCACGCGCTGCCGCCGGACCTGATACGCGACGCCGTGCTGCTGAAAATGAATATGGTCGGACTGGGTCCGGAACAAGCCAACAAGATGCCCTCCGACCTGTCGGGCGGCATGGTCAAGCGGGCGGCGCTGGCGCGCGCGCTGGCGCTGGAACCGAAGCTGCTGTTCCTCGACGAGCCGACCGCCGGCCTCGATCCCGACCGCTCCGAGAGCTTCGTCTCGCTGATCAAATCGCTGCACCGCGAACTGGGGCTGACGGTGGTGATGGTCACCCATGATCTGGACACGCTGTTCGCGCTGTCGACGCGCATCGCGGTGCTGGCCGAAAAGCACGTCATCGCCATCGGCCCGACGCGCGAGGTGGTGCGGGTCGACCATCCCTTCATCAAAAAATTCTTCCTCGGCGCGCGCGGCCAGCGCGCACTGGAAGCGTTGGACGCGCCGGAAGGCGCGTATGCCGGCGTCTATCAACACAGCGAATCGGAGCTCTGATGGAAAACAGATCGCATGCCCTCATGACCGGCTTCTTCACGATCACGCTGCTGATCGCGACGGTGCTGTTCGGCCTCTGGTTCAACCGCGACCGCGTGCAGCGCGTGCCGTATCAAATGACGACGACGCTGCCGGTGCCGGGACTGAACGCGCAAGCGTCGGTGCGCTATCGCGGCCTGGAAGTGGGCAAGGTCGCGGCCATCGGCTTCGATCCCAAAGTGACGGGGCAGATCCTGGTCACGCTGAACATCAACCCGGACGCGCCGATCACCAAGACCACCTACGGCACGCTCGGTTACCAGGGCGTGACCGGCATCGCCTACGTGCAGCTCGACGACGACGCCAGCGGCTCGCCGCGCCTGGCCACCGACATCGACAACCCAAGCCGCATCCCGCTGCGTCCCGGCCTGTTCGACCAGCTCGAAGCGCGCGGCAAGCAGATCCTGGCGCAGACGCAGGACGTCACCAGCCGCCTGAATACTTTGCTCAGTCCCGACAACCAGAAGATCATGCTGGCCGCGTTCTCCGACGTCAGCGCGACGGCCGACGCCTACCGCGATTTGCCGCGCCAGCTGCAGCCGACCATCGAGAAGCTGCCGGCGCTGGTCGAGCAGACCCGCTCGACACTCAACTCCGTGACCGCGCTGGCCAACGACGCCACGCATCTGACGCATAGCCTGCAAGCGCCGGGCGGCGCCATCGAGCGCTTGAACAACACGGTCGACCGCGCCGGCCTGGCGCTGCAAACAGTGACCGACGACGTCCAGCTGGACACGCTGCCGCATGTGGTCTCGCTGGCCGACGAGGCGCGCTCCTCGATCCGCGCGCTGAAAAACACCGCCAACAATTTGAACCAGCGGCCGCAGAGCATACTATTCGGCGCGCCCACCACGCCGCCCGGACCGGGCGAAGCCGGCTACGCGGCACCGACCAAATGAGGACCATCGTGCATCCACTCTTCAAGCGCAGCTGCGCCATCGTCATCGCCGGCGTATTGAGCGCCTGCGCCGGTCCCGGCCCGGTGTCGACCGAATATGATTTCGGCCCGCTGCCGGCGGCATCGACGGCCAGCAGCACAGCAGCGCCAGCCAGCGCGCCGCCAGCGATCGTCATCGCCGACGTCAGCGGCCCGGCCATGCTCGACACGCAGCGCATGTACTATCGCCTGCTGTACGCCGACGCGCAGCAGCCGCGCCCCTACGCCTACAACGCGTGGAGCGGCACGCCGTTGCAGCTGCTGACGCAGCGCCTGAAAGCGCGCGTGGCGCAAGCGGGCGTGCAGGTGCTGTCGCCGAGCGACGCCGGTGCCGGCATGCCGGTGCTGCGCATCGAGGTCGACGACTTCGCCCAGCACTTCGACAGCGCGAGCCACAGCAGCGGCCATATCAGCCTGCGCGCGTCGCTGTTCCGCGGCCACCATCTGGTCGACCAGCGCAGCTTCACGCGCAGCAGCCCGGCCAACAGCGCCGATGCCGGCGGCGGCGCGCGCGCGCTGGCCGACGCCACCGATGCATTGGCCGTCGACCTGCTGGCGTGGCTGGCCGCGCTGCCCGCGCCAGCACCGGTCGCCGCTGCGGCAACGGCAGCAAGCCAATAAGTGACCGACGATTTGATCAACCGCGCCATCCTCGTCAGCAAGCCCTCGCCGGTCGCGCGCGCCGCGTTGCTGGCCTACTTCCTGCTGATCGTCTACGCCAGCTGGTATCCGTTTTCCGGCTGGCGCGACCTCGGGCTGTCGCCGTTTATCTTTTTGCAGCATATCGACATGCCGCGCTACTGGACCAAGTTCGACGCCATCACCAACGTGGTCGGCTATATCCCGCTGGGTACGCTGATCGTCTACGGCCTGTATCCGCGCGTGCAGGGCTGGACCGCGTTCGCGCTGACGACGGCCTGCGGCCTGCTCACCTCCGGCACCATGGAGGCGGTGCAGACCTATCTGCCGAGCCGCGTGTCGTCCAATCTCGATTTCTACACCAACGCCGTCGGCTGCAGCGTCGGCGCGATGATCGGCGTGCTCACGGTGCGCAAGCTGCTCGGCCAAAGCCATTTGTACCGGCTGCGGCGCCACTGGTTCAAGCCCAACGCCAGCCAGGGCCTGGTGCTGCTGGCCCTGTGGCCGCTGGCGCAGATTTATCCGCAGGGCTTTTTGTTCGGCCACGGCCAGCTGCTGCCGATATTGTCGGACTGGCTGTCGGAGCTGCTCGACATGAGCATCGACCTGGCCAGCTACGTGCGCCCCGACGCCGACCTGACGCCGGAGCAGTACTGGCTGTCCGAGACCATCATCACCGCCTGCGGCATGGTCGGCGCGGCGCTGTCGCTGCTGTGCGTGCTGCGCAAGCCGGCGCCGCGCGCGGTACTGGTCGTCACCATGGTCGGCGCGGCGATCGTCGTCAAGGCGATGGCGACGGCGCTGCTGTTCTCGCCGGAGAACGCCTTTGTCTGGGTCACGCCGGGCGCCGAGGGCGGCTTTTTGATCGGCGCCATCATGCTGGCCGGGCTGGCGTTCGCGCCGCACGCGGCGCAGCGGCGGGTGGCGGCGCTGGCGCTGATGTTAAGCCTGCTGATCGTCAACACCACGCCGGCCAACCCCTACTTCGTGGCGACGCTGCAAACCTGGGTGCAGGGCAAATTCCTCAACTTCAACGGCGCGGCGCAATTCCTGGCGCTGCTGTGGCCCTTTTTCGCGCTGTGGTTCCTGCTGCTGCCCTCGCACAAGCGGCAGCGCGCCTAAGCCGGCTCCCCTGCGCGCGGCGCTGCCTGTATCATTACGCCTGACCCTATCGACGAGGCTACCATGAGCGACACTCCCTATTTCAAGCACCACGTCTTTTTCTGCCTGAACCAGCGCGACGACGGCCGCAGCAGCTGCGGCGAGCACCACGCGCTGGAAGCGCAAAAGCACGCCAAGAAGCGTTGCAAGGAACTCAACCTGAACGGCCAGGGCAAGGTCCGCATCAACCAGGCCGGCTGCCTGGACCGCTGCGAGGAAGGCCCGGTGCTGGTGGTCTATCCCGAAGGCACGTGGTACACCTACGTCGACACCAGCGACATCGACGAGATCGTCGACAGCCACCTGGTCAACGGCAAGGTCGTCGACCGTTTGAAAATCTAAACCCTGCACACTATGAACAAAACTGAACAATTCATGCTGGCCGGCCACGCCGGCCAGATGGAAGGCGTGATCGACCATCCGGCCGGGGCGCCGCGCGGCATCGCGCTGGTGGCCCATCCGCATCCGCTGTACGGCGGCACCATGGACAATAAAGTGGCGGCGACGCTGGCGCGCACCTTCGCCAACCTCGGCTATGTCACCGCACGGATCAACTTCCGCGGCGTCGGCAAGTCCGAGGGCGTGCACGACCACGGCCACGGCGAGACCGACGACATGCTGCTGCTGCACGCCCACATGACGGCGCAATATCCGGGCTTGCCGGTGGCGCTGTCGGGCTTTTCCTTCGGCACCTTCGTGCAGGCGCAGCTGCAACAGCGCCTGATCGCCCAGGGCACGCCGGCCGAGCGCCTGGTGCTGGTCGGCGCGGCCGCAGGCAAGTGGGCCATGCCTGCCATACCAGGCAACACCATCCTGATCCATGGCGAACTGGACGAGACCATCCCGCTCAAGGACGTGCTCGACTGGCTGCGGCCGCAGGACATCCCCGTCATCGTCATCCCCGGCGCCGACCACTTCTTCCACCGCAAGCTGTCGCACATCAAGGGCTGGGTCACGCAGCTGTGGGGCGGCCACGCTGAAACGGACGCCGCAAGCGCCGATTGAAGCTCTATAATTAGCGCTGTTTTTTTGCGCGGCGCCGCGTATCAGGCAGCGCCGCCCGCAGCATCGCCTTAAGTAACATCGACCACCTTCCACCGACTCACGCAGATTGACACCCCCATGAAAAAATTTATCGCGGCACTGGCCTCCAGTGTGTTGTTGATGACCGCCGCCGTCGCGCAGACGCTGCCGCCGCCGAACATCGCCGCCAAATCCTGGCTGCTGCTGGACGCCACCAGCGGCCAGGTGATCGCCTCGCAAGACCCGAATGCCCGCATCGAGCCGGCCTCGCTGACCAAGATCATGACGGCCTACGTCGTGTTCGAGGCGCTGCGCGACAAGAAGATCGACCTGAACCAGATGGTCAACGTCTCGACCAAGGCCTGGAAGGTCGATGCCAGCAGCTCGAAGATGTTCATCGACCCGGCCACGCCGGTCAAGATCAACGACCTGTTGTATGGCCTGATGGTCCAGTCCGGCAATGACGCGGCCGTCGCGCTGTCCGAGGCCGTCGCCGGCGACCAGGACGCCTTCGTCGTGCTGATGAACCGCGAAGCCGAGCGCATGGGCCTCAAATCGACCCACTTCGCCAACCCGCACGGCCTGCCCAGCCCGGAAAACTATTCGACCGCGCAAGACCTGGCCACCCTGGCCCGCCACGAGATCCAGGACTATCCCGAGTTCTACAAGATCGACTCGGTCAAGAGCTTCACCTACAACAAGATCACCCAGCCCAACCGCAACCGCCTGCTGTGGCTGGACCCGACCGTCGACGGCCTGAAGACCGGCCACACCGAGGGCGCCGGCTATTGCATGATCGCCTCGGCGCACCGTCCCAACGGCGCCGGCGAGCGCCGCCTGATCGCCGTGGTGCTGGGCACCTCGTCCGATTCGGCGCGCACCCAGGAAAGCCAGAAGCTGCTCAACTGGGGCTTCCAGAACTTCGACACGGTCAAGCTGTACTCGAAGGGCCAGGCTATCGCCACGCCGGAAATCTGGAAGGGCACGCACAACACCGTCAAGATCGGCTTCCCGAGCGACGTGCTGGTGACGGTGCCGAAGGGCGTGGCCGCGAAGATGAAGCCGGTGCTGGAGCGCAAGGACCCGCTGGTCGCGCCGCTGGCCGAAGGCAGCCGCGTCGGCGTGCTGAAGATGATGGTCGACGGCAAGCCGCTGCTGGAACTGCCGGTGGTGGCGCTGGAAACGGTCGACCAGGCGTCGATCTTCGGCCGCGCCTGGGATTCGATGCGCCTGTGGCTGAAGTGATCCGCCCTGCCTGAATGACAAAAAGCCCGCGGCGTGAACCGCGGGCTTTTTTCTGGTCGAGCCGGGGTTGGCCCGCCCGGCTGGTCCGGCCCTTACTCGTTGGCCTTGTGATGCAGGGAGTCCTGCGCCCACTGGAACGCAGCCGCACCGATCTCGCCCATGCCCTCGATCGGCAGGCCCATGCCGTCGGCGACTTCCATCGCGCGTTCGACCTTGTTGCGTTCAAGCAGCAGCACCAGCATCAAATACGACGCATACGGCCCTTCGCTCTTGAGCAGCACGTCGCGGATCTCGTCCGACAAATGCATCTTGTCGAGGATGACGCCCATGGGCACGCCCATCAGCACGTCGAACAGCGACAGCAGGCCGACCAGGAACAACTCGTCGCGCTTGGCCTGCGGCAGCTGGTCCTGCGCCACCATCTCCAGGAAGCGGGCGCGCGTCAGCGCCACTTCCAGCAGCGACTCGTCGCGCTCGCGGTTGCCGCCGCCGAGGCGGAACATCGACATGGTCAGCCCGCGATACAGCTGGTTGCGGCCCAAGACCATGAACGCCTGGTTCAGGCTGGTGACCTTGGTCACTTGGCCGTTGGCCGGCGAGTTGGCCCATTGCAGCACCTGGAAGGTCATGCCGGGATCGCGCTTGGCCACCTCGATCATGGCCGGCAGCTCGGCGTCGCTGCGCAGCAGGTTGAGCAGTTCGATCGAGGTCATGCGGCTCTGGTCGATCTTGGCGTCCGGGTCGATCTTGTCGCTGGTGACCAGGAAAGAGCCCATGAAATAATCGCCGCCCCACGCCAGGCACATGCGCTGCTCGTCCCACGACTCGACGCCGTCGATCAGCAGCTTGAGCTTGGGATAGACCGCGCGCAGCTGGCGCGTCAGCGTCTGGAACTCGGCCAGCGAGTGCTCGTTCAAGTTCAGCACGGCGACGTCGCAGACGGCCAGCAGCGGCGCGTCGGCCGGCTCCAGCGACACGCCGTGCAGCGCGACCTGGGCGCCGCTCTCGCGCAGCGCGCTCATGCGGCCGGCCAGCTGGTCGATGGCCAGCGTGGTCTGGCCGCGCTCGATCAGGAAGATGGTGTGCGGCGCGGCCACGGGCAGGTGGCGCTGGAACACCACGGCGTCGGTGCTGATCGGCACCAGCGCCACGCGGCGCTGGGCGAAGCCGGCCACGTCGGCGTCCACCAGCGCCTCGAAGAACAGCGCCTCGGGCAGCGGCGGGCGGCCGGCGCCGGACGGCGCGGCGAAGCGGTAGCCGCACAGGCGCAAGCGCTGGTCGACGATTTCGCTACGGCACAGGATGACGTTGACGGCCGGCCGCGCCACTTCCTGCGGCGCCGGCTCGGCCTGAGCCGCAGGCTGGCTGGCGGCGGCCGGCGCCGGCGCGGCACTCGGCTCCGGCTTTTTTTTCAGAAATGAAAGCAATCCCACAGGTCTTCTCCATCGTGTCGCTGATGCCGCATGCGCATCGCTGGGATGCGCCACCATCGTGCTGGCATGATGGTCGATCATACAATGAAACCGCTACCTCAAACATTAACGAATGGAAAATTTCAGCCGCCGCGACGACGCTGCCACAGCCTGCCGCAATGACAAGCTTATCGTTATAATCAACACCCAGCCGCCGCGCGCGGTCCGTCCCACCATCCCCGTCGAAAGTTCGCCATGACCGCCAGCCAGCCGCCCATCTGCCCCTCCCTCCCCACCAGCAGCGGCGGGCCGCGTTTGTCGCGCATCGTCGCCGGCATGTGGCGCATGAATGAATGGAACCTGGGCGTGGCCCAGCGCGTGGAACTGATCGAGCAGTGCCTGGAGCTGGGCGTGAGCAGCTTCGACCACGCCGACATCTACGGCGGCTATGGCGTCGAGGCGCTGTTCGGCGAGGCGCTGGCGGCCCAGCCGTCGCTGCGCGCGCGCATGCAGCTCGTCAGCAAGTGCGGCATCAAGCTGGTCTCGGAAGCGCGGCCGGCGCACACCATCCAGCACTACGACACCAGCGCCGGCCACCTCCACGCCTCGGTCGAACAGTCGCTGCGCGCGCTGCGCACCGACCACCTGGACCTGCTGCTGATCCACCGTCCCGATCCGCTGATGGATTTCGATGAAGTGGCCGACACCTTCACACGGCTGCGGCGCGACGGCAAGGTGCTGCATTTCGGCGTGTCCAATTTCAGCCGCCACCAGTTCGAGAGCCTGAACCGGCGCATCGCGCTGGCCACCAACCAGGTCGAGTTCTCGCCGCTGCACACCGCGCCGCTGTTCGATGCAACGTTCGACGGTTTGCAGGACCTCGGCGTGGCGCCGATGATCTGGTCGCCGCTGGCCGGCGGCCAGCTGTTCAAGGGCGGCGGCGAGGCGGGCGAGCGGGTGCGCGCCGTGGTGCAGCAGATCGCCGACCAGTTGCAGCAACCGTTCGCCAGCGTGGTGTTCGCGTGGATCATGCAGCTGCCGAGCAAGCCGCTGCCGCTGACCGGCAGCGGCCGCATCGCCGCCATCGCCGACGCCGTGCGCGCCACCACCTTCTCGCTCAGCCGCAGCCAGTGGTTCGAGATCTTGCGCGCCGCGCGCGGCCACGAAGTGGCCTAAGCAGCATGCGGGACGCTTAAAAGGCACGCGGCGCGGCGGACGGCAGGCAAGCACGGCAAGGCGCCGCAACGACGCCACGCTCGGATGAGCGTCCGTCAGTCTTGGTAGATCAGCGGCGGCGCGATGCCGCGCCAGCCGCGCAGCCAGGCCAGGTTGAGCACCAGCGTGGCGCCGATGTAGAGCGCGAAGAACAACGCGAAATAGCTGGTCCGCAACCACGCCAGCAAGCCCACGTTGACCAGCAGCAGCGCCAGCGCGGGCCAGCTTTTCTGCTGTTTCGAGCTGGGGAAGCGCAGCGTCGACACCATCAAACTGCCAACGCCGAACAGCAGCAGCGCCAGCCAGGCGCCATGGGCCACGCTGGCTGCCGGGTCGGGCCACGCCACCACCACCGACGCCACGCAGGCCGCGCCGGCCGTGATCGGCATGCCGACGAAATAACGCGGGTCGGTGCGGCCGACGTTGACGTTGAAGCGTGCCAGCCGCATCGCGCCGCAAGCGACAAAAAAGAAGCTGGCGATGCCGCCCACGCGCAGCAGCACCGCCTCATGGGCGCCCAGCTGGACGAAGCCGTAGCAGTACAGCAGCACGGCCGGCGCGCAGCCGAAGTTCATCACGTCGGCGATGGAGTCGAGCTGCATGCCGAACTCGGAGCTGGTGCCGGTGGCGCGGGCGACGTAGCCGTCGAGCGCGTCGAACACGCCGGCCAGCACCAGCAGTGCGGCGGCGACGCGGTAATCGTGGGCGCTGCCGATGCCGGCGTTGTCGACCGACATGACGATGCTGGCGAAGCCGCAGGCGATCGACAGCAGCGTGACGGCGCTGGGCAGGGCGAACTTGGCGCGCCGCAGGCGCGCTGACAGTGTGGACATCGGTGGCGATCAAAAAAACGGTGGGAACGGCAGGCTACGCGCGCTTGCCGCGACGGCCTGTGGAAGCCCGGCTATTTTACCCGCGCCGCGCCGCTTTTTGGCCGCGCACGCCAGTTGTTCTGATCGTAAATAAAGCGCGCCCGAGCCAAACTGGCTTAGAATCGGCGCAGTGCCGGTCGCTCCGGCCACGCATCATGCACGCAGAAGCTGCACGCCCGACTTCAACAGGAGCACACATGACCTCCCGGCAACGCTGGTTCCTTTCATTTTTAACATTGCTGGCCGCCGCGCTGCTGACGGCCTGCGGCGGCGGCGGCGGCAATGCCGCCGACACCAGCGTCACGTCGCTGGCGCCGCCGGCCACGCTGGCCCAGCTGCCCGGCGCGCCCGTCGCCACCGGCGACACGGCCACCGACGGCTTCAACTGGTTCAACTACCGGCGCGCCATGGCCGGCCTGCCCATGCTGAGCCGCAACGCGCTGCTCAACACGGCGGCCCAGGGCCACGCCAACTATCTGCGCGTCAACGACACCGTCAGCCACGACCAGACGCCCGGCGCGCCCGGCTTCACCGGCGCCCAGCTGCTGGACCGGCTGGCCGCCGCCGGCTACACGCTGGTCAAGCCCTACGCCTACGGCGAAGTGATCTCGGCCACGTCCGACACCTCCGGCTTTTACCAGGCCGAGCAGCTCGTCGCCGCCATCTATCACCGCTTCGTCATTTTCGAGCCGGTATTCAAGGAGGCCGGCACCGGCGCGGCCACGGCCAGCGGCGGCTACACCTATTTCACCTGCGACTTCAGCGCCAACAACGGCTACGGCGCCGGCATCGGCAGCGGCGCGCTGATCACCTATCCGGTGGCCGGCCAGACGCAGGTGCCGTCCAGCTTCCTGAGCGATAACGAAACGCCCGACCCGGTGCCGGGCCAGAACGCGGTCGGCTATCCGATCAGCGTGCACGCCAACATCACCGGCACGCTGACGGTGAACAGCTTCAGCGTGCGCCAGCACGGCGCGGCCAGCGACCTGACGGTGCGCCTGCTGACCCACGACGCCGACAGCGATACGCCGGCCTCGGCCGCCGCCATCATCCCGCTGGCGGTGCTGGCCGCGGCCACCACCTACGACGTGTCGTTCAGCGGCAACGTCGATGGCGTGGCCATCACCCGCGCGTGGTCGTTCACGACCCAGTAAGTCGGCGTTTCAAGCAGGGGCTGACCATGCGCATGGCGCGCCGGACTGGCGACGGCGACACCATGAATGAGGCCGATTGTTGCAGAAGGCCAACTTCTCCGCGCTCTGCTATCGTATCGGCTCATTCCACCGCTTCAGCAGGAACCGCGATGTCACTTTCCCGCGCCACCCCGTCCGATCCCATCCTCGACACCGCCGACGGCCTGGAACGGCTGATGGGCGACCATGCCCTGTATCTGCAAATCCTGAAACGCTTCCGCCACGACTACCAGGCCGCCGTGACGCGCATGCGCCAGCAACTGACCTTGGGCGACGCGGCGCAGGCGTGGCGGCTGGCGCACACGCTCAAAGGCGCGGCCGGCATGATAGGCGCGCGCGCCGTGCATACGCTGGCCATGGAACTGGACGTGGAGCTGGCGCAGCCGACGGCGGCCGCCGAGGCCATGCTCGACCAGCTGGCGGCGGCGCTGCGCGCGCTGCTCGAACGCATCGACGCCCTGCTGCCGGAGGCCAACGAGACGCCCGACGTCGGCTCGGCGCCGACGCCGCCGGCCACGCAAGTGCTGCTCAAGCGGCTGGCGCAACTGTTGTTCGATGGGGACGGGGCGGCGATCGACGTGCTGGAACAGTCGGCCACCGTGCTGGCGGCCAGCCTGGGCGTGCCACGCTACCAGGCGGTGGCGGCGGCGGCGCATGAATTTGATTTCGAAGGCGCGCTGGAAGCGCTGGCGCCGGCCGCCTGACGCCGCGCCGGCGCGATGGCGATGCTGGCCTCAACGCTCAGCGCGTGAACTCATCCTCTTCGTCGAAGGCGTCGGCGCATTCCTTGCCGCAGAAACGGCGCACGCTGTCGAGCGGCTTGTCGCAATACCAGCAGGCGCCCTTGGGCGGCAGATTTTTACGCGCGCGCACGGACGGCGGCAGCTCGGACGGCACGGCGCCGGACCGGTCTTCTGGCACGCTCTCTTGTATCGGTTCCAAGATTCCTTCCTTTCCAGGCAGTCCATCCAGTCTCGTAGCAAGGTTACTTCAGCGGAATATCGCAGGCATGAGAATTATCAAGCGCCATCAGCGCGCCGCGCTGCCGCGCGAGCTAGTCCGCCCGGTCATCATAACAGTTCCGCCCCAGCCGATTGCGCGCCACAGGGATGATTTCCCGCGCGCCACCTCGTCAGCATACACGTACAGCATCACCGCGCTGCGGCCCGGCGGCGCGAAATATTTTTTTATGGAAAACGCGACGCCGATAGCATCAAAGGCGCGGCCGGACGCGAACGCGGCGCAAAAAAACCCGCTGGCCGAACGGGCAGCGGGCGTGTTCCGGTAGCTACCGTTGCTACACCTTGCGGACGAATTCCGATTTCAAACTCATGGCGCCGAAGCCGTCGATTTTGCAGTCGATGTCGTGGTCGCTGTCGACCAGGCGGATGTTCTTGACCTTGGTGCCCATCTTGACGGTGCCGCCCGAACCCTTCAGCTTCAAGTCCTTGATGACGGTGACCGTGTCGCCATCCTGCAGCACATTGCCGGCCGCGTCGCGGTACACCTTGGCGCCGTCTTCCACCGCTACGGCCGCCTGGGCGCTCCACTCGTGGCCGCATTCGGGGCAGACCAGCTGGCTGCCGTCGTCATACGTCAGTTCGGAACTGCACTGCGGGCAGGGAGGCAAAGCGCTCATGGTCGGTCCTGATTAAGCGGGGAAAGGCGGCAGTATACCGCCTGCCCCGCCGTTGCAGGGGATTTGCGTTGCGCCGCACGGTGGAAATAATATATACAATTTATATCGTTTATATTATTCATAGACCGCACCCGCATCACATTCGACCTGTTTCATTGATGTATGCAAAGGCGCGCGAAATCAAACGGTGTGCCAACGCCACGGTCTGCCCTGCGCGATCAGGATAGGATAAACGCCAGCAGGTCGGCGTTGATGACGTCGGCGTGCGTGGTCGGCATGCCGTGCGGGAAGCCGGGATACGAGATCAGCTTGCCGTGCCTGAGCAGCTTGACGGACTTGGCGCCGCTGTTCAGGAACGGCACGATCTGGTCGTCCTCGCCATGCAGCACCAGCACCGGTATGTCCAGCGCCTGCAGGTCTTCCGTATAGTCGACTTCGGAGAACTGCGCGACGCAGTCATAGGCCGCCTTCACGCCGCCCATCATGCCCTGCCGCCACCAGTTGTCGCGCACGCCCTGCGATACCTTGGCGTCCGGCCGGTTGTAGCCGTAGAAGGGGATGGTCAGGTCGGCGTAGAACTGCGGCCGGTTAAACGCCGTGCCTGCGCGGATGCCGTCGAAGACTTGCTTCGGCACGCCGTCCGGATTGCTGGCCGACTGGACCATCACCGGCGGCACCGCGCTGACCAGCACGGCCTTGCTGACCAGTCCCTTGCCCAGCTTGGCCGCGTAATGGACGACTTCGCCGCCGCCGGTCGAGTGGCCGATGTGGACCGGGTTCTTCGGCTTGAGCGCCGCGACCAGTTCGGCGACGTCGGCGGCATAAGTGTCCATGTCGTTGCCGGTGGCGGTCTGGGTCGAGCGGCCGTGGCCGCGCCGGTCGTGCGCGATGACGCGGTAGCCGTGCTGGAGGAAGAACATCATCTGGCCGTCCCAGTCGTCGGCGCTCAGCGGCCAGCCGTGGTGGAACCACAGCGCCTGGGCATCTTTCGGTCCCCAGTCCTTATAAAAAATCTGCGTGCCGTCCTTCGTCGTGATCAATCCGCTTTCCATGGTACGTGCTCCTTGATGGTGGGTAGGTTGGACCATTGTGGCCCGCACCGGTTTTTGTGTAACCCATCTTTGGATAGAGTTCCTGGAAATCGCGTCGAAAAAAACGCCTAGGCCACGCCGCCAGACTCGGCGGCAATCGCGGGAACGTCGTCCGGCGCCGCCCCGTAGACCTCGCAGCCGCTCTTGCCGTTGCGCTTGACGTGGTACATGGCCTTGTCGGCGCGCTGCACCAGCTCGGCAAGGCTGCGGCCGTGCTGCGGATACAGGGCGATACCGATACTGGCGCCCAGCGCATAGTCCGCCCCGCGGATAGGAATGGGCTGGGTCAATCGCGCCAGCAGCTTTTTGGCGACCTCGGCCGACTGTCCCTCGTCGTCCAGCTGGGTCGCGATGACGACGAACTCGTCGCCGCCGACGCGCGCGCAGATGTCGGTGCTGCGGGTGCAGCTCTTGAGCCGCGCGGCCACCGTCTTCAGCACCTCGTCGCCGATCGCGTGGCCGGCCGTATCGTTGATGGGCTTGAAATTGTCCAGGTCGATATAGAACACCGCGACCACATGGTGCGGACGCGTGGCCAGCAGCAGCGCCTGGTCGAACAGGGTGTTCATATAACGTTGGTTGTTGAGGCCGGTCAGCGGGTCCTGGAAAGCCATTTCCAGCGCCTTCGATTCGGCCTCGATCAAACGGGCCTGGAACTGCGACAGTATCGCCGCCAGCAGCGAAAAATATTGGACCACCGCCAGCGCCGTGCCCAGCGCGAAGCCATTCCTCGACCACGACGGGTACAGCGCGGTCAGCGCCGGCACGGCCAGCCAGTGCAGCGTCAGCGCAAAACTGGCGGCGGCCATCATCGCCAGCGGCCCTCGCGGGAAGCCGGCGCGCTGCCTCAGCGCCAGCCAGCCAGCATACGCCAGCAGCGCGGCATTGACGGTGCAATAACCGGTATCGCGCAGGAAGGGCGGGAAATGGGCGGCCAGCGCCAGGAGCAGCCACAGCTCGGCGGCCAGCGCGGCGATCCAGTACCAGCGTATCCTGAGGTCCACGTCCAGGAAGCGGATCAAGCCGGTCAGCGCGACAGGCTTTTCCAGCACGTTGAGCATGGCGTAGATGGTGATCGCCAGCCGCTCGTCCTGCGCGGGCATCAGGAAAAACAGGCACAGGCGGGCCAGCAGCGCACACGCCAGCGCCAGCGCCCAAAAGCGCGAACCCGGGTTGGTCCTGGGGATCGTGCTGGCCCAGAGGAACAGCAGCAGGAAGATGAAGTAGGTGGTGCTGCCCAGGGTATGAACGGTCTCATACGACATCGTCGCGTCTCCCACGTTTCACAGCTTGTCCATACACCCGGCGCCGCCTGGTCCGCGGCGACGAGGATCTATCTTACTCCCCACCGGACCCGGCAACTATTTCCCGATGCAGAAACGGCCGAAAATCACACCCAGCAAATCGTCCGACGAGAACGCGCCGGTGATGCTCGACAGCTGCAACTGCGCCAGCCGCAGCTCCTCGGCGAACAAGTCCAGCGACTGGTCGTTCTGCGCCGCGTGTTCGCCGGCACGGGCCAAATGGGCGCCGGCGTTTTTCAGCGCGATCAGATGACGCTCGCGCGCCAGGTACAGCGACTCGCCGGTCTGCTGCCAGCCGGCGATGCGCAGCAGCTCGGCGCGCAGCAGGTCGATGCCGATGTGCTCGTGCGCCGACAGGTAGACGTGGGTGGCGTCGGGCATCGCCTCGACGCCCGGCTTGTGGCCCGACAGGTCGATCTTGTTCCAGATGCGCAGCACCGGCACGCCGGGCGGGAAGGCGGCGACGATGGCCTCATCGGCGCGCGACGGGCCATGGTCGGCGTCGAGCAGGTGCAGGATGACGTCGGCCTTGCCCACCTCGCCCCAGGTGCGTTCGATGCCGATGCGCTCGACCACGTCGACGGCATCGTCGATGGTGCGGATGCCGGCCGTGTCGATCACGTTCAGCGGGATGCCTTCGATCTGTATGGTTTCGGTGACCTTGTCGCGCGTGGTGCCGGCGATGGGCGTGACGATGGCGACGTCGGCGCCGGCCAGCGCGTTCAGCAGCGAGGACTTGCCGACATTCGGCTGGCCGACCAGCACCACGTTGAGTCCCTCGCGCAGCAGCGCGCCTTGCGCCGCCTGCTTGAACACGCGCTCCAGCGCTTCGACGATGCCGGCCAGCTGGCCGCGCGCGTCGGATTTTTCCAGGAAGTCGATTTCCTCTTCCGGGAAGTCGAGGGTCGCTTCGACCAGCATGCGCAGGCCGGTGACGCCGTCGACCAGCGCGTTGACGGTTTTCGAGAACGCGCCCGACAGCGATTGCGACGCCGACTTGGCCGCCGCCTCGGTCGAGGCGTCGATCAGGTCGGCCACCGCCTCGGCCTGCGCCAGGTCGAGCTTGTCGTTGAGGTAGGCGCGGCGCGTGAACTCGCCCGGCTCGGCCAGGCGCAGGCCGATCTCGGCGCCCGCTTCGAGCACGCGCGCCAGCAGCAGTTGCAGCACTATGGGGCCGCCATGGCCCTGCAATTCCAGCACGTCTTCGCCGGTATAGGACTGCGGTCCCTTGAAGTGGATGGCGATGCCCTGGTCGATCAGGCTGCCGTCGGCCTGCCTGAACGGGATGTAGCTGGCGTGGCGCGGCTGCAGCGCGGTAGCGCCGAACAGCGCCGTCATCAGCGCCTGCAGGTTCTTGCCGGAGGCGCGCACGACGCCGATGCCGCCGCGTCCCGGTGCGGTGGCGATGGCGGCGATGGGGGAGGAATCGAGGTTCATGGAAGTATTCTAAATGAGCGGGTCGGAATAAAAAAAAGCCCGCGCTCGGCACGGGCTTTTTTGCAACAGCGCGGACGCTGCCGCTAAATTACGCGGCGGCCGGGGCCGGGGCGAATTTCTTCGAGATCACGTACTGCTGCAAGATCGACAGCACGTTGTTGACCACCCAGTACAGCACCAGGCCGGACGGGAAGAAGAAGAACATCACCGAGAACGCCAGCGGCATGAACAACATCATCTTGGCCTGCATCGGATCGGCCGGGGCCGGATTCAATTTGGTGGTGATGAACATCGAGATCGCGTACAGCACCGGCAGGATGAAGTACGGGTCCGGCGCGGTCAGGTTGGTGATCCAGCCTATCCACGGCGCATTGCGGATTTCCACCGACGCCTGCAGCACGCGGTACAGCGCGATGAAGACCGGCATCTGTACCAGAATCGGCAGGCAGCCGCCCAGCGGGTTGATCTTCTCGGTTTTGTACAGCTCCATCGTGGCCTGGTTCATCTTGGCCGGGTCGCCCTTGTAGCGCTCGCGGATGGCTTGCATCTTCGGCGTCACCAGCTTGACCTTGGCCATGCTGCGATAGCCGGCCGCCGACAGCGGGAAGAAGGCCAGCTTGATCAGGATGGTGAAGGCGATGATGGTCCAGCCCCAGTTGCCCAGCGCGCCATGGATCTGTTCCATGACCCAGAAGATGGGCTTGGCGATGATGGTCAGGTAACCGTAGTCCTTGACCAGCTCCATGCCCGGCGCGACTTTTTCCAGCAGCTGCGATTCCTGCGGGCCGGAGTACAGCTCGGCCGTGTTGGACACGGTGGCGCCCGGCGCGATGGTGCCCAGCGACTGCACGGTGCCGATGGCGTAGACGTTGGCTTCGACGCGCTTGGTGAAGATTTCGCGCGTCAGCTTATCCTGCGGCACGAAGGCCGAGACGAAGAAGTGCTGCGAGATGGCGATCCAGCCGTTGTCGGCCTTGACCGCGTGGTCCTGCGCCATCGGCTTGCCGGTTTTCTCGGCTTCGTCGGCGGCCTTGCCCAGCGAGTCGAACTTCAGCGTCTTGTACTTGTCGGCGTCGGTGTACAGCGCCGGGCCGGTGAAGCTGCTGTTGAAGCGCGTGTCGGTGGCTGGCTTGTTGCCGTCGTGTTCCAGCTGCAAATACAGCTGCGGCGAGACCGGCTTGTCGCCGACGTTGGCGACGTCGTGGCGCACGCCGATGACGTAGTCGCCGCGCTTGAAGGTGAAGGTCTTGGTCAGCTTGACGCCGCCCTGGGTCGCTTCCAGCACCAGTTGCACCTGGTTGCCGTCGACCAGCGTACGGGCGCCCGGCAGGGCCGTGAAGCCGGTGGTGTGATTCGGCAGGTCGGGCGCGCCGACCAGGCCGGTCTGCGCCAGATAGACGTTGTTGGCTTCCTTGTCGAACAGCACCTGGTGCTTGGTCGGGTCGAGGCCGTCCTTGAATTGCAGCAGCTCCAGGCGCACGATCTGGCCGCCCAGCGTGTCGATGTCGGCTTTCATGACGTCGGTGGTGACGGTGATGCGCTCGCTCTTGAACGGCGCGGCCTCGCCGGCGGCGCCGGGCGTGGCCGACATGCCGGTGGCGGAAGCGCTCATGGCGCTGCCGTTCGGCACGGCCGACGGCAGGCTGGCCGGGGCCTTGGCGGCGAGCGGCGTCGGCGCGAACATGGATGGGTGGCCGGTCGAGACGTTCCAGTTATTCCACAGAACTATCAGCGATACGGCAAACACGATCCACAGGATGGTACGTTTATTGATATCCATTAGGGCATTTATCAAGAGTGGTTGCAACCGCAAGC
>Ga0209901_1000334_pt1 | contig 20394 bp, 18 predicted proteins | sample OrgsoiDNA_201058_FD_185806 | JGI IMG/M metagenome (GOLD analysis project Ga0209901, IMG submission 185806) | Permafrost soil microbial communities from the Arctic, to analyse light accelerated degradation of dissolved organic matter (DOM) -... | ecosystem: Environmental > Terrestrial > Soil >...
CGTGCGTGACGCGGCCGATGTGTTTATCTCGTTTCAAGTAATCACGCTCGCGACGTCTTTCCACTCGAATATGATGTTGATGTCTTGTGATCGACGGACTGGTCCCTGATCGATGTACTCGCCCGCTGACCAACCTCAGTTTGAATCGCGTATGTGCGCCTACTTGGAGCGAATATGGACGATGTTTTTACGCCGGCGGACGCGATGCGCGCCGATTACTTTTACGAATTTCATGAGGTCGGCAACACTGACCCATTGACACCACTGGCGCAGGTCACCAAGCGGGTGCCCATACCCCACTTGGCCACTGGCACTATCGTGCAGTTGGGGATAAATGGCGGCGGCCGACGATATACTGTCGAAAGAATAGAACTTGACTTGTGGAGTGGCGACGACAGCTCCGTGTATTTTGAGGTCTACGTCACGGCGCAATGAGGTCGAAGCTTACGTGCCATTTCCCGTGCTTCGCGCACGCCCTGATTTGCGAGTGCATTGCAATGATTGTTCACCCACTGTCGCGGGCGACAGCCGATTGAGATCGGTTGAAAAAAAGCGGACGCCAACGTCCGAGATACCGAAGAATGGAGGCATCGATGAATTTCGTCTTGCTCGACAACATGCAAATTGCCTCGAACTAATGCAACTTGTGCCACTTCGGCCGTCTACCCGTTTTCTCCCAAGCAACATCTTCCGGCCTCAGGCTTGTATTCCCTCGCCTCGTCTCGATTAGTTGAGAGAGTGGATACGTCCTCAGCGGTGGCATTACGCATAACCCTTTTCTTCATCGCTTATATTTCTTTGATGCCAGCGGCTCGAACTGGTGACTGAAAGGCGTTCAAGATCTGGCTCTCATATACTGGCCAGGCTTTTCCGTATTTCTCAATGCGCTAGTGTAGGGATAGTCTACTTGCTCATGTTTTGCGGAGCAGGTCGACGTGACGCGCTAGAAAGGTACGACGACCAGTTGCGCAGGCGGGGGGAAGGCATGGGGCGAGCGCGTCATCATCCGCTCACTGCGCGCCGATAGTGTCGAGCGGCGCACCGTGGTGAAGCTGGAATACCTCAATTGCTTGACGATTGATTGTTCTAGCGTGAGCCCGCAGTTACCAAGCCGAGCTCATTGCCACCGCCTGCATTGTCGCAAGCGGAAAACCCATCCCGCGCCCTACTTGTTCACCGCGTCTTTAAATGCTTTGCCGGCGGTAAATTTGACGGTCTTTGACGCAGCGATCTGAAGCGGTTCGCCGGTCTTCGGATTGCGCCCGGCGCGCGCGGCACGCGCGCCCATGCTGAACGACCCGAACCCGATCAACTGAACCGCATCGCCCTTGACCACCGCGTTCGTCACGGTATCCAGGAATGCGTTGATCGCTTCTTCTGCTGCCGATTTCGCGATGCCCGCTTCGCTCGCCACTGCGTCGATCAGGTCCTGCTTGTTCATGTTTGTCTTTCTCCATTGATTAAAGTACGAGCCGCTATGCGTGCCGAGCCGGAGGATACCTCACGCAGCAAACACACTGAGCGCAGCGGCAACCAGTGCGGAGGAGCTCACCGGTTTTGCTTTCGCTTTAGGTTCACCGTCGGGGACTAGCTCGCGTCTTCCGAATAATATTTTGCCGCCTCGTCAAGCATGCGCTGCCGCTCGGCCCGCACATAGATCGACGTCGTCTGCAGTGACGCGTGACCCAGGATGCGTTGCGCCACGTCGATCGGCATGCCGCGGGCAACCGTCTGGGTACCAAAGGTATGCCGGAACGCGTGCGCCGAGGTGGCCAGGAGTTTGACGTGCGCATCGTGTGACAGTGCACCTTCGCGCAACAAGGCTTCCGCGATGCGTCGGATAGCTTCGCGCACGAGTCTCGCCAGTGCATCTGCCGCGTAGGGTGAATGAATCTGGTGGACGGCTGCGCCCTTTCCGTCCGATGCGTCGCCATGCTTCGCCAGCGACGCATCGGTCCCGTTAATCACCACCGGTGCAATCAGGGGGCCCTCGGCCCACGCCGCGTCGAAGTCCAGTTCCCGATCCGCCCAGTGCGCGCGCAGCGCGGCGACGGTCGCTACGCTCACCGGTACGGTGCGTTGTTTGCGGCGTTTGCCAATCACGCCCAGCGCCCACACCGAGCGCTGCTCGGCCGCTGAGTTAGTTGACGAGTCAGTCGAGGAACTGGCCGACGTGACGACCGCGACACTCAAGTTTTCACGACGGGCGTTGGCCGCTTCATCACGCCGCACGCCCGAGTTCCCCATCAATAAAATGGCCGCACGCGCGATGCGCCACTGGCGCGCTTCGTCCTCGGTTGGTGTCAAGCCGCCCAGGTCCTCGCCATCGCACCGGGCATCCATTTCCGCGCGCACCCGGGTCCAGAGATCGGTGGATAACGCCCGCTCGACCTGCACCTCGGCCTCGCGCGTGATCGTCGCCGTATCCGTCACCGCACTCCATGGATTGCCGGCGAGATACCGGACGGTGGTGAGCCACGCGAACGCCGCGCGAATCGCGCGCACCGCGTACGCCTGACTGTCGGGCGACAAGCCCTCGGGCGTAAAGGGTCGCCACCGGCCGCTTGAGCGCGGCCGTTTCGGCCCTACGAAACTCGCAAGTGGACCCTTCAAAAAATCCTTGTACGCTTCGCCGTCTTCCACCGTCATCGATGACAGCGCGACCCCGCGCACGATGATGAGCCACAGCACCAGACGCTCGAGCTCGCGCGTATAGGCGCGCAGCGTCGCGGGCCGGTCGCGATAGCGGTTCAGATAGGCATGCACGGCCGCCAGGTCGTGCTCGGCACGGATGAACGCAAAGTCCCGGCCGCGATTCGTGCCGTGCTCGCCCGAGAGCGCCGTCGGAATCGCGAGCCGCTCGAACGGCGCCAGGCGCGGCGCCTCCACCGGGCCACCGATCACGATCACGTTGCCGAGCCCCGCGACCGGCACCAGCGGCGCAGTATCAACATCGTCCTCGACCCGCTTGCCCAGGTCGGTTTCGCAGCGGCGCAGCCACGCGACGATCACCCGCGCGCGGTGCGCACCGATGCGCGGGATCGAGCGCCACCAGCTGCCGCCGCATGCATTGCACACGTCGATCAACGCGCCGAGCGAATCGATCCCCTCCCCCATCAGACGCCGGGCAATCAGCGGGCGAAACCACAGTGTCAAACGACGTAAAGTCGTCCATTCCTGATGCCCGGTTTAAGCGGCGCGCAGCCTGGTTTCGGACGACTTTACGTCAGTTAAAATTGCCAGAAAGTTGTCCATTTCGCTGAATTTGACCTAAAGTTGACAAGTCTTGCTGGACTGGAACAGCCGCCATGAGCCAACCAGAACCCCTGCCTGTTTCTCGCCTGCCGAAGCAGACGCTTCACCATGTGTGGTCCCCGAAACTGCAACGCCCGGTGGTGCTGACTTCCCGCGGTCAGGTGCGGCTCTGGGTCATGCTGGAAGCTAACCCGACTGTCGCCACGTACTGCGAGCGCCCTGGCCTCGGATCCGATCATCACGGCTTGAGCGCCGATTTTTGGGTACTGCGAGAGGGTCGGCCCCAATGGCTGGCACTCGGCGAGCAAAGCGAGCCCTTGCCCGCTGAGGATGCTTCTGCCAGTACGTCAACTTTCATCCAAATCATCAGCACGGCCGACCTCGACCAGTACCGCGTCTGGATCCAGAACTGGATGTCATTGCTGCCTTATCTGAACGCCGGCAAGCGGTTGATTGACGCCGCACTGGCGAGCGCCGTCATCGGTTTCTTCGAACGCGAAGCTTCGTTTGTCGAGTTAGAACAGCACTTCGCCCAATCCGATCCTGTCTTGATTCGCACCGCAGCGATTGCGGGCTTGCACTCTGGCTACCTCCTGAGCCCCGAGTTGGTCGCACTGCCCTGGACGCTTCAAACGCGAATACAACGGCATCCGGATTCAAATCATCATGCGACGTAGCGACATCCCGGAACCGCTCACCGACGTGCGCTTGTGGCCGTCGGTGGATCCGGGTGCTCTCGAACCACCGCGGCGAGCGATCTATCAGCAACGAGAGCAAGCCATTCACGCCTACCTGCTTGGCGTGCCGCTCGCTGACATAGCGCGGAACAACAAGATCGACGCCAGCTTCCTGACAAGATTGCTGGCGCGCTGCCTGGCTTTGCACACCGACGGCCGGATCCAGGGCTTCCGAGGACTTATTCCGCATGCCCGCGCTAAGGCATACCGCCGGAGCAGACAAGCGGACCGCCGGGGGTCGCGCGGCGGCCTGACTGGCGCGATGGGACAGCTATTCGAACGCTTACCGCAATTGACCCGGATCATCGAACGCCAGATTGGAGGCGGCAGCCTGGGACTGACGCAAACGGATCGGTTGTACGGCCTTGCCCAGACGCATTCCAAGCTGATCGCAGCATGCCACGAAGCCGGGCTTGCCGAGACCGCTTACCCGTTGAACCATGACGAGAAGGGATACCGTTCCTTGGCAAGGTGGGTTAAGCGCCGGCTCCATGACCGTATCCCGCTGCGCTTGCCTCGCGACAATGGAGCTTGGGAAGCTACGGCCCGGCCGTTTTCCGTGGTCGAGCTAGACGGTCACAAGCTGGATCTGCGCCTACGCGTGCGTTTCACCGAGCCCTCCGGCATCAGTGTTGACCTCGAAACTGAGCGCCTGTTCGTAGTGACTCTGATCGACGTCTGCACCCGCGCCGTGATTGGATGGCATGTCGTTCCTGCGCCGGAATATGATCACCACGACGTACTCGCCGCTTTACAGAATGCACTGCGCCCTCGGCGCAAACGTGATCAGTTCACCATTCCTGGTCTCGCCTACCGGGCGGGCGCTGGATTTGCATCTGAGTTACCGGAACTGGCCTACGCCTGCTGGGATGTGCTCAAGGTCGACAACGCCGCCTCACACCTGACCGAAGATACCTTTGCTCCCGTATGCGAGTTCGTGGGCTGTCGTATGGAAGCCGGCCCGGTGGGCGAACCTACGACGCGTCCCTTTATCGAACACTTCTTCCTGACGCTGACCGACCGTATGTCCCTCAGGGTGCACGGCACGACGGGACGTAATCCGAACGACCCGGTCGGCAGGAAAGGCAAGCGAGTGGCGGTCGAACAACTGATTACGCTGCAAGAACTTGAAGAGTTGCTGGACGTCACCATTGCCAACTATCACTGCACGCCACACGATGGCTTGAATGGACGCACGCCGCTTGAAGCGTTGCGCCAGGCGCTCGATCATCATGCCGTGCCCGTTCGCACACTCCCGATATTCTTGCGCTCTCGACTGCACCAACTCCAGTCGGTCCACCTTTGTACCGTCCGCGGCAGCGTCGCAAGCGGCACCGCACCCTATGTCAGCCTCTATGGCGCCCGCTACAGTAGCGAAGTCTTGCAGCGCACGACGGGATTACTGCGTCAGCAGATTCGGGTTTATCCAAATCCTACTGACATGCGTGAAGCATGGGCGTATCTGACCAATGGCGCCGAGCTGGGCCGCCTGACCGTGCTGGATGGCTGGCGTTATAGCCGTCATACCTTGCGTCTGCGTCGATATATTCTGCGCCAGCGCCGCCTTGGTCGCTTCGCCTTCGCCGGCGAGCAAGATCCGGTTCAATTGCTCTCTAACAGGCCGTTGAAATATCCGTTGTTGACGCGTTGAGATGCGTTGCGACGGATGCAGAGCTTGCACTTCTCAAACATGAAACACGTTTGTGGGCGTTTGAGGCCCGCCGCGGATTCACTAATATCTGACTCTTCGTCGCTTCGTGCCTCTTAAGCGGCAAGTGTGCGCATACGGGTCAAGTTGTAGCCAACCTGCGTCAGCACGAAGAGTTGGTCTACGCGTTCAAGTCCGCGACACATCGCTTGTCGGATTCGCCCAACTGTCTTGCCCCAGCCGAACACCTGTTCAATGCGCTTTCGCTTTTGCTGGCTTACGGCATAGCCGCTCCAGCGCGTCGTTCGCTCGTCAATTGCTGAGCCCCCGGGACGACCATCGTTTTGCGCAACATGTGGCGTAACGCGGTTCGCGCGACAGGCGCCCACGAAGCCAGCGGTGTCGTAGTTCTTGTCCGCGCCTACCGTAATACTTCCCGGTGCAACGCTCGCGGCATCAAAAAGCATCTGCGCAGCGGCATCGCGTTCGGCAGTGCCCGTAGCTAGCGTCACCTGTGCGTTGACTACGAGTCCGTGGCGGTTGTCGGTCAACACATGGCCCATATAACACAGCACCGCACCCGTGCCTTTGCTCTTTCGAAACAGGCGTGCCTGGTCGTCCGTCGTGGAGGCGTGTGTTTCGTTACTGCGCTTCTGACCATGCCAGTTATCGTTTGGCGCGGGTGGTCCATCAGGCGGGGTGTCGTCTTCCTCAGAAGCAGATTTCGGCACAAAACTCTTGTGTCCGGCCCACGCCTGAATCAGCGTGCCGTCGACGCTGAAGTGTTCCCCGGAAAGATGTCCGCGCTCACGCGCGGTTTCGACTGTCTCGTTGAACAGCAATACCATGACGTCATGTTCAAGCAGTCGCTCGCGGTTCTTGCTGAACGTCGAGTGGTCCCACACAGTGCCGTCCATCGGCAGTCCGACGAACCAACGGAACAGCATGTTGTACGAAATCTGTTCCACCAGCATGCGCTCGCTGCGAATCGAGTACAGAACCTGCAGTAAAAGGGCTCGCACCAGCTTCTCCGGTGCAATGCTGGGCCGTCCACCTCTCGCGTCTGCCTCGTACATCCGCGTGAACACGTCGTCCATGCGCTTGAGTGCATCGTTTAGCCACGCTCGAATCGGACGCAATGGGTGGTCCTTCGGCACGAAATCGTCCAGCTTCAGCACTGTGAACATTGACTCGGTAAAACCATCTGGCCCACGCATCCGTTCCATCTCGCTCTCATTGATGACATCTGTTCAACGTTTACGCCTACGTACCGGATGACCGTTTAACTAGGTATTTCAACGGCCTGCTAAAGTCCAACGCCGTCAGTCCAAAAGAAGCCGCAAAGACGGTACAGCGGCCATGCAACTCGCACAGGTGGCTGCGCCCGTCTCGGGAACTGCGCCACCTGCTTCCGGTTCGCGGCAAGCAGAAGGCGACAGCCCTCCAATCGATCTCGGCGATCTGGCGGTACAAAACCGTTGACTCCAGGAATCTCATGGCAACCGACCCGCAGCGCCCGGCCAGTCTGGAGGACCATCCTCTCAGCCGCCGTACCTATCGAATCCCGACGCCATCGATCGCCGCCTTTCGCACGCTCGTCGACGAGTGTTTGCTCCTGTACATCACGGGCGCACTGATCCATGGGCGGCCGCGCATCGGCAAGACGTATGCGATCGAATTCATTCGGCGCGATCTCGAGCGGCGCCACCCCAAGCTGTCCATCTACAAGATGCGCTGCACACGTTCGCAAACGCCGTCAGAGAACAGCTTTTTCTCGGCGCTGCTCCACGCCGCAAATCATCCGGCCCAAAACGGCGCTTCCAAGGCCGCTTTGCGCGGGCGGCTCTTACACAAACTGAGGCAGGTCGCCGACAAGAAAGGCGATGACCGGGTCGTGCTGTTTGCCGATGAAGCGCAAAACTTGCATGAACTTCACTACGAATGGTTGCGCGATTTGCACGACGAGCTGGAGAACAACGCATTGCGCCTGTTCGTCTTTCTGGTCGGCCAGCCCCAACTAATGGAATGGACGCCCCCACCCGAAACTGCATCGATGTGCCAAAGTGGAAGTGTCAAAGCAACCACCTGAACGAGGGAAGCGTCCACCATGAAGATTACGACAATTGGCATCGATCTGGCGAAAAGCGTTTTTGCCGTGCACGGCGTAAATGAGCATGGCAGAGAGGTACTGAAGAAAGTGTTGAAACGCGATCAGGTTGCGAAGTTCTTCGCCAATCTGCAGCCCTGTCTGATCGGAATGGAGGCCTGTGGGAGCCCTCATCATTGGGCGCGCAAGCTGCAGGGTTTTGGACACGACGTGCGCCTGATTGCGCCGCAGTTCGTCAAGCCCTACGTGAAGACCAACAAGAACGACGCGGCTGATGCAGAGGCGATCTGTGAGGCGGTGGCGCGGCCCAACATGAGGTTCGTGCCGGTCAAGAACGTAGAGCAGCAAGCCGTGCTGGCACAGCACCGGGTGCGCCAGGGATTCATCAAGGCGCGCACCGCGCAAGCCAATCAGATCCGGGGGTTGCTCGCCGAGTTCGGGCTCATCATTCCGCAAGGCATTGCGAACATCGCCAAGCGAGTACCGGAGCTGCTCGAGGACGCCACCAATGAGCTACCGGGCTCGTTTCGCCTGCTCGTACAGCGATTGATGGAGCACTTGAAGGAGTTGGACCGCCAGGCTGGTGAAATCGAGGCTCAGATCGTCACGTGGCATCGGGACAACGAACTCAGCCGCAAGCTGGCGGAGGTTCCGGGCATTGGACCGATCACCGCCAGTGCTCTGGTGGCGACGGTGAGCGATGCGAAGAACTTCGACAACGCACGTCAATTGGCAGCGTGGATAGGCCTTGTACCGCGGCAGAACTCCAGCGGCGGCAAGAACGTGCTGCTCGGCATAAGCAAACGCGGAGATACCTATCTTCGAACACTGTTGATCCACGGTGCGCGCTCAGTGATTTGCGCCTTCCAGCGCAAGAAGGACAAGGTCGACGGCTGGCTGGGAGCGCTTCTGGCGCGGAGAAATCCCAATGTGGCGGCCGTTGCGCTGGCCAACAAGAATGCGCGCATCGTGTGGGCACTGCTGGCTCACGACCGCGAGTTCCGGCCCGGCTACACGAGCGCCCAGGCCAGCGCGTAGCCGGGTCGGCCGCCCAAATCTGAAAACAGCAATCAAGCACAGGAGATTCAAACCACCGATTGCTCAGGCGATCAAGCAGTGATGGCAAGACAGGTCAGACCGTGGTCGATCAAACCCGACGCAACCAACGCACGATTGCAGTGCGCCCAACTGATTGGGACTCGACCAGCGGATTCCATCAGGGACAGCCAGGCATGCGCCTGACATTGAAGTCCGGATGCATGGCTGCAATCTATGCCTTCAAACCATCACCAATGAGAGCTTGGCAAACCGGGGGCGTCCATGCATGGTTGCGCAAAAGTCTGCATTTCAGGCCCAGGACAAAGGTCAGATCGTCGCGCGATTCATGGTCGAGGAATTGGCATTCCGCGGCATTATGTCTGGGGCCGAATGCCGGGCGGTGCTGAAGGCATATGACCAGGGTGAGTATCCGGAACGTTCCGGTTGGTGCTACACGCGCTTCTATGTGCCGCATGCCTATGACGCGGGACTGCGCATGCTTGACTCGGCGAGCACACTATGGAACGCGTTCGAGGATGCACACATCAAGGCCAACCTGGACGGACCTGTCGAAATCCCGATGAAATATTTTACAGCCGCAGTGGAAGCCGCACTGCTACTCAGCAATGCGAACGACAGCCCCACGCTGAGTTTCGATGGCGTGTTCTGGGCATCGATGGTCGAACGCAGCCGATACGTTTTAGCGCAGAAAGCCGGCAGCACCATCTTGACCGCAATCAGCAGGTGACAGCTCAATGCCTCGCCATCACCACGGCACGCGCGGGTCGCCCATGTTGTGGGCGACTGGATCCGCCGAGGCGCGCTTCACGTCGCGGCCCGAATGGAGCAGTGCCGGTGAATCGATGTGGATGCGGTTGTCGAAGTTTTCCTTATGCAATCAGCTGACGTTGCATGAACTGTCATGCCTGGTCCTCCTACCGTCAAATGAGATTTCCACCCACGGCGCAGATCTGCGTCGCGCCGATCGGTTCGACCAAGAACGACTGAGCGACCTGTTGGAGGCCTCTCCCGCTGCCGTCGCAGCCGGCTTTTGCTGCAGCAAGCCTACGCCTGGTTGGGTCGCGGCCAGCACCGAGCTGCGCTACTGTCGCGAGTGCTTGCAGCAGGGCTTTCATGCAGCATGGTTTCAGTGGAGCTTTATCAGCCGTTGCCCGCTGCATAAGCGGGCCCTCAGACTTGGCTGCCCCAGCTGTGCGATGCCCATCAAGTACGCTCTCCAAAGCGAGATGGCGGAGCATACGCTTGCATGTGCGTACTGTGCTCAACGGTGGGTGCCGGCATTGCATCTGCCCGCGGGGCGGTGCACGCCGATATCGGGACGCCCGGCTCGAATCCTGCGAAGATGGCAGGCCTGCGTCGGCGAATCCCACGCGCGCCTTTCCAAACCACTTCGTCGACAGCACGATCCGCTGACGGGCCAGTTCGTGACGGCGCGACGCAGTCATGCGGCATCGGTTCGCAGCACGGTGCACGTGCGCATATCGAACCGCCTTTACGACACACCGCCACCAACTATTCTGGAACTATTGGAAAGACGACCCCCTCCTGCACTGGTCGCGTTCCGACCGAATCCCGGCCCGTCCGAACCCTGCGACCCGTGTTTCGAACAGACAAGCTGGCCTCACTTCAGACAGCGGTTTCTTCAGTTCGAACGGACTCTTCAGCAGACTCAGGACACGCTTTTCGGTAACGCGCTGCGCAATATCGATGAGCGGGTCTGGACCACGCTGTGCCGTCAACAATTCGTCATCGCCACCGATACCCTAAGTGCCGACACGGCGGCCGCCATCGGTTGGCATCTGAGTTGGCTCGGTTTCGTTCGCGCGTGCGGCCGCATCGACCTTCTCTCGACGCCCGCACTGGGCCTGACCGGCTGGCTAGCTCATAGTCCCGACCGTCCCCACGCGATCGCGTACGCCGTGTGGACCGACCAGCTGACGGCATGGCTACAGGACGACCTGACGACGTCAGCCTGGGTTTGGCGGCACATCGTACTGTTTATGCGCAAGCACAAGTACTATCTCCTGCATCCCGCACTCGCGCGCCCGGCGGAACTTGCGGCATATCGCACGATTCGGTCGCGACAACATGACACCGCGTCAGCACCGCTGCACAGCAGCCCAAGGACCCTGAAACTCGACGCCGCCATGTCCACGAGATCGGACTACTTTACGTCAATCCGGGACTACTTCATTGATTAGCAAAGGAATTCCCCGCGACAACATCGCCGAATTCCCTGAATGGACGACTTTAGTAGCACTTTTCGGACGACTTTACTTCGTTTGACAAGAGTCAAAGCCACGAACAGGACGTTCGAGGACGACTGGGTCTTCGCGATTACTGTTCGAAATGGCAAAGTGACGGATATCCGGGAGTACATCGACACGCTTGCACTGGCGCGGGCCTCCGAACTTTAAAGCTGAAGCTAGCGATGAATCTATCAACAATAGTCAGTCAGTTGGGTCGAACTGAGTATGTGGAAGTCGCAGGCAGGCACGTTAGGTGCGAGTACTTTCCTCATTGAGGCGCGAACCCATGAAGCTTCACGCGCTGTATCCGACACGCCGCAGCACGTCAGGAAAGGCCCGCGATTTCATTGATGCCCTTATTGGTCACCTTGATATGATCAAGCTAACGTCCTCGCTCGACTAGCAACTGTCGTCCGCCAGGCGCGCGCCAAGGCATCGATAGCGGCAATTGACCCGACGAAAAAAATCATGGACGAACGTCGCTTAGCTGCATGCGGCGGCCTTCGAATGTCCAACTCCTTCGCCGGCTGACTGACCCGAACTGGCCGAACTCGACCCTTCGAGGCTCTATCGGGATTGCGCAAACGAACGTTTCAGCAGCTTCGGCGCGCGGTCGATACGGTGGTCGCGCGAGGGAGTGCGAAACCAGTTGCGTTACCAATTTCAACGGCAATAAGCTTACGCACCATCGAAAACTGCTCGTGCCGAGCTTTCACGTGCGCGACCCGACGCGTTTTACAAGCTCTATGCTGTGATTGGAAACGGTCTGCATGCACTGGTCAGTTTCCAGTGGAAATCAACAGCTATCACCAACGGGGAATGCCTCAGGACGACACAGATGTCAAAGCACCCATTCACCCATGAGGAAACGACGCACCAGAAGGTGCTACATCGGGAACTTGGCCCGATGGAAATGGCTTGGGGCAGTGGCACGACGAGATTGCCGCGTGGCTCGGCAATTGGCGCTTCGCGGTTCGGTCGGAGCGGATCGAAGCTGAAGAAAGCGTCGTCATCCAACGCGGCGTGTAAGTGAGCCCTGCTGGGGCGACCTCTGGGGGCGCCCCTAGCGTCCCGTTAATGACAGCGGTTTTGCCAGTGACCATGCACCTTCACTTTGTGGCATACGCGATGGTGTTGGTCGTCAGCCGCGTAAGCGGATGAAAAGGCGCCAAGCGTTAGAACGGCGGTAATGACGGCGAGAATGGACTTTTTCATGTGGCAATATGAAGTAGAAGGGAATGGAATCGTAGCAGTCTTAGATTACAGTGCCCCGAATGCGCGCCCGGCGTTAAAACTACCGGAGATCCCGCGCGAATCTGTCGTCAGCCTGAAGGCACGCTTCGATCTCTTCCATGAATCCTGCATGCCGTCGACATTGCCGGACTGTAGCGGTATATCGCCGTCCTTTCCGTGGATCCGCGCCATCGTCCGTGACCCTGAATATTTCGTTCATGATAATCACGCTTTTATGGCGTGACATGCGCCACGATTTGAAAGACACGCATCAGGTCGTCCTGGAGCTTGCCGCGAAGGTCTTTCGTATTCTCTTCGCCTTCGCAGTGTGAAAAGCGCTGTTTGCACAGAATTTATACCCGTGCTGAACGTCGAATAACTACGGGTGCCGCGCTTCCCGGCATGGCGTCTCTACCACCCAATTGGTCGCGGCGCGCAGTAGACCGCAGCAAAACGCAATTAGGTCTGTCGCGTCCAACGGACTACACCGACGTCGTCGCTTCAGGGAATGGTCTTCGCTTGCGGAGACGCGAACTCATGTAGCTGGAATTTACCGTTGTTATTGAACAGCCAGTCTTCCATCAAGTCTAGATGGCCACGCGCGTCAAGAAGGTCCTGAGGTGGTTGTGGCAAGGGTGATGCCCGGCGCAAGCTTGCAAGGGCAGCGCGCTCAGCGCCAGGGTCACCGTTGGTTCGGTAGACCGCGGACGACAAGACACGTCCTTCACCGTTCACGGTGAACGCCACCACCACGGAGCGCAGCATAGCTTGTGGCGTCCCATGCAACACAAGAGATGAATTGCGCTCGAGAATGTGTCGGGCCACGCGAATGCGGTATTGCTCGAGCGCGGCTGTATCCAATGGCTTCGTTGGGGCCGCCGCTGGTTGGCTAGTCATCGTTTTTGGTTCGAGCGGGTGCGTGACGGCGCAGCCCGTGACGGCGACTAGCAGCAACGCAAGGACGCTGACAATTAGGGTTGTCGTAATCCGTGCGGATCGCTGCTGCAGCGGAGGTAAGAAGTCGTGGACCATTGAAAATGCGCCTATAACCGTGTCTGACCGCAACATCCATGATAACCAGATTGATCGTGGCGACGATCCCGCTCGCCAAGTTCGACCCACCGCGGCTGCTCGAACCAGCGCCGCTGAACGACCGATTCTTTGACGTTTAAGGGTCGTTCGAAACGAACACGGATCCGGCGAGTTGTCAGGCTTAGCTCGGTCGGAGGCCGATTTCCATCCAGTTCTGCGTAGTGCGCTCGTCCACCTCAGATGAACAAAACTCGGGAACAGGGCGATGATGGCACAACCATTGCGACCGACATCTGACGACACGCCGCAATGGGCGCCCTTAGTCACAACCGCCGTAAAGGATTCATATGACCGACCCACGCAATGTTGCGCACGACAAGAAGGTCCAGCAAGAGAAAAAGCATCATGGCGAAGAGATAGCGCCCGACGCAGCACATATACCGCAGCCGGGGAAAAAACCGCATCTCAAGGTGGTCGACGACGGCGACGCGTCCCCGGAAGGAGACAGCGCGCAGTGAGTGATCTTCGAAGATCGAAGTCGTGATCCATAGCAACACACGAACTTTAATCGGGGAGTGCCGTCGCGCGGGTCGGACAGGTCAACGACCCTCCAAGTGCCGATGCCCGTGGTGATCCCGTCGTCAGGGGGAACAGCTAACTTCCGCGTATCTCCGTAAGGGCGCAAGTGCAAGTGCTTGCCAGCAAATGGCCCTGAGTGAGTCAAAACGCGCAGCCGCCGGGAAATATGACGATACTCCGTCGCGGCGGCGGATCGCGCCTTACCGATCGCGCGCTAAAGAGATGACTTGAACATTCGCCCGCAGAAAGGGATTGCGCGTGACCTCGTTTTGTCGTCGCTATATGTACGACGCACCTCCGGGGTCCTCATGTCGGCCTCGAAGTGGGTGGGGAACGGCGGCGCAGCAGCGGTTAGACGTGGCTTGCTTAACCCATTTTGGTGCCTGATTCCGCCGATCGCTCCTAGCAACAAAAAACCGTTGGCATCCTCCCAGATGAATCGAACACGTCATTCACCTCGAATCCTAGTTCCACCCATTTGAAGCGGAGCTATGCGCTACCGATTGCTACCGCGACATTAATGATCAAAATTATTGACCTGGATCCGCTCGCGCCTAGCATTAATGCCGTGGAAACGGGATCCTTGGGACCGCATTGTGGATCCGACCGACCAGGGATCTATCAGTACTTCTAAAAGATACGTGCCCCAAATTTGCGCCTAAATCTAGTGCCTGCCTGCCCCGGGTTGACCTCGTTACGCCAGAACCCGCGCATTTCGGAAAATCGTCCCGTCTACGTTTTCCTTAGCGCGATAACCTTGGGGTTGCCGTAGGATGACGTCCCTCTCAAATTCGAGTTTCCCCTGGAATCGAACGTTCGGCCGACGCTCAGCCGTTGGTTTTTTTATGGGGCGCCCCTTTTCTCATTGCGTATCGTTTTCAGAGTCATGGTGACGCATCTCTTCCCCTTCCGCTCCCCGGAGCCGGGAACAACCAGAAGAGCGCACGCCCCCGTTCTATGGCACTTGCGGGTAGGTTACTATGCAGCAAACTATGAGCGACCCATGTCCATCGAAAAACGAGAGCCTCCCCGAATTGTCGCGACTCTTGCGTTTCGCGTCGGAGGAAGCACGAATTCAACACACATCGCTGACGCCGTCGCTCAGATATGGAGCGAGGCTGCGTTCGCGTTAACGCCTATCATTGGCCAAGAAGGCGTCGCCGCATTGCTTAAACGAAGTCTGCATCTTTCCAGTTCCGCGCATGCCTGGCTGTCGATCGCGCCCCCAACTGTAAGCAAGCCGATCGATTTAGAAACGCTGAAGTCGCTCATCGCGGGTCAAACAGCGCTAGAGGCAACGGCCGGCAGTTCGGCGCTATTTTTGCAATTTTATGGATTGCTGACCACCCTAATCGGCCCATCTCTGGCCGACCGAATACTCGAATCGGCCTGGGTTGACCCATCAAGCGGCGAGACCGCGCAGGACCCCTCGTTATGAATGCCAAAGTCAAAATTAACCGCTTGGCGACCGGTGTCCCGGGATTGGATGAGGTGCTTGGCGGCGGTCTTCCGGAATTCTCTTTCAATTTGGTTGCCGGTCCTCCCGGGTGCGGCAAGACTACGCTCGCGCATCAGATCATGTTCGCTCTGGCCACGCCGGAGCGTCCAGCACTCTATCTGACGGTTCTCGGTGAACCGCCGCTGAAGATGTTGCGCTATCAGCAGCAGTTTGATTTCTTCGACAACGAGGCGATCAACCGCTCAGTTCGCTTTGTCAACTTGGGGGATGACACTCTAGAGGGCAACCTGGACCAAGTATTGAACCGCATAGTTGCAGAGGTCGAAACTTACTCTCCAGCGTTGGTGTTCATCGATTCGTTCCGCTCGGTTGTGCTTTCTGGCACGTCCCCGGCCGATCCGCCGAACGATTTGCAGCAGTTCATGCAACGATTGGGCATGATCATGACCAGTTGGCAGGCAACAACCTTTTTGATTGGCGAATATTTCACCGAGATAGATACAAATCCGGTCTTTACGGTCGCAGACGGTTTGATCTGGCTGCGCCAGAGCGTGCAGCGGAACTCAATGGTTCGCAAATTGGAGATCATGAAATTGCGCGGTCAAGCTACTCTGCCAGGGCTGCACTCGTTTCGTATCACCAACGCCGGCATCAACGTTTTTCCGCCCGCGAGTGCTGCCTTAAACACGGACCAACAAAACGGCGCAGACATCGTCCGCATCCCGATGGGCGTCCCGCGCCTTGACGAGATGTTGGGTGGTGGCCTTCCACGCGGATACTCCCTACTCGTGGCCGGCCCCTCGGGATCGGGTAAAAGCATTCTCGCGACGGCTTTTCTCGCCGAGGGCGCTCGCCTGGGTGAAAACGGTGTTTTTGCCGCGTTCGAACAGCGTCGACACCGGCCGCGAAGCGGAGCCTTGATGGATCTGATCGAATCAGATCGGGTGGGATTGGTCGATACACGCGCTCCGGACCTTTCCATCGACGAAGTGGTCGTTTTGCTCCGAACCCAGATCCGCCGACTCAAGGCGACCCGGGTGGTGATTGATTCGCTCTCGGGGTTCGAACTCGCTTTGGCACCAACTTTCCGTGAGGACTTTCGCGAGTCGCTTTTGCAGCTGGTTTCGGCGCTTTCCGCCGAAGGAGTGACGGTGCTGCTGACGTCGGAATTGGAGGATCGGTATTCCGATCTCCGTTTTAGCCCCTACGGCACGGCATTTCTGACAGATGCAATCATTGTGCAACGATATATCGAAGTCGGCAGTCGCTTGCGCCGTTTGATGGCTGTAGTAAAAGTCCGGGCGAGCGACCATTCCGACGAGCTGCGCGAATACACCATCAATGACAGCGGAATCTGCGTTGGGGAGATGTTGCCCGACCAGGAGGGACTGCTCGGCGGCCGCCCTACGCGCAAACACAACGCCGATGACACCTCACAGATTGCGTACCTTCGCAAGCCGGCAGGCAATTCTTAGGGGCACAGGTCGTGACCGGACCTGACGCTAAAACAGACGCTACGATCACTGCCGTGATCGACCTCGCGGACCTGCGCAAGCAGACGGATGAGGTGCGAGCCGAGCTATTGCGGTTGCGCCGCGCCGTGATCGACACGAAAATCAGCCTGGGGACCGTCCACGCGAGCGATCACCTCCGCGAGGCGAACGGAAAGCTTGTAATCGCAACACTTCAGGCGCAACTGGATTCCGAAATAGCGACCCGAACGCTGGGCGAAGTAACCAAAGCCAACGAAACTGATGCATTAACGGGCCTTCCGAATCGTCTTGTCTTGTTCGAAAGACTTTTCCAGGCAAGTGCTGAGACTAAACTCCGCGGTCGACGACTGGCCGTACTGTTCATCGACTTGAACGGGTTCAAGCAGATCAATGACACGCGCGGGCATGCTGCCGGAGACGAGGTCTTAAAGCAGGCGGCACAGTGCCTGGTGGCGTCGACTCGTCCGACTGACACCGTTTCACGCTACGGTGGCGACGAGTTCCTTGTCCTGCTAACCGACATATCGCGCGGCGACGCCGCCATTGCAGCGGGCCGAGTCGTCGAAGCGCTGACTTTTCCTGTACACGTTGGCGAGGTCGAACTATGGCTCACAGCGAGCGTGGGAATCAGCATTTATCCAGATGACGCCGAGGACGCCAAATCTCTCGTAGATCGAGCGGACACGGCGATGTACCGCGCCAAACGACGCGGACAGGGTGACGGTGGCTATGCGTTCTACGTTGAGGAAACGGTCAATATTGGTGACCTGCGCACGGGCGTTGATTTGACTTTGAAGCGCGCGCCTGAAATTGACCTTGCGGCGATGACGCCGCCTCGATACCTTGATCTAAAAGAGGCAAACGAACAACTGGTGATCGCTGCAATCGGAGCACAAGAGTTGCGCGCTGCGGCGGAGAAAGTCATAGTTCGACAGAATGAATTTCTTGCCGTGATAGCGCACGAACTGCGCAGTCCTCTGTCGCCAATACTTGCCGCAGCACAATCGCTGGTTCAAGCCGGAACGAGCGAACAGGTAATGTCACGCGTGCGAGGCATCATCGAACGGCAAGTAGCTCATATGTCTCGGTTGGTGACCGACCTATTAGATATGTCACGCGTGACAACGGGGAGATTCAGGCTCGACTGTCGGATTGTCGAGTTAAATGACGTCGTCGATTTGGCAATCGATACCTGTCGGCATCTGATCAGCACGCGCTTCCAAGAATTGAGCGTTCGCCGCCCCCCGTGTGAGTTGAAGATCAACGGAGACGTTGCGCGGCTGACTCAGGTGCTAGTTAATCTGATGGACAATGCGTCTAAGTACACCCCGGAAGGCGGAGCGATCAACCTGGCGATGGAGGTAGACAAGGCATCGGTCGTTTTAACCCTGACTGACACTGGAATCGGAATCACGCCTGAGGCCCTGCCTCACGTCTTTGAACCGTTTCTGCAAGATGCGCATGCTATTGCATATAACGACGCTGGGCTTGGTATTGGACTGACGGTCGTACGCGAACTTGTCGTAGCACACGGCGGGAGCGTGGTAGCTCAAAGCGCAGGCAGCGGCCGAGGAAGTTGCTTCGTCGTCACGCTTCCGCTCGCCCATCTGTGATGATTGACGCATCCGGTTCAGCCAAAAGGCGTAGCAATGCATTTGCATCAGCTGGTTTGACCAAGTAGCGATCAAAGCCGGCGTCCTTCGCCCGCGTCTGGATGAGGGCGTCTCCATACCCCGACAAGGCGATCGCGAACGGCATCTTTTGTCGCCCCTCACTGCGAAGCCGTTGCATGAGTTCGATTCCGTCCATTCCCGGTAAGCCAATGTCGCAAATTAGTATGTCGTACGCGTTGTTCATGGCCATCAAAAAGCCGTTTTCTCCGTCGCTCGCGATACTTACCGTATGCCCCTCAAGCTCAAGGAACGTGCTCATCGCATCTCTGGCATCCAAGTTGTCTTCGACCAACAGGACGCGCCGATTTCTCGGTGACAAAGCTTGTTCGGGCTCGACATAGCTGGGCGCCTGCGTGCGATCATAGACCGGAAGGGTCACTGTAAAAGTACTGCCGAGATTTAATCCGCCGCTATGGGCTTCGACCGTACCTCCGTGTAAGTGGACGAGATTACGCACGATATTGAGTCCGATACCCAGGCCACCTTCGGATCGGGCCAAAGGACGTGGACCCTGAGTAAATAGCTCGAAAATCGAAGGCAGCAATTCAGCTGGAATTCCCACGCCTTTCTCTTGAACCGTCACCACGACGTTGCCAGCGGCAATTGTTGCCGAGAGCGAAATTTCTTTCCAATCAGGTGTGAATCGGGATGCGTTGATCAAAAGGTTAGAAAAGATTTGGGCTAGGCGTACGGCGTCGCCATTGATCACGATAGGTTCGAACGGAACGCTAACCTTTATCGTCTGGTTATGTTCGTCTAAATACGTTTGGACAGTTTCCACTGCCCGGTCGAAGACTTCGGCGAGCGCGATGGGTTGGACCACTAGCGCCACTTTGCCGCTGTTTATCCGTGCTACGTCCAGAAGACCATCGAGTAACCGTGCCATGTGGGCGGCCTGACGACTGATGATTTGCTGGATCTTGAGCAATTGAGGCGATGCGCTTGAAATCTTCCCAAGCATCGCCGAAGCAGTGGTGATCGGCCCTAATGGATTGCGCAGCTCGTGCGCTAACATTGATAAATATTCCTGCTGTCTCCGATTCATCGCCTCCGCTTCGTCTTGCAAAGATTGGGCGTTAAGCGTCGCTACGACCAAGTTTTCATTCGCGTCGCGGAGTTGCAGAACCAACTCCTCGAGCGCATTTTTTTCCCTGGCTGCTTCGCGCAGCGCGGCGACCTCCTCGACCAGGGCGCTTATCCGCAGGCGCGTCTGTTCAACAGTCAGCTCAGCCGGGAACATTGTTTCGTTGAGCGTACTCGGTGGGCGGCCTCCGATTCCGTTTTTCTCTTCAGACATGGGCCGTCCCACACAAGGCTTGCATTTGATTAGCTGGCAAGCAACGTGCACCTGCATGCGTTTGTGGGCATCTGCAGGTCCAACCCATCTCATCAATCTTCTCCGACTTTCGACGCCTGATTTCGTCGCAATCAGAGCAGGAGGCTGGGAACAACAGCAAAATGTTTCCAAGGGGATCTTGGTCGCTCATATGGCACTCGCGTGACGTCCGGTTTTTTTTGTACGACTCGTCTCTGCCACGCCCTACTTGGCGGCCACTTCGGCGATTTTGCGATGAAACGTCAGTCGGCGAATAGCATGATCGTCACTTAGTTGTCTTTTTAAGACACGCGAGAATACACGTTCGTCAGAACAACTCCTTGCACACGCAATGCGCGGGCCACCTACGCGGCGAGGGGTAAAAACTTGGCTGCGGTTCCCCTAAATCTTTCCTTACATTTGGAGTTAGAAACAAACTCGGTTGATGCGACGCGCGTGTTTACAATGTCGATCATCGCTGGTTTACGGCGGGTTGACCCCTGGCATCTCGGGAGCATAGATGGAGCTGCATCGTTTTATCCAAGAGCATATGGA
>Ga0209901_1000335_pt1 | contig 20351 bp, 20 predicted proteins | sample OrgsoiDNA_201058_FD_185806 | JGI IMG/M metagenome (GOLD analysis project Ga0209901, IMG submission 185806) | Permafrost soil microbial communities from the Arctic, to analyse light accelerated degradation of dissolved organic matter (DOM) -... | ecosystem: Environmental > Terrestrial > Soil >...
GCGCTCCGGGCGCTGGTAAAGGTACACAGGCTCAATTCATCATGGAGAAATATGGCATTCCGCAAATTTCTACCGGTGATATGTTGCGCGCAGCTGTGAAAGCCGGAAGTGAACTCGGCAAGAAAGCGAAAGAAATTATGGACGCCGGGAAACTGGTGACCGATGAATTAGTGATTGCACTGGTAAAAGAGCGTATTCAGCAAGAAGATTGCCGTAAAGGTTTCCTGCTGGACGGCTTCCCGCGCACTATTCCACAGGCTGATGCGATGAAAGACGCAGGCATCAAAGTGGATTACGTTCTGGAATTCGACGTACCGGACGAACTGATCGTTGATCGCATCGTTGGTCGTCGCGTACACCCGGGCTCTGGCCGCGTGTACCACATCAAATTCAACCCTTCGAAAGTGGAAGGCAAAGATGATGTGACCGGCGAAGACCTGATCACCCGTAAAGACGATCAGGAAGAAACCGTGCGTAAGCGTCTGGTGGAATACCATGAGCTTACCGAACCGTTGATCTCTTACTACAGCAAAGAAGCTGAAGCAGGTAACACGAAGTATGTGCGCATCGACGGCACACAGAAAGTGGACGAAGTGCGTCAGGAATTAGCTCAGATCCTGGGTTAATGATTTTCAGCTTATAAACCGCATGACACAAAGGCGACTCCGGTCGCCTTTGTTATTTTTAGTCCAGCGTGCTTTTTCCTGTTCCTTTCCTTGATTACTCCTGCCATTGGCTGTTATCGGTTCCGATTGAGCATATTTTCGTTACAATATGGAGCGTTACGTCGAAGCCCTGCTTGGTCGCTTCGTGTCATTCTGGCCGGTTGGCCATTTTAATTTAGGAAATTCAGCATGATGCAGACGAAATTCGGTGTATTACTGGTTAATCTCGGTACACCCGAAGCACCAACGCCGCAGGCCGTGAGAAAGTATCTGGCTGAATTTTTAAGTGATATCCGCGTTGTCGACACCAACCGGCTAATCTGGTTGCCTATCCTTTATGGCGTGGTTTTGCCGCTGCGCTCAACGCGTGTCTCCAAACTCTACAAAGCCGTATGGATGGAAGAGGGCTCACCGCTGATGGTCTTCAGCCGTCGTCAGCAAAAAGCGCTGGCCGAACGCCTGCCGGGTACGCCGGTTGAACTGGCGATGAGCTACGGGAATCCGAGCATGCAGAATTCGATTTCGAAGCTGCTGGCGCAGGGCGTGACCAAAATGGTGGTGCTGCCGCTTTACCCCCAATACTCCTGCTCAACCAGTGCTGCCGTATTTGACGGTGTGGCGCGGGTGCTGAAAGATCAGCGTCGGCTACCTTCAGTCAGTTTTATCCGCGACTACGCTGAACATCCGGCCTATATCTCAGCGTTAAAAGCCACCGTATTGCGCTCCTTCGCCGAACGGGGCGAGCCGGACCGCCTGATCCTCTCCTTCCACGGTATCCCTAAGCGCTTTGTTGCGCTGGGAGATGATTACGAGCAGCGTTGTCATGACACTACGCAGGCATTGACTGAAGCCCTCGGTCTGCCGACCGGTAAAATCATGCTGACCTTCCAGTCGCGCTTTGGCCGTGAACCGTGGTTGACACCTTATACCGACGAGACGCTTAAAGGCCTGCCTGCACAGGGCATCAAGAATATTCAGATCATGTGTCCGGGCTTTGCGTCAGACTGCCTGGAGACGCTGGAAGAGATCAAAGAAGAGAACCGTGAGATCTTTATGCACGCTGGCGGTGAACGCTTCGACTACATCGATGCGCTCAACGATCAACCCGAGCATATTGACCTCTTGCAGCAGCTGGTTACTCAGCATTTCTAACCGGCACGGCTATACCCATCATGCTGCGAGTTGCGTCTTTGTTGGCTAGGTTCGTTCACCCGAATCACTGACTTGAGTGAGCTCATCGGGATACGCTCTCTTGCCGCCTTGATGCACCTCGTATCATCTTGGGTATAAACAGTAACAGACATATTTCGCGCTTTTGAATCACTGAGAACATCAATGAAATTTCCTGGTAAACGTAAGTCAAAACACTATTTCCCGGTCAGTGCACGTGACCCTTTATTGCGCGATTCGATGTTGCAAGAGATGCAACCGGACAGCGAAGCGGGAGCGTCTTATATTGTCGGTATTGACCAGACCATGGTGGATATCGAAGCCCGGGTAGATGAAGACTTCGTTGCGCGCTATGGCCTTAAAGCCGGTGAATCGAGCGTGATTGACGACGATACGGCCGAAGCGCTCTATCAGGAACTGATGGGCCAGGCGTTGATCACTCATCAGTTTGCGGGGGGAACCATTGGTAATACCCTGCACAACTATTCGGTGCTGGCGGACGATCGCTCGGTGCTGCTCGGCGTAATGTGCAGCCATGTGCAGATCGGTAGCTACGCCTACCGCTATTTGTGCAATACCTCGAGTCGAGTGGATCTCAACTATCTGCAAGGTGTAGACGGCGCCATTGGCCGCTGCTTTACGCTGATCAGTGACAGCGGCGAGCGTACCTTCGCCATCAGCCCCGGCCATATGAACAATTTGCGTGAAGAAAGCATACCTGAAGAGGTGATTGCCGGTGCCTCAGCGCTGGTGCTGACTTCTTATCTGTTGCGCAGCGGCGAAGGCGAACCGATGCCACAAGCCACCATGCAGGCCATCGCTTATGCCAAAAAGCATCAGGTACCGGTGGTGCTGACGCTGGGTACCCAGTTTGTGATCGCTGAGAATCCGCAGGCATGGCGTGACTTCCTGCGCGATAATGTCTCTATTCTGGCGATGAATGAAGACGAAGGTTTTGCCCTGACCGGTCTGAAAGATCCCCTGATGGCAGCAGATAAAGCGCTGGAGTGGGTCGATTTGGTCTTATGCACCGCCGGGCCGAACGGTCTGTTTATGGCCAGTTACACCGAACAAGAGTTCAAGCGGACCACCAATCATCCGCTGCTGCCTGGTGCCATTGCCGAATTTAACCAGTATGAGTTCAGCCGAGCCATGCGCCGTGACTGCTGTCAGACTCCGTTGAAGATCTATTCGCACATCGCACCTTACATGGGCGGGCCGGAGAAGATCATGAACACTAACGGTGCCGGAGACGGTGCTCTGTCTGCGTTGTTGCACGACATCGCCGCCAACGGATTCCACCGCAGCAGCGTACCGAACTCCAGTAAGCACTCCCGCGACTACCTGACCTATTCTTCACTGGCGCAGGTGTGTAAGTACGCGAACCGCGTGAGCTATCAGGTACTGAATCAGCATTCACCGCGATTAACGCGCGGGTTACCGGAGCGGGAAGATAGTCTGGAAGAGTCATATTGGGAACGTTGAGTTTATTGGGGCGTCGGCCCACACCGACTGGAGGGACGCAGTTGCTCGTCCCTCTGGGCTCCCCGCTCTTTAAACTGCGCGCTATCGCTGAATCGGGATGGCCGTGTTTCAGTCACTTCAGTTATAGCCGTATTTCTTATTTATAAAGAGGGCCGCCGCGTTGCGGTTCCTTCACTTTAGGTTCGGGCCAGCTCGAAATAACCCCGCTCGCCGTTTCTCACCGTTCGTTCAGCGCCATTTTTGAATGCGGCCCAGGCTTTTAGATCGAAAGTTTATTTGTTACTCCGGCCTGACGTACTACGATACTCATTTGCAGGTTCTTATCATCAGTGGGGAAAACAATGACACAACCAGCCACAGAAAAACCAACCCTTCATCTGCTCTGCGGAAAGATAGCGTCGGGTAAATCCACCTTGTCAGCCAGTCTTGCCGCACGTCCCCTGACGGTGATTATCAGCGAAGATCAATGGCTGGCGCGTCTGTATGCCGGGGAAATGCACAGCGTGGCGGATTATGTTCGTTGCTCAGCTAAACTGCGGGAGGCCATGGCACCGCATTTGATTGCTTTGCTGCAAGCCGGGATGTCCGTGGTACTCGACTTCCCTGCCAACACGCTGGCAAACCGCCAGTGGATGAAGGGCGTTGTTGAACAGTCAGGTGCCGACCACCAGTTGCACTATCTGGAGGTGGCAGATGAGGTATGCAAATCCCGTTTACGTGCTCGTAATCAGGCCGGTGAGCATGATTTTTCTGCCACCGATCAGCAATTTGACTTAATCAGCAGTTATTTTGTGCCGCCAACTGAAGAGGAAGGTTTCACGGTGGTGTTGCATCACTAAACGTGGGGGCAGAACCCCGAAAGATCAACCTCCCCCTGTTAAAGGGGAGGTTGGCTTTAACGCAATGTGATTCATGGATCTGAGCTTAAATCGGACAAAACGGCCGTTTACCCTCCTCGCTCATCGTATCCACGTGCAGCATGTTCAGCATACTATTGGCGATTTCCCGTTCCCCCATCACCACTTCGTTAGCACCGCGCTCCATGATGTAGTTCACTTCGTCGTCATAGTGGGCGCGGGCAATGATCTCAATATTCGGGCGCTTGGTGCGGGCAGAGGCGACAATCTCACCGGCTTCATAACCGTTGGGAATGGTGACCAGCAACCAGCGTGCGCAGTCGAGGCGCGCCAGATCCATCACTTCCTGATTGGCCGCATTACCGAGTACGGTGCTGATCCCCTGCGCGCGCAGGGCTTCAACACGTGGGCGGGAATTCTCAATCACCACCAGAGGGATCCCGGCGGCCTGGAGTTTTTCACCGAGCAGGCTCCCAACGCGGCCATATCCAACCAGTAAGGCGTGGTTACAGAGATCGAAGGGGATCTGTTTCTCGTCCTCGACGGCCTCTTCAATACTCTGATCCTCAATGGTTTCCGTTTTGACCAGATACCGCTCCAGCAGGCTGAACAGCAGCGGATTGAGCATAATCGACAGAATAGCCCCGGCCAGCACCAGGTTACGGCCATGTTCTGACAGCAAACCGAGCGTGATACCCAACCCCGCCAGAATAAAGGCAAACTCACCAATTTGCGCCAGACTGACCGAGATGGTCAACGCTGTTCGCCGTGAGTGGCCGAAGGTTTTCACCAGCAGGAAGGCGGCGATGGACTTGCCGAACACGATAATGCCCAGCGTTGCCAGTACCGCCAGCGGCTCATGCAGAATAATCAGTGGGTCAAATAACATGCCGACCGACACAAAGAACAGCACCGCGAAGGCGTCTCGCAGTGGCAGCGTATCGTGCGCGGCGCGGTGGCTCAGTTCTGACTCGTTCAGTACCATCCCGGCAAAGAACGCACCCAGCGCAAAGGAGACGTCGAACAGTTTGACGGCGCCATAGGCGATACCCAACGCCAGCGCCAATACGGCCAGGGTGAAGAGTTCGCGTGAACCGGTACTAGCGGTTTTGGCAAGAATCCACGGCACCAGACGACGGCCAACCACCAGCATCAGCGTAACGAAGGCGACAACTTTGCCGAGCGTGATCACCAGTTCCAGAGCGAGGTCGGTGAAACTGGAGTGATTGCTTTCAATCATATTGCTGAAGGCAGGCAGCAGAACCAGTGCCAGCACCATCACCAGATCCTCAACAATCAGCCAGCCGATGGCAATCTGCCCGCGCTGGCTGTCAATCAATTGCCGCTCCTCCAGTGCGCGCAACAACACCACGGTACTGGCGGTTGAAAGGCATAAACCGAACACCACACCCGCACCTAGATCCCAGCCGAGCAGCCGCGACAAACCAATACCGAGCAGCGTGGCGACCGCAATTTGTATCACCGCACCAGGAATGGCAATGGCTTTAACTGCCAGAAGATCTTTGAGGGAGAAATGCAAACCTACGCCGAACATCAGCAGGATGACACCAATTTCCGCCAGCTCTGGCGCCAGAGAGGTATCTGCGACAAAGCCCGGCGTAAAAGGCCCAGCCAGCACGCCGGCGGCCAGATAGCCTACAAGAGGGGAAATTTTAAGACGATTGGCAAGCATCCCGAACAGGAACGCCAGCACCAGGCCGCCGACGATAGTGGTAATCAAGGGCGTAGAATTGTGCATCCAGACTCCTTCTATTAATGCTTCTTACCTATATGTAAGAGATTGTTAATCAGTTTATTGTATATCGAGATTTGATGTGCAAAAAAAAGTGCCCTGAATGTCAAAAAGACCAGATTGGATATAAATCCGGCCGGGAGGGATATTTTGTAGGGTTTAGCACTTAAAGGTTCTATCCGGTAAGGCGGGTGCGCTGCCGATACTTCAGTATCGGCAGCGGAAGGCAGGAGGTTTAGGACTGTTTCTGTTCGAGATTCGGCAGGAATGCCGTAAGAATTCCGAGGAGCGGCAGGAAGGCGCAGATCTGATAGACCAGCTCGATGCTGGTACGGTCAGCTACGTAGCCGAGAACCGCAGCGCCGAGACCGCCCATCCCAAATGCCAGACCGAAGAACAGCCCGGAAACCATGCCGACTTTGCCCGGAATTAGTTCTTGAGCGAAAACCAGAATCGCCGAGAACGCTGACGCCAGAATCACCCCGATGATCACGCTCAGTATGCTGGTCCACATCAGGTTGGCGTGTGGCAGCATTAGCGTGAAAGGCGCGACGCCAAGGATTGATGCCCAAATGACGTATTTACGGCCAATCTTATCGCCAATCGGCCCACCTATAATCGTACCGGCCGCCACGGCGAACAGAAACACAAACAGATGAATCTGCGCGTTTTGAATCGACACGCCGAATTTGTGGATCAGATAGAAGGTGTAGTAGCTGCTCAGGCTGGTCAGGTAGAAGTATTTGGAAAATACCAGCACCAGCAAAATGCCCATCGACAGCGCCACGGTTTTGCGCGGCAGCACCGTCACATTATTAGGTACCGGCCCACGTTTTTTGATGATCTGCTGTTGCTGGCGGTACCACTTACTGATTTGCAGCAGCACCACAATGCCGAGCAGCGCCGCCAGTGAGAACCACGCCACGTTGCCTTTGCCATAAGGGGCGATAATCAGTGCTGCCAATAATGGCCCGAGAGAACTGCCGAAGTTGCCCCCCACCTGGAAGACAGACTGCGCCAGACCGTGACGTCCGCCGGAGGCCATGCGTGCCACTCGGGAGGATTCAGGGTGGAATACCGAAGAACCTGTACCGACCAACGCCGCCGCCAGCAGCACCAGCGGGAAGGTCTGCGCGACGGAGAGCAGCAGCAGGCCAGACAAGGTGAAGCCCATACCTATCGGCAAAGAATAGGGCTGCGGATGTTTATCGGTGTAATAACCAATCAGCGGCTGGAGTAATGAGGCGGTGATCTGGTAGGTCAGGGTGATCATGCCGATCTGCGTAAAGCTTAGGGAAAACTCATTTTGCAGCAACGGGTAAATGGCGAGGATCAGCGACTGGATCATGTCATTAAGCAGGTGTGAGACGCTTATCGCCGCCAGAATAGAGAAAGCGGTGCGTTTCGCCGCGCTCACCGGTGGGGGAGCAGGGATGTCAGTACGGTCGGTCATTCTGTCGGGCCTTTCTTATTGTAATATCCCTTCATCTTTCAAGCCGCAGAGGCGTTGGCTGCGCTCCATCACCCGAATCACTTACCTTTGTCAGATCATCGGGATTCACGCGCTTGCCGCCTTCCTGCATCTTGAAATCTATTGGGTATAGGTAGTGGGTTGAGTCAGTCGATTTTTGCGATGTCAGCAAACTTTCCCCGGAGCAGTTGACAAAGATCGCTGGCGGCAAGTTCAATATCAAGCCCGCGTTTACCGCCGGATACAAAAAGGGTGGAAAAATTCTGCGCAGAGGTGTCAATCACCGTAGGCAACAGTTTTTTCTGCCCCAGCGGGCTGATCCCGCCTACCAGATATCCGGTGACGCGCTGCGCAAGCTGCGGATCTGCCATCTCGGCTTTCCTGGCACCCAGTGCTTTGGCGACTTTTTTTAGATCCAGCTGAGTGGCTACCGGCGTTACCGCCACAGCAAGATTCTTTGCCTCACCGTTAAGCGCGACGAGTAACGTTTTGTAGACCTGATGCGCATCCAGCCCAAGTTTTTCTACCACCTCATCGCCGAAGTGAGTCTCGCCGCTGCTGTGTTCATAAGGATGAAGTGTAAAGGCTATCTTGTTCTTTTCTAATAAATTAACCGCTGGTGTCATGACCCCTCCCGACAGAACATTCCAATAAAAAAGTCACCGTGTCTGTTGCCCTAAAAGGCGTCAGGTATTCACGATGACTTAATTAGCGAAAAAATAATAACCTTGCTCAATCTTTTGATAGTAAACAACAAAGCCTGTTTCTTGAGCAGATCATCAATACTAGTCCAGCGAATGGTTGTTGCCAAGACCCAATACAGATTGCTAACCTACCGCCGCCGGTGCTGCACCCTGCAAAGAGTCAGTACTGAAGCTTATAACTAATAAAATGAAGTTCCTCTTTGACTGGCCAATAGCGATATTGGCCATTTTTTTATCTTTTTCTTCATGCTTCGCGCTGTCTTGATGTGTTAAAAGCTGGCGCCACAAATGATTTGAAGAGGCGGTTATTCGCCCTCAACGTTTTCCTTCCAGCAACAGATCCGGCAGATTTCCTTCGCCATACAGATGCAGCGCACCTACAGCTACCACGTATTTGCCCGCAGGCAGGGCGTTGAGCTGCTGTTTCCAGCGCTGATTACGTTGGTGCATCAACACATCGTACAACTCATTGCTGAAGGTGTTGGGCAGTTGCTCCATGGCCTGACTTGGCTGAGACTCCAGCCACCAGCTGATCATGGTTTGCAGCAGGCGTGCGTTGGTATGCCAGTGCGTCAGGGTATCGTCGAGCAGCGCTCTGCCATCCTCGGGCAGCTGTTGCAACAGTGCCAGTTGCTCCTGCGGACCTTCGAGTTCGATCACTTTTTTCTGTTGCTGTCGCGCGGCCTGCAGCAGCTGGTAGTCAATACCGTATTCACCCCGCAGACCCAGCCTCTGTGCCTGTCCGGCCTGCAGCATCAGCGCTACCTGCCAGCAGGGGAGACGACTCATGCTGTACACCGACGTGCCAAGTTCATCGCACAGACTTTCGAACTGCTGAAATTGCTGTTCAGTCAGGCGTTCGGATAGGGGAGAGAGGTCATCCGTCTGGCCAAAAGGGGAGTCAGCACCGCTGATGTCTGCTTCGACAATCAGCGCGTCAGCCTGAGACAGGCGAGTAAGCAGGATATCGGGCAGCGGTTGCATATCCATGGTGCCCATGTGAATGCTGCCCACCAGATGTAAATGCCTGTCGCCGGGGAGCTGAATGTCCATGGCCGGATAGTGATATTCAGCAGGCGAAAGCAGACCCAGCCAGCGGGCAAGCTGGTAAAAAATATGGCCCATATGGCATTGTCTCCTCCAGTGAATGAAGGGACATGCTAGCGCGTCAGCAGTTCAGCGAACAGGGGGAAAGTCCTGATTTTTAGGGGAGAAGTCAGGATGCCAGTGTGGCGTGGTACCCGGCTTCTTCAACCGCATCGATCAATTGCTGGGCAGACGCTGAACTTTGCACAACGGCTTTATTCAGTTCAACGTCAACCTGAGTGGTGCCGGGTATGGCTTCCAGTGCTTTACGTGTAGAGGCCACACAGTGCCCGCAAGATAAACCTTCAAGATGCAAAACGGTGGTAGTCATCATATTTTCCTCATAATAGCCGGTTGGCCTTTTTCGATTCAGGCAGTAGGATAAACCTTCCAGCAAGGTGAAGGTCAAGGGGCAACATGAATATCAGCGATGTGGCAAAAAAAACCGGACTTACCAGCAAGGCGATCCGTTTTTATGAGGAGAAGGGGCTGGTCACCGCGCCGATGCGCAGTGAGAACGGCTACCGCAGTTATGCGCCTAAACATATCGAGGAGCTGACACTGTTGCGGCAGGCACGTCAGGTGGGCTTTACCCTCGAAGAGTGTCAGGAGCTGGTAGCGCTGTTCCATAATCCTGAGCGTCATAGTGCGGACGTCAAAGCCCGCACCCTGGAGAAGGCCGCCGAGATTGCGCAGCATATCGAAGAACTGAAGGAGATGCGCCAACGGTTGCTGACGCTGGCAGAGTCTTGTCCGGGTGATGAAGGGGCAGAGTGCCCGATTATCAATAATCTTACGGGGTGTTGTTCTTCCCCGGCTCAACCCGCAAAGTAATCCCTTCAACGTGGGTGATTATCACGTCATCACCCACGCTTAACGGCGCGGTGCTGGTAATGCGCCAGGTACTGTCGCCGATGCGCACACGGCTGTAGCCGTTACTCATGGGTTCAAGCACCGTCGCGTGCTTACCGACCATCTGCTGGCCACGCTGATTCAGTGAACTGTTCTGCGGGTCAGACTTTTGCCTGCTGGTCAGCCAGCGCCACCACAGCCACGCGGCCACCATGGTTAGCACGGCAAAGCAGACCCCCTGCCACTCCCACGACAGCGGCAGCACCCAGGTCAGTAAACCCACCAGCGCCGCCGCAATGCCGCTCCACAGCAAATAACCGCTCGCACCGAGCAGTTCCGCTGCCAGCAGCAGGCCGCCGAGCGACAGCCAGAAAAGGTGCGGGCTTGCTATAAGCTGTTGCAGCATTACTTGCCGCCTTTGGTTTCTTTCAGTAATTCAGCGATACCACCAATCGAGCCCATCAGGCTGCTGGCATCCAGCGGCATCATGATCACTTTGCTGTTGTTGGCCGAGCCGATTTTCGTCAGCGCGTCGGTATATTTCTGTGCCACGAAGTAGTTGATGGCGTGAACGCTGCCTGCCTCTATGGCTTCGGACACCATTTTGGTCGCCTGCGCTTCCGCTTCGGCGGCACGTTCACGGGCTTCTGCCTGCAAGAAGGCTGACTGACGTTCACCTTCAGCTTTCAGGATTTGCGACTGCTTTTCACCTTCGGCACGTAAAATGGCGGACTGACGCACCCCTTCGGCTTCCAGAATGTCGGCACGCTTGGTACGTTCGGCTTTCATCTGGGCGTTCATTGCGGAAACCAGTTCAGCGGGAGGGCGCACGTCACGGATCTCAATACGGGTGATTTTTACGCCCCATGGATTGGTCGCTTCATCGACGATATGCAGCAGACGGGCGTTGATGTTGTCACGTTGTGAGAGCATCTCATCGAGTTCCATCGAACCTAGTACGGTACGGAAGTTAGTCATGGTCAGGTTGACGATCGCCTGTTCCAGATTACTCACTTCATACGCCGCGCGCGCCGGGTCGATAACCTGAATAAAGCACACGGCATCGATAGCTACGTTGGCGTTATCGCGGGAGATGATCTCCTGGGAAGGAATATCCAGCACCTGTTCCATCATGTTGATTTTGCGGCCCACGCGGTCAACGAACGGCACCACCAGATTCAGGCCCGGCATCAGGGTTTTGGTATAACGGCCAAAGCGTTCGACGGTCCACTGGAAACCCTGTGGCACAATTTTGACGCCGGCGAATACCACCAGCAGCGCGAGAACAATAATAATGGGGATTACGGTCAGCATGGTATACAACTCCTGTAACTCGGTGTCCTGAGTGTTTTTCCGGTTTTTCCAGCAAAAACAGATTCCTGTAAGCATAATAACAAACTTTGCTCGGCAGGGATTGTCGCACAGTTCGTCACTAAGGCGTATTGATTAAGGATAGTTCAGGGGACAGAAAGCGGGAGTCGGGGCAGAAAACAACGCGGCGACCGGCATAAGGGGCCACCGCGTGAAGATCATTAGTAGAGCAGGGAATAAAGCTGGCGGCGGTATTTCGCGGCCAGCGCGTCGCCGGTGCCCAGTGCGGCCAGAATATCCATCAGCGTTTTACGCGCTGCGCCGTTTGCTGCACCGAGATCTTTCTTGAGTGGCCGCATTAGCAACTCAAGCGCCTCTTCGTTACGCCCGACGGCGTGCAGTTGCAGGCTGAGTTTCACTGCCAGTTCTACGTTCTCCGGCTCCAGTTGCAGCTGCTGCTGCAACTGTTGGATTTCAGGTGTATCAGCGGCCTGTTTCAGCAGTTCAATTTGTGCCACCAGCCCCTGATAACGGGAATCTTTATCCTGCAAAGGAATGGTTGCCAGCACCGCTTCGGCATCTTCACTGCGATTAAGCTGAATCTGGACTTCCGCCAGCATCAGGCCGATGTCACTGCGCTGATGGCTAAGCTGCCATGCCTCTTTCAGCAATGGCAGAGCGGCGGTCAGATCGCCTGCTTCAATCAGTTCCTGTGCCTGAGCCACTTTCAGCTCTTCCTCTTTCGGCAGAACTTTCTGCAACAGTTCACGGATCACTTCTTCTGGCTGTGGTCCCTGGAAGCCATCCACCGGCTGACCGTCTTTAAACAGGTAGACCGCGGGAATCGAGCGCAGGCCAAACTGTTGGGCGATAGCTTGCTCAGCGTCGCAGTCGACGCGGGCGAGGATCAACTGGCCGGCATATTCGGCAGCCAGCCGCTCGAGGATCGGGCCGAGCTGCAGGCAATGCTGGCTGCGCTCAGACCAGAAATAGAACATCACCGGCAGCGACATGGACTGTTCCAGCGTCTGGTGCAGGTTAGTTTCGTTGATATCGATAATCGAAGGTTGTGCAAGCATGAGTTAAGTTCTCTTATTTCTGACGCAACGGCATGAGTATACAGGTTTAAATGGGGGCGACTTTCGCCGCTTCAACCCCCGAAAACCGTGGCGTTAACTATTACCACGCAGCACTTTGTCCAGCAGGCGGCCAGGCAACAGGCGTTTTAGCACCGATAACGCGTGGGCGACCAGCGTGACCGGATAGCGTAACCGTGCTTGCGGGCTCTCTAAAGCATGGCGTAATTTGGGCAATACTGCCTCCGGCGTCAGGGTAAAACGCTGAGCAATACCGGGGTTATTCACCGGTTTATCGGCCTGTGACTGGTTGACGTTTTGGGTGAAATTGCTGCTGAGCGGACCGGGTTCAATCAGGCTGACCTGAATACCCGTGCCGTGCAGCTCCATGCGTAACGTGTCGGACCAGGCTTCCAGCGCAAACTTACTGGCTGCATACGCGCCGCGACCCGGCGTGCTGACCAGTCCCATCACTGAGCTGGTCTGAATGATACGGCCTTCTCCATGCGCCAGCATGGCCGGTAACAGCAGCTGCGTCAGTTGATGTGTGCCGAACAGGTTGGTGGAAAATTGCTGTTCGAACTGTTCGCGGCTGACGGTATGCAGCGGGCCGTAGACGCCATAACCGGCATTATTAAACAGGCCGTAAAGCCGATTACCGGTAAGGGTGAGAACGTCTGCGGCAGCGTTAGCTACGCTTTGTTTGTCATCCAGATCCAACTCAATGGTTTCAAACCCCAACTGACGCAGGTTTTCAATATCCTGCGTTTTACGGCAGGCGGCCAGAACGCGATAACCCCGGTTACGTAAATCCTGTGCGGCTACCAGGCCAATGCCGCTGGAGCAGCCGGTAATCAATACTGCTTTTTGCATAACTTTACCTGTCAGAAGCCCCTATTTTTCAGGACTGTGGTTTACTTAGGGTTTCGCCGCAGATGTGACCAGCGGTGCCAGTTTGTCTGCCATCCAGTCCGCGATAAACGACTGGGCGGCCTGTGCCGGATGCAAACCGTCGTCCTGCATCCATTCCGGTTTCACGGCGACCTGTTCCATGAAGAAAGGTACCAGCGGAATGTCGTTTTGTTTGGCTAGCGCTGGATAAATCGCATAAAACGCGTCGGTATAACGGCGGCCATAGTTTGGCGGCAGGCGGATTTGCATCAATAAGGGCTGGGCGTCCGCCTGTTTGACTCGTGTAATAATCTGGGTCAACGTTTGAGCGATAGCCGGTGGCGCAAAACCGCGCAGACCGTCGTTGGCCCCCAGTTCAATCAACACCCAGCGTGGATGATGCTGCTTGAGCAGCGCAGGCAGACGTGCCAGCCCCTGTGCGGAGGTATCACCGCTGATGCTGGCATTAATAATAGTGGGTTTACCGGCTTCGTTCTGCCACTTTTTATTGAGCAGCGACGGCCACGAACTGTCGACAGGCAGACGGTAAACCGCGCTCAGACTATCACCGATAATCAGCAAGTTATCAGCGGCTGCGGCACGAAAGCTCATTGTCGCCGTGACCAGCATTGATACAAGGAAAAGGAAAGGAAGATGCCAGCGGGAAACGTTCTTGAAGTTCATCATCTTAGTAAACACGTCGGTCAGGGTGAAAGTCAGTTAACTATCCTCTCCGGTGTGGAGCTGGTTGTCAAACCGGCGCAAACCATCGCGCTGATTGGTGAATCCGGTTCGGGTAAGTCAACCCTGCTCGGTATCCTGGCGGGCCTGGATGATGGTACCGGTGGAGATGTCAAACTGCTGGGGCAGTCGTTGACGCAAATGAACGAAGAGGGCCGGGCGGCTCTGCGTGCTAAAAATGTCGGTTTCGTTTTTCAGTCTTTCATGCTGGTGCCGACGCTGAACGCGCTGGAGAACGTACAACTGCCTGCCCTGCTGCGCGGTGAGTCCGACGCCAGCAGTCGCGCACAGGCGGTGCAGTTGCTGCAGCAGCTGGGGCTGGGTGAGCGGCAGCATCATCTGCCTGCACAGCTTTCCGGCGGCGAACAGCAGCGCGTGGCGCTGGCCCGTGCGTTTATCGGCAAGCCCAAATTGCTGTTTGCCGACGAACCGACTGGCAATCTGGACCGGGCCACCGGCGAGCGCATTGTGGATCTGCTGTTCTCCCTCAACCGTGATGCTGCGACTACGCTGATTCTGGTCACACACGATGAGCAACTGGCAGCACGCTGCCAGCGCCGCTTACGCTTGCGCGATGGAAAATTGTGGGAGGAAGCATGATCTGGCGCTGGTTCTGGCGTGAGTGGCGGCAACCCTCGTTGCTGATTGTCTGGCTGGCGCTGACGCTGGCGGTGGCCTGCGTGCTGGCGCTCGGTAGCATCAGCGATCGCATGGAGAAAGGGTTGAGCCAGCAAAGCCGTGACTTTATCGCCGCTGACCGCGTGCTGCGTTCGGCTCATCCGATCACCGAAGCCTGGTTGCAGGATGCGCAGAAGCAAGGGCTAAAAGTCAGTCGCCAGTTGAGCTTTATGACCATGACTTTCGCGGGTTCTGTTGACGGCGAAACACCGCCGCAGCTGGCGGATGTCAAAGCGACCGATCGGGCCTATCCGCTGTATGGCGACTTACAAACCCAGCCGCCGGGCGTTAAACCGCAGCCGGGCACAGTGCTGGCCGCGCCGCGCCTGATGGCGTTACTGAATGTCAAAGTGGGTGACAATCTTGAGGTTGGCGACGCGACGCTGAAAATTGCCGGTGAAATTATTCAGGAGCCGGATTCCGGGTTTAACCCGTTCCAGACCGCACCACGGCTGATCATGAATCTGGATGATGTGCCGAAAACCGGCGCTATTCAGCCGGGCAGTCGTCTGACCTATCGCTATATGTTTGCCGGAACGGCTGAAAATATTCATACCTATGGCGAGGCCATCAAAGGGCTGCTGAAGCCTGATCAGCGCTGGTACGGCATGGAGGATTCCGAAGGGGCGCTAGGTAAATCCTTGCAACGCTCACAGCAGTTCCTGCTGCTCTCGGCCTTGCTGACGCTGATGTTGTCGATTGCCGCCGTTGCCGTTGCAATGGGGCATTACTGCCGCAGCCGCTATGATCTGGTGGCGGTGCTGAAAACGCTCGGTGCGGGTAAAAAAGCGCTGCGCCGGTTGATCATCGGCCAGTGGGTGTCGGTTCTGCTGCTGGCGGCAGTCTGTGGCAGCGTTATCGGTTTGCTGTTTGAAGCAGTGCTGATGAAAATGCTGACACCGGTTTTACCGTCGGCATTGCCGCCGTCCGGCATCTGGCCATGGATCTGGTCGATGGGCTCGCTGGTGGTCATTTCGCTGCTGGTCGGCGCGCGTCCTTATAAGCAACTGCTGGCAACACAGCCACTGCGCGTGTTGCGTAACGACGTGGTGGCGAATGTCTGGCCGCTGCGTTGGTTTATTCCGGTGATGCTGGTGATTGTCGTGGGCTTGTTGGCCGCGCTGGTGGGGGGCAGTACGTTGCTGTGGTCGCTGCTGGCGGGTGTGGTGGTGCTGTCGTTACTGCTCGGCGTCATCGGCTGGGGCAGCCTGTTGCTGCTGCGGCGTATCAGCGTCGGCAAACTGCCGCTGCGTCTGGCGATCAACCGTCTGGTACGTCAGCCGTGGGTGACACTCAGCCAGCTGGCGGCGTTCTCCATGTCATTTATGCTGCTGGCCTTGCTGTTGGTGCTACGCGGCGACCTGCTGGACCGCTGGGAACAACAGCTGCCGCCGGACAGCCCGAACTACTTCCTGCTGAATATCACCAAAGATCAGGTGCCGCAGGTGACCGACTTCCTGCGCCAGCATCAGGCCGAACCTGAGACCTTCTACCCGATTGTCCGCGTGCGCCTGACGGGTATTAATCAGCAGGTCGCTACCGATATCATCAAACCGGACGATGCCGCAGGCGAAGCGGTTAACCGTGAGCTGAACCTGACCTGGATGCAGGGACTGCCGGATCACAATCCGCTGGTGGCCGGTGACGGCCCGCCGAAGGCCGGTGAAGTGTCAATAGACGACGGCCTGGCCGGAAGGCTGGGCGTGAAGATTGGCGATACGTTGACCTTCAGCGGTGATACCCAGGAGTTCAGCGCCAAAATCTCCAGCCTGCGTAAGGTGGACTGGGACAGCCTGCGTCCGAACTTCTACTTCATCTTCCCGCCGGGCGCGCTGGATGCTCAGCCGCAGAGCTGGCTGACCAGTTTCCGCTACCACGGCGACGGTAAAACCATTACCCAGCTTAACCGTCAGTTCCCGACGCTTAGCCTGCTGGATATCGGTTCTATCCTTAAACAGGTCGGGCAGGTGTTGCAGCAGGTGAGCCGGGCACTGGAGGTGATGGTGATCCTGGTGATGTTGTGCGGCGGTCTGTTATTGCTGGCACAGATTCAGGTCGGGATGCGTCAGCGCCGTCAGGAGCTGATCGTCTACCGCACGCTGGGCGCCAGTAAAAAATTGCTTCGCAGCACGCTGTGGTGTGAGTTCGCGGTGCTCGGGCTGGTGGCTGGGATCGCCGCTGCCGTCGGGGCCGAAGCCGCGCTGTGGATACTGCAACGTAAGGTGTTTGATTTCCCGTGGGAGCCAAATATTGTGCTCTGGTGGTCGGTGCCGCTCGTCAGCGCGCTGCTGCTGTCGCTATGCGGTGGCTGGATGGGCGTGCGGTTACTGCGGGGAAGGGCGCTGTTTCGTGGGTATAACGGATAATGCCTGTTCGCCCGAAATACACGGGGCGAGCAAAGCGTGGGGCATCCCTGCGGGAACCCCATCACTTCGCTTGCCCTAAAATTTTGCGTCAGTATTGCTACAAACCCTAAAACAGCGGTGGAGGAAATAAGAAAAAGGATGTCAGCTCCCGCCCAAACTGGGCGGGCAGAGGAATGATTTAAGCGAGTTTATTTATCGCCCATGCAATACCGCTTTTGTACTCCGGCGGCAGCATCGGCACTAACGCGTTCAGCGTCTCTTTCAGCAACCCGGCGCTGGCGTCATTCAGATTGAGGTGCCCGACCTTACGGCCTTCGCGTACCTCTTTCTCATACCAGTGCAGGTTCACCAGCGGCAGGCTCAGCCAGTCGGTGGAAAGTGCGGTGCCAATCAGGTTGACCATCACAGACGGCGTACTGACCACCGGTTTTGGCAACGGCAGGCCAAGAATAGCGCGCAGATGCATTTCGAACTGGCTGTAGGATGCCCCGTTCTGCGTCCAATGCCCGCTGTTGTGTACACGCGGTGCCAGTTCGTTAATCAGCAAACCTCCGCTGACGACAAAACACTCCATCGCCATCACACCGACATAATTCAGCTCATTGAGAATGGCTGACAACATGCTTTCAGCTTGCTGTTGCAACGGGGCGTCAGGTTGTGGCAGCGCTACGCTGGTGCGCAGAATGCCGTCTTCGTGCAGGTTATGGGTCAGCGGGTAGAATACGGTCACTTCGTCGTGGCCGCGTGCGCCCACCAGCGATACTTCACCAGAGAAATTGATGCCTTGCTCGACGATACATTCGCCGTAGCAGTCAGCCGGTAATGTCTTCTCTTCGCCAGTGCGCAAACGCCACTGACCACGGCCGTCGTAACCGCCTACGCGGCGCTTAACAATCGCCAGCTCGCCGAGCTGTGCGAAGACCTGCGGCCATTCGCTTTCATCTGCCAGTAACTGCCACGGCGCGGTGGCTAAACCGAGCTGATCGAGTAGCTGTTTTTGCGTCAGACGGTCGGCCAGACGCGGAAAAATATCGCGGTTTACAAAACTTTTGTGCGTCGCCAGTTCACGGGTCAGGGCAGTTTCCGGCCAGCGCTCAATTTCAGCGGTGATCACGCTTTGCTGAAAGGGCACGGCTTCCGGTTCGGCATCGAGGCCGACAGGGTAAACCGCGATCCCCAGCGGTTCACCGGCCTGGCGCAGCATTCTGCCCAACTGGCCGTTTCCGAGTACGCAAACCGGCTTCATGCTTCCTCCCGCGGATCGGGGTTATTCAGCACTTCATCGGTTTGTGCCTGACGCCACGCTGCCAGATTTTTACCAATCTCAGCGTCGTGCAGCGCCAGAATCTGTGCTGCCAGCAGGGCCGCGTTGGCCGCTCCTGCTTTACCGATAGCCAGCGTGCCGACCGGAATGCCGCGCGGCATCTGGACGATGGAATAGAGGCTGTCCACACCGCTCAGCGCGGCGCTTTGCACCGGTACGCCGAGCACCGGCACCAGCGTTTTCGCTGCGATCATGCCCGGTAGATGGGCCGCGCCGCCTGCGCCTGCAATAATCACATCCAGACCGTTTTCAGCCGCCTGTTCGGCAAAGCTGAACAGTTTATCTGGCGTACGGTGAGCGGAAACAACTTCGACATGGAAAGGAATATTCAGCGTTGTGAGAACCTCGGCGGCGAACTGCATGGTCGCCCAGTCACTTTTAGACCCCATAACGATGGCGATTTTTGCCGGGGTAACGTTGGATGACATGTCTGTAAAGCTCCTGTGATTAAACAAGCGTCGTCAGGCATCCGGAGATTTTACACCGGGGTTTTCTGACGGAGAGGGCGCAAATCATATCACGCTCCCAAAGCAAGGAAAACGATTGCGTAGCGGGTTTATGTGGCTTTTAAAACCGAAGGGATCAGAACGGGAAGGTCACCAGCTCCACGCCATCGGCGCTGACTTTGATCATCGAGCCCTGTTCATGCCAGGCACCCAGTACGGCGCGGTGGCCGGTCTGGCCGTTTAACGGCACCTCGTGAATGGCAGGGCGATGGGTGTGGCCGTGGATCATCCATTCGACGCCGTTCTCCTGCATGGCGTGAATCACCGCCTGCGGATTGACATCCATAATCTCCAGCGATTTTCCGCTATTAGAAGCCTTACTGTTGGCACGCATTTTTGCGGCAATCGCCAGACGCCATTTCAGTGGCAGAGCGAGGAAAATTTTCTGGATCAGCGGATTGCGGACTTTCTTGCGGAATTTCTGATAGCCGGTATCGTCGGTACAGAGCGTATCGCCGTGCAAGATCAGCACCCGATGGCCGTAAAGCTCAAGCACTTTGGTGTCGGGCAGAATTTGCATCAGGCTGTCGCGGGCAAAGCGCCGTCCGACTAAGAAATCGCGGTTACCGTGGATAAAGAAACAGGGTACACCCTGCAGATGAAGCGTATTCAGCGCGGCGGCGATCTCCGCGTGCAGCGGCTGCGGATCGTCATCGCCAATCCAGGCTTCGAACAGATCGCCGAGAATGTACAGTGCATCGGCCTGCGGCGCATCTTCACGTAAAAAACGCAGAAAACCGGCAGTAATTGCCGGTTCCTGTGCGCAAAGATGGATATCTGCGATAAAAAACGTGGTCATCAAAAAGTCAGTTATTCGCTGACAGTAACGCTTTTAATGATCACGTCTTCTTTAGGCACGTCTTGATGCATACCGCTGCGGCCGGTTTTCACGCCTTTAATCGCATCGACGACGTCCATACCTTCAACCACTTCTGCAAACACGCAGTAACCCCAACCTTGTGCATTTTCGCCAGTGTGGTTAAGGAAGTCGTTGTCAGTTACGTTGATGAAGAACTGGCCGGTGGCTGAATGTGGGTCATTGGTACGGGCCATCGCCAGCGTGCCTTTGGTGTTTTTCAGACCATTATTTGCTTCATTCTTGATGGGCGCATCAGTGTTTTTCTGGTTCATGCCTGGCTCAAAACCGCCGCCTTGGATCATGAAACCGTTAATCACACGGTGAAAAATGGTGTTGTCGTAGAAACCTTTACGGCAATAATTCAGGAAGTTTTCGACGGTGACCGGCGCTTTGTCTGCGAAGGTTTTAATAACGATGTCGCCGTGATTGGTGTGTAAAGTGACCATAATAATCATCCTGCTTATGTTGATGTGTGCTCTCAGTGTGAGCCGCTACTATAGCCTTTTCTTATACCACAACTCAAAAGCAGGCGTCAGCCGGGTGTTTCATCCGCTCA
>Ga0209901_1000339_pt1 | contig 20229 bp, 20 predicted proteins | sample OrgsoiDNA_201058_FD_185806 | JGI IMG/M metagenome (GOLD analysis project Ga0209901, IMG submission 185806) | Permafrost soil microbial communities from the Arctic, to analyse light accelerated degradation of dissolved organic matter (DOM) -... | ecosystem: Environmental > Terrestrial > Soil >...
CGATTATGTCGAGATGTTTTATAATGCTAAACGCCGCCACAGTGCCTGTGAAGATCAACCCCCTGCAGTTTATGAAAGTGCCTGGTTCATGAGGCACGCAACAGTCTAGGAAACTAGGGTCTATTCACACACATGCGGATAAAATGGCGCTCAGAAAAAGGCATATGTTGCCATTCCGTGTTACCGAGCAAGGTTTTATAACGTATTTAACGGTTGTTTTGCATCCGCATGGTGCGCAATGGCACTCAATGCGAAAGCACCATAAATACATGATATAACAGGATTTAATGGGTAAGTTATTGAAATGGCTCTATTGATTACTAAAAAATGCATCAATTGCGACATGTGCGAGCCGGAGTGTCCGAACCAAGCCATCTCGATGGGCGATGAGATTTACGAAATTGACAGCGACCGCTGTACCGAATGCATCGGCCACTATGATAAACCGACCTGCCAGAGCGTCTGCCCGATCGATAACACTATCATCATCGATCCCGCGCACAGCGAAACCGACGAACAGCTGTGGGATAAGTTTGTGGAATTACATCACGCTGTTTAGCATCACAACGTGATGTAACGGATCAACTCTCTATGATGACCGTCGCGCACGCATAACGCCGTTCGTCGGCCAGCGTAACGTGTACCGCTTTGACCCCTAACTCTGCCGCCATTTCCGCTGCACGGTCGTGAAATATCAACCCCGGTTTCCCCAGCAGATCGTTGACCACTTCAAATTGTTCAAACGCCAGACCGTTGCGAATCCCGGTTCCCAACGCCTTGGCCGCAGCCTCTTTTACCGCAAAGCGCTTGGCCAGAAAACGCACCGGTTGCTGATGGTTCTGATAAAGCAGCCACTCGTTGTCACAGAGAATGCGCTTCGCCAAACGGTCACCGCTGCGCTCAACCACGGCTTCGATACGGGTGATCTCTACAATGTCAGTGCCAAGCCCGAGGATAGCCATTACCGGCGTGCTTCACGCATCAGCACTTTCATTTCGCGCACCGCACCTGACAGACCATCCATCACTGCCTGGCCGATGATAGCGTGGCCGATGTTCAATTCATGCATTTCCGGTAACGCGGCAATTGGCTGCACATTGTGATAGGTCAGGCCATGACCGGCGTTCACCTTTAGCCCCTTGCCCGCAGCATAAGCGGCTGCCTGTTTAATGCGCTCGAGTTCAGCACGGCGTTCAAGATCATTTTTCGCATCGGCATAGGCACCGGTGTGGATCTCAATGTAGGGTGCGCCGACAGCGACAGCTGCGTCGATCTGGCGCAGGTCAGCATCGATAAACAACGACACCAAGATGCCAGCTTCGGTTAAACGGGAGACGGCCACGGTCATTTTTTCTATCTGACCGGCAACATCCAGACCGCCTTCCGTGGTCACCTCTTCGCGTTTTTCAGGCACCAGACAGCAAAAATGTGGTTCGATTTCGCAGGCAATCCCCACCATTTCGTCGGTCACAGCCATCTCAAGATTCATGCGGGTCTGGATGGTCTGACGTAGCAAACGTACGTCGCGGTCGGTAATATGCCGGCGATCTTCACGCAGGTGCACGGTAATACCGTCAGCACCAGCCTGCTCGGCAATAAACGCAGCCTGAACCGGATCCGGGTAAGCCGTACCGCGCGCATTACGCAGTGTTGCGATGTGATCGATGTTAACGCCCAGCAGCAATTCAGCCATAACAGCTCCAGATTTTAGAATGGGTTGATTTAAGGATGGATCAAAAAAAGCGATTCCCGCAGTTTACACCTTACAGCGCACTGGGGTGTAGCCCGCAGGATAAATTAGCTGGCAGAATTGTCAGAAGAGGTGTCGGGCTTTTTAACGAAAAATTGACGAAAGAGTTCACGACTTTTCAGTGGTTTACCACCCAAATAAGGCTTCAGCGCCATACGGGTAAAACGCTTGGCTGCGCGCAGGGTCAGCGCATCGGGGAACTCCCGGTTGGCCAATGCCTTGAGGTCCCGCCCGGTGAAGCTGGTGTTATCGATAACCAGACTGGCAATAAAGCCTTTTTCTTCACGATAGCGGTACGTCATGGTGTCGCTCACTTCTTCCCCGCTGCCTGCACAATGCAGGAAATCGACCCCATAGCCGAGATGACTGAGCAAAGCCAGTTCGAACTGGCGCAGAGGCTGCTCAGGCGAACCGCTGGCACCAGCCAGATTCTGCAAACAGTTGAGGTAATCGAAAAACAGAGAAGAGTAGTTGGTCTCCTGCTCAAGCATACGAGAAACCAGCTCGTTGACGTAAAGGCCGCTGTAAAGCATCGAACCCGTTAGTGGTAATGCGAGGGAAACTGGCTCGGCGTTACGTAGGGTTTTCACTTCCCCTCGCCCGCTCCAGCGCACCAATAAAGGCGTAAAAGGCTGCAAGCAGCCTTTTAAATTTGACCGACGACCGCGCGCACCTTTTGCAAGAATACGCACCCGCCCTTGTCCTTCAGTGAACAGATCCAGCATTAAACTGGTTTCACTGTAAGGTCGCCCATGCAAAACAAATGCGCGTTGCCAGCCTTCCATAGGCGCGGACCTTATAAGTCGTCTACATAACCCAGGCTGCGCAGTGCACGTTCGTCATCTGCCCAACCGGATTTAACCTTGACCCACAGCTCAAGATGGACTTTCGCTTCGAACATGTTTTCCATGTCCTGACGTGCTTCGATACCAATGGTTTTGATTTTCGAACCTTTGTTACCGATGACCATTTTCTTCTGGCCTTCACGTTCAACCAGAATCAAGCCATTGATGTCGTAGCCGCCGCGAGCGTTAGTCACGAAACGTTCGATTTCCACCGTCACCGAGTACGGCAGTTCTTCGCCCAGGAAACGCATCAGTTTTTCACGGATGATTTCAGAGGCCATAAAACGCTGTGAACGGTCAGTGATGTAATCTTCAGGGAAATGATGAACAGCTTCTGGCAAGCGCTTACGAACAATGCTGGCGAGGGTATCAATGTTAATACCTTTCTCGGCAGACATTGGCACGATGTCGATGAAGTTCATCTGCTCGCTGAGGAACTGCAGGTGTGGCAACAACTTCGATTTGTCAGTGACATTGTCGATTTTGTTAATCGCCAGCAGAACCGGGGCTTTACTGTCGCGCAGTTTATTGACGACCATTTCGTCGTCAGGCGTCCAGTGGGTGCCTTCAACCACGAAAATCACCAGCTCAACATCACCGATGGAGCTGCTGGCGGCGCGGTTCATCAGGCGGTTAATCGCCCGTTTTTCTTCAATATGTAACCCAGGGGTGTCAACGTAGATAGCCTGATAAGGACCTTCTGTGTGGATGCCCATAATACGATGACGGGTTGTTTGTGGTTTCCGCGAAGTAATGGAGATCTTTTGCCCCAGTAATTCGTTCAGCAAGGTCGATTTGCCGACGTTTGGACGGCCCACGATGGCTACAAAACCACAATAATTTTTTTCTTCGCTCATTCAAGCTCCAGCTGTATCAGCGCTTGTTCCGCTGCCGCCTGCTCGGCTTTTCTGCGACTTGAACCGGTTCCTACAACCGGCTGGTTCAAGCCACTGACCTGGCAGTGGATAGTAAACTCCTGATCGTGCGCTTCACCGCGAACCTGCACAACCAGATAAGAAGGCAACGGCAGATGACGGCCCTGTAAAAACTCCTGTAAGCGGGTTTTCGGGTCTTTCTGCTTATCACCGGGACTGATTTCGTCAAGACGACTGCGATACCATTCGAGAATCAGCCTTTCGACGTTTTGGATATCACTGTCCAGGAATACGCCGCCAATGAGCGCCTCCACCGTATCCGCAAGAATGGACTCGCGGCGGAAACCACCACTTTTCAATTCTCCCGGCCCTAAACGCAAACATTCGCCGAGATCAAATTCACGCGCCATTTCAGCCAATGTATTGCCACGCACCAGCGTCGCACGCATCCGGCTCATATCGCCTTCATCAACGCGGGGAAAGCGGTGATAAAGCGCATTGGCGATAACATAACTAAGGATTGAGTCACCCAGGAATTCTAACCGCTCGTTATGTTTGCTGCTGGCGCTGCGGTGAGTCAGTGCCTGCAATAAGAGCTCCTGCTGTTGAAAAGTGTAGCCCAGCTTTCGCTGTAGCCTATTTATTACGATGGGATTCATGAGTTACCAATAGATCAAGAATGCGTCAAAAACTTCAGCATACGGAACAGGCCTGCTTCGCCTAAAGCAAATCCAAAGCTGTTTCGTTTGCAGTGGCCCCCTCTGTTGTTCTTTCTAATAAAAGAGAACAAATCAGGGGAGCCAACTTTTATCGCTCGAAAGGGTATTCTACAACGTGTGGAAATATAATGCTGCGGAAATAGCCGGCATTAAATTAATGAATTCCACCGATACGGCTCAGGCGGACGCCCGTTGGCCACTCACCTTCCTGCTTTTTAAAACTCATCCAAATAGCGGATGCGCGGCCGACCAGATTTTTCTCCGGTACAAAGCCCCAATAACGGCTGTCAGCGCTGTTATCACGGTTGTCGCCCATCATGAAGTAATGGCCGGCCGGAACAACCCAGGTGCCCATAGGCTGACCCGGTTGCTGATAGTAAGCACCAAGCTGATCGCGTGCGCCGGGAACGGTCAGGATAGGATGCATCACGTTGCCCAGTGTTTCCTGACGTTCAAGCAAACGAATGCCATCTTGCGGCACGTTCGCCGAAGGGGGAATTTCAAAGAAGCCGCTGCTCGTTTCGCTGCCAGAAGACTGACCAAAAGTCTGCACGAAGTCACTCGCATGACCGGTACTGTAAGTTACCGCCAGCGCGGTACTGCAATTCTGACCACTGTTACAAGCTGGCTGAATAGTGACTTCCTTATTGAACGGATCATAAGTCACTCGGTCACCCGGCAAGCCGACTAAACGTTTGATGTAATCCAAACTTGGATCCAGCGGATATTTAAACACCACTACATCGCCGCGTTTAGGTTCACCGGTTGGAATAAGCTTGGTTTGCGTGATGGGGTCTTTCAGGCCGTAGGCATATTTCTCAACCACAATGAAATCGCCAACCAACAGCGTTGGCATCATAGAACCGGATGGGATCTGGAAGGGTTCGTAAATAAATGAACGCACCACGAAGACCACCAGCAATACCGGAAAAACAGAAGCACAAGTTTCCACCCAGCCTGGCTGTTTAGCCGCTTTGCTCAACGCTTTTTCATCCACCGTACCGGCAGTTTCAACTTTGAGTCTGGCAATTTTCGCCCGGCGAGCCGGAGCGAGCTTGAAACGATCAAGACACCAGATGATCCCGGACACCAGCGTTGCAACCGCCAGGATCAAGGCAAACATGTTAGCCATGCATACTCCTAAGACTTAATGAGAACTTATTTGCTGTCTTTACCAACATGAAGAATAGCCAGGAACGCTTCTTGTGGTAACTCAACGTTACCAACCTGTTTCATGCGTTTCTTACCATCTTTCTGTTTCTGCAGCAGTTTCTTCTTACGACTCACGTCGCCACCGTAACATTTCGCCAATACGTTTTTACGTAATTGCTTAACGGTTGCACGCGCGATGATATGGGCACCAATAGCTGCCTGAATCGCGATATCAAATTGCTGGCGCGGGATAAGTTCCTGCATCTTTTCAACCAACTGACGACCACGGAACTGAGAGTTACCGCGGTGCGTGATCAGCGCCAGCGCATCAACCCGCTCGCCGTTGATCAGAACATCAACACGCACCATGTCTGAAGTCTGGAAACGTTTAAAATTGTAGTCCAGCGAGGCGTAACCACGGGAGGTGGATTTCAGACGGTCAAAGAAGTCCAGCACCACTTCGGCCATTGGGATTTCATAGGTCAGCGCAACCTGGTTACCGTGGTAAACCATGTTAGTCTGCATGCCACGTTTCTCAATGCACAAGGTGATCACGCTGCCCAGATATTCCTGGGGCATCAGCATGTGACATTCAGCGATGGGCTCACGCAGCTCTTCGATGTTATTCAGCGCTGGCAGCTTAGACGGGCTATCAACGTAAATGGTCTCTTTACTGGTAGTTTCAACTTCATACACAACCGTCGGTGCGGTGGTGATCAGATCCAGATCGTATTCACGCTCCAGACGCTCCTGAATGATCTCCATGTGCAATAAGCCCAGGAAGCCACAGCGGAAGCCAAAGCCCAACGCAGTAGAGCTTTCTGGTTCATAGAACAGAGAAGCATCATTCAGGCTGAGTTTGCCGAGTGCATCTCGGAAGTTTTCGTAATCGTCAGAGCTGACCGGGAACAGGCCCGCATAAACCTGAGGTTTTACTTTCTTAAAACCAGGCAACGGTTTGTCCGCAGGATTACGGGACAAGGTCAGGGTATCGCCCACTGGCGCGCCCATAATTTCTTTGATAGCACAAACCAGCCAGCCAACTTCCCCGCAACCCAACACATCACGGTCGACGCGTTTTGGCGTGAAGATACCCAGACGATCTGCGTTGTATACCTGACCAGTACTCATCACTTTAATTTTGTCGCCCTTTCTCATGGTGCCGTTTTTAATACGGACCAAAGAAACCACGCCAAGGTAGTTATCGAACCATGAGTCGATGATCAGCGCCTGCAAAGGAGCTTCAGGATCACCTTCTGGCGGCGGAATATCGCGCACCAAACGTTCCAGAATGTCTGGCACACCCACGCCGGTTTTGGCAGAGCAGCGCACGGCGTCCGTGGCATCAATACCGACGATATCTTCGATTTCCTGTGCTACGCGATCGGGATCCGCCGCTGGCAGGTCAATCTTATTCAAGACCGGCACGACTTCGAGATTCATTTCCATCGCGGTGTAACAGTTCGCCAGCGTCTGGGCTTCTACGCCCTGCCCGGCATCAACCACCAGCAATGCGCCTTCACAAGCAGCGAGGGAGCGCGAAACTTCATAAGAGAAGTCGACATGGCCAGGGGTATCAATGAAGTTCAGGTGGTAAATCTCACCATCTTTTGCTTTGTAGTCCAGCGTCACGCTCTGGGCTTTGATGGTAATACCACGCTCACGCTCCAGGTCCATGGAGTCAAGAACCTGGGCTTCCATTTCACGATCGGACAAGCCACCGCAGATTTGAATAATACGGTCGGACAGCGTCGACTTACCGTGGTCAATGTGGGCGATGATGGAAAAGTTTCTTATGTTCTTCATTATAAAGATTTTCTACCTTGGTATTTCTGAATCATTCGCCATAACAACACAGCGACGGTTTGTAGGTTGGCTGTCTTTCGCCTGAGTCGCAGCATTCTACATGTGAGGGCCGTGAAAACCTAGTCTCCCCGCCACCTAACTGAGGATTATGCCTATCTTCTCGTTACACCCTGCAGCAGCAAATGCAATAAGTTGTAAGCAAGTCTGCATCATTGAAATCCCCCGCCGATGCCAGAACCGATGAGTCGCTGGATTTTAGGAAAATGCTCATTTACTCAACAACAAAAAAAGCTTTAAATGACTGTTATAAAAGCATTTATCTTCAGTCCATTTCAGTTCCTTTGATTCCCTGTTTTGTCTTACTTTTCTCAATCCGGTCACAAGGTTAGCATCATGATCAATGAAGGACGGCTGCTCAGTCAGCATGGCTTTGCCAGAGCCAACTCGTGGATCACTATGGTATTTGCCACGCTGTTAATCGTGGGAGGGGCAGTACAGTTCGTTTTCCTTCTTGCTTTTGGAAGAACGGGAAGCGGCGGCCTGCACATTATTACGACATCGGCTATTTTCAGCATCGGCTTAGGCACCCTTTTATTTTTTATCAGGCACTACATCAAACCTAAACAAATTTACCAATTACACGAAAATGGAATATCGGTGATTAATGAAAGGGATCAAAAACATCGTTTTGTCCCTTTTGACACAATAACCGAGATATACCGTTACAGAACTGGTAAATATAGCCGGAAAATATTAAATACGATGGTGTTTCGTGAAGGAAAGGATAAATCCTGGCACAAGATAACCCCGAACATCACGCATTCCGAAAGACTGATTGAAGTGATAAAGAATGAACAACTGATGTCACGTGGCCCACAGTCGCTGACTATTCTGGCTAACGATGGCAGTGTTTCCTTCACTTATCTGGCTGAATCAAAGTATAAATTTCAGCACATCTTCAGTCGTAACCTGCTGATGCTAAATGAGAAAAAACTAAGACTTAGTGCAAGACTTATTACATCAGATGATGGGCTTTGCGTACAGGTCGAGGATATACACTATATTAGCGGGGGTTGTAACAGTCAGAGGGTTCGTCTACTCGATGCTCACGGGCGGATTCTTTTTTCCATACTTTATACATCACTGTTCAGCGCCGATCTTTTCATCGCACTTATTGAACATATGATTCAAAACAGGATTCCGATCAGGGATTAGAATGACCACGCAATCGATCATCAGGAAGGAAGCTGAGTATTTTTGGGTTGAAATCGAAAGGCATCAGGGGGTAAACCGATTTGTAATATAACCGGCTGATACCCCGCCTGATCTTCCAGCTTCGACGCGAGCGCGCGCGCAATAACAAAACCCACTGCGCCCCCGGTAACCGCCCCAATCACTGAGTAGAGATCTCCCTGCGTCAACCATTGCAGTAACCCTCCCCCAAAAATAACGCCCAGCAACGGGGTCATATACACGAGAAAGGCGGAACGAAGTAAGCTGCCTTCCGTAATGCCAAGTTCAACTTTTTGACCAGGCTGAAGAGGCTCGGCAATATTGACCTGAAGATTATGTTCAGTCTGTGGACCAAGCTCGTTGAGAACCCGTGCTCCGCAGCCAGATCGCGAATGGCAGCTGCTGCAACCTGCTTGCGTTTCACAACGCAACGTAGCAATACCGTCCTGCCACGAAATCACAGTGGCCCATTCTTTCATCATGTTAATAACCTGACCTTTTATTGCGCAGCAAACACAATGCTGTCAGCAATTCTCTTGGCAGTTGCAGGGGGTAACTCACCTACAACGGTAATTTCATTGGCGTCACGGATCTCTGTTTGCACTGTACGACGTCCCTGCCTGACCAACTGTTCAGCAGGCGCACTGGTTGTCGTATTCACGTTGACCGAGAAACTAAAAAGCCCGTCGGAGTAAAGACGTGATTCTATCGCGACCGGCATATTTGGCAAGTTTCTGCGGCTGCTAGCGACTTCAGTCACGCCATCCGGTAACCATTTGGGCTGCCAGGAAAACTGAGCTTTGTCACCGGCTGGCACAGCAAGCACTGGCGGCAGTGTCGCTTTCTCTAACGTCGTGAGTGATTCTTTAACCGCTGCATCAGCAACAAAAGAGATGATCCTGAATTGTTCCAGCGTCTCACCATCGCGGTCAAGGAGATCAACGCGCAACGGCAGCCTGGTGGTTTCATCAATCCAGATCACGTAGCTAAACCGGGTACCATCACGAGAGACAACACGAATAACCTGGCTAAGACGGTCAACCGCACGTGCCCTGCCCACCGGGATGAAATCATAATATTTTGTCAAACGACTGAAATCACTGAAAACAATCGCAGGCAAAGAATCAACAATGTGGTCACCATCAAGCGTGAAAGGCTGTAAGCCAGTTTCAAAATAGCTGATGTCTTTACCACGTTGAACGATTTCACGGCGGGGCCCGTCCATGAGGACTAGCTGCGCGAGAGGCAAATTATTGGAGATAGCATGACGATAGCGATAGGAATCAATCCCTTGCTTAGTAATGCTAATAAATGAAATTTCATAATTTAATGACTGGCTCGCCTTACTCATTCCCTGCAATAACGCCTCGGGCGTTGGTACTGCCGAGGCGATTGCTGGAATATGCAGGCTGCCGGTCATTAAACAGACGGCAAACCAAAATTGCTTCATTACTGCGTTTGCATTCCTAAAGACTGAGTTCCGGGTACCTGAACGCCGGCCTGTTGTGGCGTGGCCGATTCCAACTGGAGCTGATCAGAGTGCAATCTGCGCTGCAGTTCGTAATCCTGCAACATGGCATTAACGCGTTTGCGTTGTTCCTGCACATTCTGCTGTCCACTGATCGACGTACTGTCGCTGTTAGGCACACCAAAACTTACCGGCGACGCTTTACCCATCATCGGCAACGTATTGAACGCTGGCGTTTCAGGTGAAGCACCTGATGCATCTGGCTGGTTGTAATATTGCACACCGACGATCACTGCCAGTGAAACACAAGCCGCAACACCAACCTGAGTCAGTTGGCTTGCCCATGGGCGCACTTTATGCCAGAACGGCATTTTTTGCCAGGTATGGGGCTGTGGCTGTGATTCTGGAACAGCGCCAGGAACCAAACGGGCAGGCTCATTAGCTAACGCAGCGGCTACACGATCTGCGATATCCAGATGCACAACATTTCCCATATCACCGCGCATACTATCGCGGATCAAGTGATAACTCTGCCAGCTTTGTTGAAGTGTTTTATCTTCCGACAGCGAACTCAGCAGTTCGGAATCTAAGACTTCACCATCCATTAGAGCGGAAAGCTTTTCTTTCTGCATGCCTAAGTACCCTTCCTGTGTCCGCCATCGTTAACGCTGAATCAGCGGTTGAACTTTATTATCAATAGCTTCCCGGGCGCGGAAAATACGCGATCTCACCGTGCCCACGGGGCAATCCATGATGGCGGCTATCTCTTCATAGCTCAAGCCATCTAACTCCCTCAAGGTGATCGCCATACGGAGATCTTCAGGAAGTGCTTCAATCGTGCGGAAAACTATTTGCCGCAACTCTTCTGACAACATCAAATTCTCAGGGTTCGAAATTTCTTTCAATGCACCGCCACTTTCGAAGTTTTCGGCATCACTGGCATCCACATCACTGGCCGGTGGGCGCCGCCCCTGAGCAACTAAATAATTTTTCGCTGTGTTGACCGCGATACGGTACAACCACGTGTAAAAAGCGCTGTCGCCACGGAATGAATCCAGTGCGCGATAGGCTTTAATGAATGATTCCTGAACCACATCAGGCACATCGCCCTGCGGTACGTAGCGGGAAACCAGGCTCGCTACCTTATGCTGGTAACGAATAACCAGTAAATTGAACGATTTTTGATCACCCTTCTGGACCCGCTCAACCAGAATCTGATCGGCTAACTGCTCGCTCATCCGAGGTAAAATCTCCCCAAAACCATCTCCGCGCATAAAGTCGTACTGCCAGCTGCCATCATTATATTCCTGAGCAAGTACTGCTTGGAGTTCACATGGAACGTTAAGTTCCACATCGCCATTGTTTTTTCTATTGAAGTCTCAAGTCCGTGGCTTTTGCCAGGGCGTTTAGGCTAACATGAATTTCCCTCTTCTTCTGCAAACATCATACGTTATGCAACCTTCATCTGAATTTGTCAGCGATGTATTGATTATCGGGAGTGGCGCTGCCGGCCTGTCTTTGGCTTTACGACTCGCAGACCACTGTAGCGTTACTGTACTCAGCAAAGGCCCCTTAAACGAAGGCTCAACCTTTTATGCTCAGGGCGGCATTGCCGCTGTGTTTGATGAGAAAGACAGCATTGCCTCTCACGTCGACGACACACTTATCGCAGGCGCAGGATTGTGTGATAAAGATGCCGTCGAGTTCATCGCCGGTAATGCGCGCCACTGTGTACAGTGGTTGATTGACCAGGGTGTGTTGTTTGATACCGAAACGAACGCAAGCTCTGAGGAGCGTTATCACCTGACTCGCGAAGGCGGTCACAGTCACCGGCGCATACTGCATGCTGCTGATGCTACTGGTAAAGAAGTAGAGACCACCCTGGTAGGGAAAGCAAGATCACACCCCAATATTTGCGTTAAAGAGCGCTATAACGCGGTTGACCTGATCACATCCAGCAAGATTGGTTTGGCAGGAACGCAGCGCGTGGTGGGTGCGTATGTCTGGAACCGACAAAAGGAACTCGTGGAAACCCTGCGAGCAAAAGCGGTGATTCTCGCTACCGGCGGCGCAGCAAAAGTATACCAGTACACGACTAACCCCGACATTTCTTCAGGTGATGGCATCGCGATGGCCTGGCGTGCGGGTTGCCGTGTCGCTAATCTGGAATTCAATCAATTCCATCCCACCTGTTTATACCATCCACAAGCCCGAAATTTTCTGCTGACCGAAGCCCTGCGTGGCGAAGGTGCCTTCCTCAAACGCCCCGATGGCAGCCGTTTTATGCCCGATTTCGATCCGCGCGGCGAACTGGCTCCCCGTGATGTAGTAGCTCGGGCCATCGACCATGAAATGAAGCGGCTTGGCGCAGACTGTATGTACCTTGATATCAGCCATCGCCCACCCGAATTCATCATGCAACATTTCCCGATGATTTATGAAAAGCTAATGTCGCTGGGGATTGACCTCACGAAAGAAGCTATTCCTATCGTCCCAGCCGCGCACTACACCTGTGGCGGCGTCATGGTAGACCAGCATGGCCGCACCGACCTGGATGGTCTCTATGCTATTGGGGAAGTGAGCTATACCGGTTTACATGGTGCTAACCGCCTGGCGTCAAACTCGCTGCTGGAATGTCTGGTGTATGGCTGGTCAGCCGCCGAGGACATTATCAAGCGCCTGCCACACGCCAAGCTGGCGAAGAATCTGCCACTATGGGATGAAAGCCGTGTCGACAACTCTGACGAACAGGTAGTCATTCAGCATAACTGGCATGAACTGCGTCTATTTATGTGGGACTACGTAGGCATTGTTCGCACGACTAAGCGCCTTGAGCGTGCCTTGCGCCGTATCACGACCCTGCAACAGGAGATTGATGAGTATTATGCCAATTTCCGCATTTCCAATAACTTACTGGAATTACGTAATCTGGTTCAGGTAGCGGAATTAATTGTGCGTAGTGCTATGGCGCGTAAAGAAAGCCGTGGATTGCACTTCACGCTCGATTATCCTGATCAGTTGGAAAACCCGCAGCCAACCATACTCCAGCCATAAGCACGACACTAAAACAGTGCGAGGGACCGCACCGTTTTTCAGCCTACGATTTAATAATTCAAATAAAAATCTGCGATCAGCGCGCGAAATGCCGGGCTGTAGACCCCTTCTCTTTCGCGTAAATCCAGCTCATGGGAATCGGCTTCGGCGGGCTGACGTGATAACGCCAACAGCAAACGGTTCAGCACCTTACCCGGGCGATCGCGAACGGCCAGGCGACGGACCGTGAACCACCCTTGCTGATGCGCGTTGCTTTCCAGCGCAAGACCCAGCTCATAAGGCAGCACAACGCAAAATACCCCCCGAGACATCAGTAACTTTTCGGCACACTTCAACAGCGCGGAGTGAGTCAGCGTTTGGGTATAACGCGCTGTGTTACGCGCTTCATCGCGACAGGTAACGGCAGATTCAAAATAAGGAGGATTACTGACGATTAAATCGTATTGGGCCGGGTGCGTTTGTGCGACGACATTGATATCCTGCGCAAAGACATTCAGGCGTTTAGCCCAGGGCGAGGCCTCAAAATTTTGTTTAGCCTGCTCCGCAGCGGGAAGATCCAGCTCCGCGGCGTCAATCATTACGGACGAGGGTGTGCGCTGTGCCAGCATCAGGGCAATCAGGCCACTGCCGGAACCAATATCCAGAATGCACGATGCCTGCTCAACCGAGGCCCAGGCTCCCAACAACACACCGTCAGTGCCCACTTTCATGGCACAGCGATCATGGGCGACAAAAAACTGCTTAAAAGTAAAACCATTACGCCGCAAAGGCTGACTGACACTGACTTCGTTCACCACATTATTCACCGTTAAAACCATCAGCGAGACGGTCTAATATCCAAAACTGTCGTAGCATAGGGCAAACATCCGCCAAGGAAAAGCTGCGCTATCCGCTTAAATAGGTGAAGATCGCGTCTAACACGTCTATAATCGGCGCCCCAAGTAGAGGTAGACCATGACTGTAACCAATTTTTCCGAACTCGAACTCGATGAACGCCTGCTAGACGCCCTGGGCGAAAAAGGCTATACCCGTCCCACTGTCATTCAGGCAGAGGCAATTCCGCCTGCAATGGACGGACGCGATGTGTTGGGTTCGGCTCCTACCGGCACCGGCAAAACAGCGGCATTCTTGTTGCCTGCATTGCAACATTTGCTGGATTTCCCGCGTAAGAAATCTGGTCCGCCACGTATTCTGATCCTCACGCCAACCCGTGAGTTAGCCATGCAAGTTGCCGACCAGGCTCGCGAACTGGCTAAGCACACTGATCTGGATATCGCCACGATAACAGGCGGTGTGGCATACATGAACCATGCCGAAGTATTCAGTGAGAATCAGGACATCGTCGTTGCAACGACCGGTCGTTTGCTGCAATACATCAAAGAAGAAAACTTCGATTGCCGCGCGATTGAAACACTGATCCTCGACGAAGCCGACCGCATGCTGGACATGGGTTTTGCTCAGGATATCGAAACCATTTCTGCCGAAGCTCGCTGGCGCAAACAGACGTTACTGTTCTCCGCAACGCTGGAAGGCGAGGCAATCCGTGAATTCGCCGAGCGCATTCTTAAAGAGCCGGTAGAAATCGAAGCCGACCCTTCGCGCCGTGAACGCAAAAAAATTCTGCAGTGGTACTACCGCGTCGATGATGTTGCGCACAAGACCCAGATGTTAATCCATTTGCTCAAGCAAGAAGATGTCACCAAATCGGTGATCTTCGTGCGTAAACGTGAACGTGTGCATGAACTGGTTGCCTGGCTGCGTGAAGCAGGGATCAACTCCTGTTACCTCGAAGGCGAAATGGTGCAGGTTAAGCGTACAGAAGCCGTGAAGCGTATGGTTGAAGACCGCGTTAACGTCCTGGTTGCTACCGATATCGCCGCGCGCGGACTGGATATCAATGATATCAGCCATGTATTTAACTTCGACCTGCCGCTGACTGCCGATACTTACCTGCACCGCATCGGCCGTACGGGCCGTATGGGCCGCAAAGGCACAGCGATTTCGTTTGTTGAAGCGCACGACCACCTGTTGCTGGGTAAAATCGGCCGTTACCTCAATGAACCGTTAAAGCCACGTGTCATTGATGAACTGCGTCCGAAAACCAAAGCGCCAAGCGAGAAGACTACCGGCAAGCCATCCAAGAAAGTATTGGCGAAGCGGAAAGAGAAGCAGAAAGAAGCTCAGGTGAAGTCTAAGGTGAAAGTAAAAGTTCGTCACCGTGACAGTAAAAACGTCGGCAAACGTCGCGTTAAAGCCGAAACTGAAACCAAAGATTCCTCTAAATAATCTGCTGATTTCACTCATAAAAAAACCGCCTTTCGGCGGTTTTTTTATTGCATCACAGACTGTATTTCGTCCGAAGCTTTTACAGGCTTTCGGTGAAAGTACGGGTGATGACATCACGTTGCTGTTCTGGCGTCAGTGAGTTGAAACGCACTGCATAGCCGGATACGCGAATAGTCAGCTGCGGGTATTTTTCCGGGTGCTTAACTGCATCTTCCAGAGTCTCACGACGCATCACGTTAACGTTCAGGTGCTGACCACCTTCAACGCGAACGGTCGGCTGAAACTCCATCGGTACTTCGCGATATTCGATCTGACCCAGATCACTCACTGCGACGATTTGATCTTCTTCATAACCGGCTTTGGCACAAACGCAACGTGCTTCTGCTTTCTCATCATCAAGAAGCCAGAAAGAGTTTTTCAGCGCTTCATTGTTTGCTTTGGTAATTTGGATTCCGGTGATCATGTGTTGCCTCCGTTAATGGCTACGAAACTGAGATTGTTAACATGACTGCCGTGCAAAACTGACGCCAGTCTTCTGTTCCTGATATCAGGTATAACAGTTGAAGACCCCGCATTCTTTGATAAATATCAACTTTAAACTTGTGGGCATTTAGACCCGATGGCAAATTAATGTTTTATATCAATTTTTACTCGCCAGTAATTTCAATTTAATTTGAAAAATATCAATTAATTTTGCAATCACAGAGTCTGTGCAAGTCTTCTGCGCAATCATCGCACCGCATGGTTTCCCTGCTATGCACATGCAGGTAAGCTAACGCGATTGAAATCATAGAGAAAAGGAGCGCGTTAATGTCTACGACTCTCACCTGGCATGACGTCATTGGTGCCGAAAAAGAACAACCCTACTTCGTTGACACCCTGAAGTACGTCGCCAGCGAACGCGCTGCCGGCAAAATTATTTATCCGCCTCAGGCGGATGTATTCAGTGCCTTTCGCTCAACGGAACTCTCAGACGTCAACGTAGTGATCCTCGGCCAGGACCCCTACCACGGTCCAAATCAGGCGCACGGCCTCTCGTTCTCCGTCCGTCCAGGCATTCCAGCACCGCCTTCACTGGTCAATATCTACAAAGAACTGGTGACAGATATCCCAGGCTTCGAACGCCCCGCGCACGGCTACCTGCAGAGCTGGGCCGACCAGGGTGTATTATTGCTCAATACAGTATTAACCGTTGAGGGCGGTCAGGCCCATTCCCATGCAAAACTAGGCTGGGAAACCTTCACTGATAAAGTTATCGCCGCGCTCAACCAACATCGTGAGGGCATCATTTTCCTGCTATGGGGCTCCCACGCACAGAAAAAAGGCAACTTTATTGATGCACAACGTCATCATATTCTGAAAGCACCGCATCCTTCACCGCTGTCAGCACACCGCGGTTTCTTGGGGTGCAAACACTTCTCCGCAACCAATGTATTGCTGGAAAAGCAAGGTCTGGCCCCCATCAATTGGACGCCAATCCTGCCCGCTTAAAACAGAAAAGGCATCCCGCAGGATGCCTTTTTATCGGATCACAACGGGATCATGCCTTAGCTTTAGACACCGCCACCATGGCAGGACGAAGCAAGCGACCGTTCAGCGTGTAACCTTTTTGCATCACCATGATCACGTGGTTCGGCTCAAGATCCTCCGATTCCATCAGCGTCATAGCCTGATGCAATTCAGGATTGAATGGAACGTGAACATCACTCACCACTTCCATACCAAACTTACGTACTGCATCGAGCAGTGATTTCAGCGTTAATTCCACACCTTCAATCAAACCAACCAGTTCAGCATTGGACTTGTCAGCCAGGTCCAGCGCGCGTTCCAGATTGTCGATCACTGGCAGCAATTCGCTGGAGAATTTTTCCAGCGCGAATTTATGCGCTTTCTCGATATCCATCTCAGTACGGCGACGGATATTCTCCACTTCCGCTTTGGCACGCAACAGACTATCGCGTTCGCGTTGCTGAGCCTCTTTCAGCTGGGCTTCAAGTTCTGCAATACGCTCGTCGCGCGGGTCAACGACGTCTGCCGCCTCAGTTTCCGCTTCCGTATGCAGCGCTTGTCCCTGATTTAACTCATCTGAGACTTGCTCGTTGGGCGTCTTATGTTCTTTACTACTCATGAATATCTCCGCGTTTTAGCATTAATCTTGCTACTTGGCTTATTATGGGGATCAAAACTGCCGTTTCAAGGTTTGCTTTCAAAGGTTCGGACATAATGTAGGCGTCGCAAAGCCCTACTGAGGATAACCACCGCGATGAATAAAAAATTTGAGTGCATAGGCATTGTCGGCCACCCGCGTCATCCTTCTGCGCTCGCTACCCATGAAATGCTTTATCACTGGTTAATCTCAAAAGGTTATGAGGTTGTGGTTGAACAGCAGGTCGCACAAGATCTTAAGCTTGAAGGCGCGCAAACCGGCAGTCTGGCAGATATCGGTAAAAAGGCCGATCTGGCCGTAGTGGTCGGTGGCGATGGCAATATGCTTGGTGCCGCGCGCGTTCTGGCACGTTATGACATCAAAGTTATCGGCATTAACCGTGGGAATCTCGGCTTTCTGACCGATCTCGACCCAGACAACGCCCTACAGCAGCTGGATGATGTTCTTAAAGGAGAATATCTCAGCGAGCAACGTTTTCTTCTGGAAGCAACGGTGCGTTGCGAAGATCGCCAATGCCGGGTAAGTACTGCCATTAACGAAGTGGTCCTGCACCCTGGTAAAGTCGCACATATGATTGAATTTGAAGTCTATATAGACGAAAAATTCGCCTTTTCCCAGCGTTCAGATGGGTTGATCATATCTACCCCTACAGGTTCCACAGCCTACTCATTATCTGGCGGTGGCCCGATTCTGACCCCCACGCTGGATGCCATCGCGCTGGTACCGATGTTCCCGCATACTCTTTCAGCCCGCCCGCTGGTCATTAACAGCAGCAGCACTATTTGCCTGAAGTTTTCCCACATCAGCAGCGATCTGGAAATCAGTTGTGACAGCCAGATAGCGCTACCGATTCAGCAGGGTGAGGAAGTAGTGATCAGGCGCAGTGAGTACCATCTCAATCTTATTCACCCTAAAGATTACAGCTATTTTAATACTTTAAGCACTAAGCTGGGATGGTCGAAAAAATTGTTCTGATGGAATAGCTCTCGCAGAATATTAAAAAATAGTGCGCCGAAGACTTTACTGTATATAAAACCAGTTTATACTGTATGTAATTACAGGTCTGTTGTTATGTACAGGAGGGTGATCATGCTGGCGCAATTAACTATCAGTAACTTTGCCATTGTTCGTGAGTTAGACATCGATTTCCACCGTGGTATGACGGCAATCACCGGCGAAACAGGCGCGGGTAAGTCCATTGCGATTGACGCACTGGGTTTGTGCCTAGGTAACCGTGCAGATGGCAACACAGTACGTCTGGGCGCCACGCGTGCCGATATCTGTGCGCGCTTTACGCTGGCAGACACGCCTTCCGCAAAACAATGGCTGGCTGACAATCAACTGGATGAAGGTAATGACTGCTTGCTCCGCCGGACAATCAGCGCTGATGGCCGCTCGCGTGGATTTATTAACGGCACGCCGGTACCGCTCTCCCAATTGCGGGAAGTCGGTCAGCACTTAATCCAAATCCACGGTCAGCATGCTCACCAGCTTTTGCTCAAACCCGAACATCAAAAGCAACTACTCGATGCCTATGCTGATCAGCCCGTGCTGCTGTCACAAATGCGACAGGCCTATCAGAATTGGCATTACAGCTGTCGCCAACTGGCGCAATATCAGCAACAGGTGACTGAGCGCGAAGCACGCCGTCAATTGCTGCAATACCAGCTAAAAGAGCTCAATGAATTCTCTCCACAGGCTGGTGAGTACGAACAGATCGATGAAGAGTACAAACGCCTGGCTAACAGTGGGCAACTGTTATCATTAAGCCAGAGTGCGCTCTACCTACTCGCTGACAGCGATGATCAAAATATTGTCAGCCTGCTCTATACCGCAAAAAACCAACTGGCCGAACTGGCCGAACTTGACAGCAAAATTAACGATCTGATCACCATGCTTGATGATGCATCGATTCAAATCAGCGAAGCGAGCGATGAACTGCGCCATTACAGCGAGCGTCTTGAGATGGACCCAAATCGTCTATTCGAGTTGGAGCAGCGGCTCTCACGCCAGCTAAGCCTGGCGAAAAAACACCATGTCAGTGCAGAAGATCTGCCGGAATTACATCGTCAGTTGCTTGAAGAGCAGCAGGTACTGGATGATCACGAAATCAATCAGGCTGAACTGAGCGAAACGGTCAATCTACACTATCTTCAGGCACTCAAGATTGCCGAAGAACTCCATAAGAAACGACAGTTCTTTGCTGATGAACTTACGCGACTTATTACCGACAGTATGCAGGCGCTCTCCATGCCACACGGTAAATTCAAAATTCAGGTTCAGTTTGTCCCTGAACACCTGAGTCAGGAAGGCGCTGACCGTCTGGAGTTCCAGGTGACCACTAACCCCGGACAACCGTTGCAGGCATTGGCTAAAGTGGCCTCAGGCGGCGAGCTTTCTCGTATTGCTCTGGCGATCCAGGTTATCACCGCGCAGAAAATGGAAACCCCGGCGCTTATTTTTGATGAGGTGGACGTAGGTATCAGCGGTCCTACAGCTGCCATTGTCGGCAAACTGCTACGCCAGTTAGGCGAATCAACTCAGGTTATGTGCGTAACGCATTTACCTCAGGTTGCTGGCTGTGGTCATCAACATTATTTTGTCAGCAAAGAGACCGATGGCGAAGTAACAGAAACACAGATCAACCGGCTCGATAAAAAGGCCAGATTGCAGGAACTGGCCCGTCTGCTGGGGGGTAGCGAAGTGACGCGTAATACGTTGGCGAACGCAAAAGAACTGCTGGCAGCGTGAAAAGCTCAACTTTTTTACATTTATGCGGTCATACAGGTGCCCCGCAAAGGTTTCAAACTGATGAAAGGTCTATTATCATCGGCATCTTATGCCCTAAAGGAATGTAATGACTATGCGCTGTAA
>Ga0209901_1000342_pt1 | contig 20066 bp, 20 predicted proteins | sample OrgsoiDNA_201058_FD_185806 | JGI IMG/M metagenome (GOLD analysis project Ga0209901, IMG submission 185806) | Permafrost soil microbial communities from the Arctic, to analyse light accelerated degradation of dissolved organic matter (DOM) -... | ecosystem: Environmental > Terrestrial > Soil >...
TCGGCACCCTGCCCGTGCTGTACGTGCATGGCAACCACGAAGGCTATGGCCATCAACTGGAACAGATGCACGGCGCCATCCATGATGCATGCGCCAGCGCCAATGCGCGCGGCGCCAACATCCGCCTGCTTGATGGCGACAAGGTAGTGTTGAACGGCGTGCGTTTTTTGGGCGCCACGCTGTGGACAGACTTTTTGCTGTTCGGCGCGCGGCGTCTTGAAGAGGCGATGACTGCGGCGCAAAGCTATATGCCCGACTACAAACATATCAGCACAGGTGGCGCTGAAGCTCGTCTGCTATGCGCCAGCGACACCGCGCAACTGCATGCAAAGCACAAGGCCTGGCTGGCGCGGGAACTGGCGCAGCCCTACGCTGGCCAGACCGTGGTGATCACCCATATGGCGCCATCGATGCTGTCGGTGGCCGAAGAGTATGCGGACAACCTCGGGTCGCCCGCCTTTGCCTCGCAGCTCGACGAGCTGGTAGCGCAGGCCGACCTGTGGGTGCACGGCCATATGCATGCTTCGCTCGATTACCGCATCGGCGGTTGCCGGGTCGTCTGCAATCCTTGCGGCTACAAGCGGCCCGACGGCACGCCGGAAAATGAGCAATTCAATCCCGGCTTGATCGTCAAACTCGCTATGCCAGCATCAGGCCAGCAGCTTTAGCAGCGCCTGGGCGGCCGCTTCCGACGAGGCAGGATTCTGGCCCGTGACCAGCAAGCCATCGGTGATGGCGTAAGGCTGCCAGTCGCCCAGCTTGGAGTAAATACCACCGTTTTGCTTGAGCATATCCTCGACCAGGAAAGGCACGATGGCCGTCAGGCCTACCGCCTCTTCTTCGGTATTGGTAAAGCCCGTCACTTTTTTGCCGCGTACCAGTGGCGTGCCATCTGCCGCTTTCACGTGACGCAGCACGCCCGGTGCATGGCACACAGCGGCGACCGGTTTGCCGGCTGCGATCATCTGTTCAATCAGGGTGATCGAGTGGCGGTCTTCCGCCAGGTCCCACAGGGGTCCGTGGCCGCCCGGATAAAACACGGCGTCAAAGTCTTGTGCCTTGACCTCGGACAGCTTGCCCGTGTTGGCCAGCACGGCTTGCGCCGCAGGGTCAGCCTTGAAGCGGCGGGTGGCATCCGTTTGTGAGTCCGCTTCATCGCTTTTCGGGTCCAGCGGCGGCTGGCCGCCCAGCGGCGAGACCACCGTCAGCCTGGCGCCCGCTGCCTGCAGCGCGTAGTAGGGAGCGGCGAATTCTTCCAGCCAGAAGCCGGTCTTGCGGCCGGTATTACCGAGTTGATCGTGCGAGGTCAGTACCATCAGGATGTTCATTGTGTGTCCTTTACGGTGAGGTTCAGAGTGCTGCTTCGAGGATGCGGCGGCTGCGCGCGAGATCGATATCGCGGTGTTCTCCCAGGGCGGTCATGCCATGGGCTTCCAGTTGCTTCAATACGGCTTCTACTGCGTCCTGGCCCAGCTGGTATGCCGACAAGCGGGTCGGGATGCCCAGGCCTTCAAAAAAGGCGCGGGTATGGGCGATGGCGGCGTCGATGCGCTCTTCGTCGCTACCACTGCGGATATTCCAGACGCGCTCGCCATACTGTAGCAACTTGCCGCGTTTCTGCTCGCGCTGTACGTCCAGCAGGGCTGGCAGTACCAGTGCCAGGGTGCGCGCATGGTCGATGTCGTACAGGGCCGTCAGCTCATGGCCTATCATGTGGGTGGCCCAGTCTTGCGGCACGCCGGCCCCGATCAAGCCATTCAAGGCCAGGGTGGCGGTCCACATCAGGTTGGCGCGGGTTTCATAATCGTCAGGCGAAGCGACCGCCTGCGGCGCGATCTCGACCAGGGTTTGCAACAAGCCTTCGGCGAAGCGGTCCTGCACCCGTGCCTGCACCGGATAGGTCAGATATTGTTCGGTGGTGTGGACGAAAGCATCGACCAGGCCATTGGCCACCTGCCTGGCCGGCAAGGTAAAGGTTTTGCTGGGGTCGAGGATGGAGAATTGCGGATAGACCAGCGGGCTGCGGAAGCTCAATTTGGCTTGCGTGGCTTTTTTGGTGACCACGCCGCCGCTATTCATTTCCGAACCGGTGGCCGGCAAGGTCAGCACCGATCCAAACGGCAGCGCCTGGGTGATATTTGCGCCGCCGCGTTCAGCGATCTCCCACGCCACGCCCTCGTACAACGCGGCGGCCGCGACGAACTTGGTGCCGTCGATCACCGAACCACCACCGACCGCCAGCAGGAAGTCCAGCTTTTCACTGCGCACCTGTTCCACCGCGCGCATCAGCGTTTCATAGCTGGGATTAGGCTCGATGCCGCCAAATTCCTGCACGCTGCGCTGGCCCAGGGCGGTACGCACTTCCGCCAGGGTGCCCGTCTTTTCCGCACTGGCGCCACCGTACAGTATCAGCACGCGCGCGCTCTCGGGCACCAGGGCAGACAGTTTGGCGATGGTATCGCTACCGAAAACGATTTTGGTCGGATTGTGAAATTCGAAATTCTTCATGCTCTTGCTCCATATTATTAGACTGGTCGTCTAATGAATCATTCAAAAAAAGCGGATGTTGATCATCCGCATGTGTCTGTGCGCCTGCTCAGCGCGCCGCCACGCTATCTGCCGGTAATTGCAATATGCCCAAGGTTGCTTGCCAGGCCGCCTGTAAGGCGCTGGCGTCGCGCCGCAGCTTGGTCAGCATGGCCGCGCCCAGCCACAGCTGGTACAGGGTCAGCGCCGTATGGGCCGGATCGGCAAGCGCGGACAGGGAACCGTCAGCCTGCGCCTGCCCGATACTCACAGCCAGCCTGGCGACGATACGGTTGGTGCCACCCAGCAGGGTGACGCGCATGGCTTCCGACATGTCCGCCACTTCACTACTGAGTTTCACGACCAGGCAGCGGCAGTCACACGTGCTGCCATCCGGCTCATAACTGCTCCAGTTGGCCCAGTAATCCATCAGCGACTGGACCGCGCTCTGGCCAGGCTGGCTCAGCACCTTATCCATCTCAGCCAGATAGCGCGTCACGTAATCGGACAGCATGGCTTCGCCAAACAATTCCTTGGACTTAAAGTAATGATAAAACGAACCTTTGGGCACATCGGCGGCCGTCAATATCTCGTTCAGCCCCACGCCGGCAAAGCCTTTGCGCGTGATGATGGCCTTCCCCGTATCGAGGATATGCTGGCGTATGTCGGTATACTGAGCGGTCTGTTGAGCTTTCATGGAATCTATTCTAGCACAATTAGACCAGTCGTCTATAACTTGCTATTTGACCTGCCGTAGCGTAGTTGCACCACGCCGCTGGGCAGGCAACGCGTTTCTGCCAATTGCCAGTCGCTGCGCGGCAGCTCGCCATCGAACAGGCGCACGCCTTTGCCCAGCACCACGGGCAGCATCGACAAGGTCAGGCTGTCGACCACGCCTTCACGCAGCCCCGCGCGGATCACGGCGCCGCCATCGAGATACACATGGCGGCAGCCTTCCTCGGCCAGCTGCGCCAGCACCGCCGTCACACTGCCCTCGCAACGCTGTTCGCCATGGCGCGATGTAAAGTCGCGATGACTGAGCACCACCACCCGCTTGCCCGCATACGGCCACGGTTCAAAACCCAGCACCGCGTCATACGTGGTGCGGCCGATCAGCAAGGTATCGACCTGCTCCATCAGCGCTGTATAACCCGTGGCTTCCGGCGAGTCAGGCGCCAACTCGGCCAGCCAGGACAGGTCGCCCTCCTCGCCAGCGATACAGCCATCGATACTGATACCCAGAAAAACGCTGACGTGTGCTTGCTGCATGAGATCTCCATCCATTAATTCTACAGTGTAGAATTATGCCCATGAAAATGAAAAAACTTCAAGCCGAAGAAAAGCCCGTACGCCGTGCCGGACGCCCACGCCGCATCGCCCCCACCCTGGATAGCGACACCATCCTGCAAGCCGCCCTGCCCCTGTTGGAAGAAAAAGGCGAAGCATTCTCCATGCGCGCGCTGGCGCACAACCTGGGCGTGGACGCCATGGCCCTGTATCACTACTACGCGGGGAAAGAAGAATTATTACAGGCCCTGATGCTCCAGCGCTTTGCCGGACTCGACCCGCAGCAGCCGCCATTTACAGCGCGCCAGATGCCACCACGGCGCTTGCTGGCCTTGTGTGCGCTCTACCTGGGACTGATCAGCGCCACGCCATACTTTGTGCGCCTGATGGCGCGTGGACTGGTCAGCCAGTCCGATATCGCCGAACGTTTTACGAGCTTGTTCGAGATGGCGCTGGAGGGACTCGTCCTGCCGAAAAAAAACCGGCTGCGAGGCCAGGATGCGATCGTCGATTTCCTGCACGGTTATGCGCTGGCGGGGCGGCCCGCCAGCGAAACGGCTTGGCATGCGTCGGTGGGGTTGATACTGGCGGGTATACAGTCAAAAAACTGATTTAGGCAGCAAAAATGACAACGATGACAAGGCAAAGATCGTCTACTAAATCATATTCAAGAAAAATTCAGAAAATAAACACTTTCTCCAATAACTGTTGTAAAATTTCACCAGGCTTACGACTGCCTCCCTGCTGCAAGGGAAAAATCGCCTGCAAATCTAATTGCACATACAATCTTAATTGCCGAACATAGCAAGCAGCATGCTTACTGAAAATGAATTTTTCAGCGGCCATCTATTAGGAGTATGTGATGTTTAGTCTCAAAACCGTCCTCAAAGCATTCAAGTATCGCGAAGACCAATCCAATTCTCGGTTAGGCCACTGCAAAGCCTTAGAGCTTCGTGCACTTGCACTCGGATATCAAAGTTATTACCATTTTAAAGAAACTCTAACAGGCCTTCCAAAGGATGAATTTGGCAAGGTATCTTTAAGGGTCATGCGAAAAGTATGTGGTAACCGGATGCCGCTACAAAGCTGTGCTTACTACGAGTTCCATTCTTTACCTGGCAAAGCTACTGGGTTTTATAGTCACTGGATTGGTTGGGATGACGAGGGTGAAGAGGTGCGAGCACCGCGACCTTTAAATGGCACATCGACAGCAAAAGGATTACGTAATGCGATGAGTGCACCTGTATATGTTGTAGAGACAATTTCCGAATTAAATGCATGGCGCCATATTTGGCATTCAACCGCATTAGTACCTGAGGCATTAGCCAAAGAATTTTTCGTTAAGGCATTCGATAAAGAAAGATTTGTCTCTTCAAATCCTCCAATCGACATAATTCGAAATAAAATAAGCAAATATAATAATAATTTTGCTTCATTTGATTAATTCTCTTTGATCCCACAATGAATAAAATTTAATTTTTATTCATTGTGGCTTTATAAGAAAATGGCCTTGGCGTTAGTATTTAGCGTTGGGCCCCACATAAACTGAGATCGATTTATCTCTAAATCAATTACTTAGCTCGGAAAATCTCGCATAAGTTGAGATCAAATCTCACATAAGATGAGATTTCTCAGCAAAATCTCACATAAGTTGAGATTATTCAGATTGCCTATTTTTCGAGCAGATGCCCGCCCCGTGCCTTTGTGAATCTGCCAAGCGGTTTTTGCCCTGCCTGGTAATCCGTCATGTTATCAGCGCCGCAACATGCTAAGCTGGCGAGACCGACCGAGAACGGCCAGAAGCGGACCGTGACTACAAATTTAGATCTCAGTGCTGCAGTGACATCTTGCCAACTATACTAAGCAAAAAATTGATGGAAGCCGACAAATTTAAAAAATGTAAGTTGTGCGGTGAACTACGGCAGTTAGGAAATTCTCATGTAATTCCTGCCGCTTTCTACAAACCGTATCATGAAGAAAAAAAAGCAGCGATTTTAGCTTCAAACACTAGCGGGAATTTTCCAAAAAAATCTAGAAACGGCGTCTACGACCAGACGATTCTATGCAAGGACTGCGAAAAATTATTCCAAGCGTTCGATGACTACGCCGCGAAAATCTTCCTTAATGAGACAGATCGCCATTTCAGAGCGGTAAAGACTCGCTCGGAGGTAGAGGGGTTCCAAGCGGATGACGTCGATCAAAATCTCATACTGCAATTCTTGATCTCCGTACTCTGGCGCGCGTCCGTGTCATCTCAAGAATTTTTTTCACGGGTGGATCTCGGCCCGTTCGAAGCTGCTGCGGCGAAAGTGATTCAAGATTCTAATGATCCAATTCCGGCTTGTTTCGGAGCCTGCTTGTCCCGATGGGAAGACGATGACCTAGTCGGACATCATATGCTCATGGATCCAATACGTGAAAAATGGGAGGGCATTAATGCATACCGCTTATACCTTGGACAATTTGTAGCGTACATTCGTGTGGATCAGCAGCCCTTCCGCGCTCCATTCGACAAAATTTCATTGCTGCGCCACCCTCAACTTTTTGTAACGAGTCGTTCCTTCACGTCGAGCAAAGATAGATTGGCCCTAATTCATACGGCTGTTGAGTCCATTCGCAACGATAAATTTCGGCGTGGTTAACGGCGCGTAAGTTGTTCCACAACGTCCGCTTTGGGGCGAAAGCAGTCATCGCCTCGAGCAGCTTGATTTCATGTGACGCATAGCCAACTCCATCATTTAGATGACTGGCCAACTTGCGCTGTCAGCCTCCCAATGGAATCAAGCACTCCCCTCCTTCGCTCTCCTATTACCGTAATTTGTCCGAGTCACGCCGCGCAGTCACTGCCATGATCCGCAGCTGGCATCAGCCCCTATGGTTTAGCAGCAGCGGGGCTAGCCTGTGCCTTTCCATTGCTTTCTTGCGCTGCTGCAGAAGGAGCCTGTTTTTGAATTGCCTGCTTCGCGGCAGCGGAGGATATCGGCAGCGAAGTGTTTGCATTCGCAGCTGCCGGTACCTTAGCCTTTTCCCCGGCTTGGCCAGGCGCCTCGTTAGCCGCACCAGTGGACGCCGTTGCTGAGGGGGCAGCTGCCCAATCGAAAACGATTGCTACAGCCAGCAAGGCTACTGCAAGCCCACCAACGCATGCTGTTACTTTAAATGTCTTCTCCGCGTGCGCGATCGGGGTCGCGACCATCAACTCGTACTCTGCTGGCGGTAAGAAGCGATACAAGCGAGACTGCCACTGCTTTCTGATACTTCGTTGTAAACGTATGAAGTCGTATCCTGAAAAAATAATCGCTGTAACGTACAACACTACTATGATCATGACAGTTATGAGAAGCCAGCGTGGAGTCGATGTCGAGAGACGAGCGGCGATGAGACCAAATCCTAGCGCTAACGTTCCCGCCACAGCCGCTGCGACTTGCCTCGTCCCTTCTGTGACCTTCGAGGTATCTTCTGTTACGGATTTTCGGAGGTCGGCCAAGCTTTTTAGCGTGTCCTTTCCCACCTCGGCGATGGACATTTGATAGGCAATTTTTGCACCATCGAGTGCCGGCATCAGATTCCTACCGAACAAAGGCAGCTCGTTATCGGCTGCGCCGTTTGACCGCGCAACTTCGCAAGCAAAAAGTATGTGGCGAACTTCCGCTTCACGTTCATTCTCAAACACCCAAGCTGTCGCCAGGTGCAAAGCTGCGAATCCTGCTGACCCGAGCTCGTCGAAGTATTTGTTCGGCTGATCATGTAGTTTAAACGTAAGGCGTGGCGGACCTTTGAACTTCAGCTCGCCGCTCTCACTATCAATGTCGTCCGCCAATGAGCGCAGGCACGCTGCAATGCTGGCGTTTGCCCATAGGACCGCTGCTTCTGATAGAGGGACGAAACTGGAGTCAACCAATGTCCAAGGCGCCACAGTTGGAGGCACAATTCGATTACCGCTGGCCTCGCGTACTAGAGACCGGGGGCTTTTTTTCTTCACCGCGAGCGGGGCTGGCGCCTTATCAGCCCAGCTCGTGTAAGTTCGTCCTTCAGTGAAGATCGACGCACCGAGCAAGGCGATGCGCCAAACCGCTGCTGGGTTTTCGTTTCTAAGAAAAGCAGAAAATGCCGTGTTCGTAAGAACGAGTAGTTCGTTCTCAGAGGCTGTAGGTTTTGCAAACGTTATCCGGTAAGGAGCATACGCCTCCACAAGATCACGGTTCGACCAGTCTTCGTTGGCGCCATCGTAAACAAGTGCTATTAAGCCCGCCTGCGAAATCAGAGCTCGCAATTCGTTCGCTGACGGCAGGCCCAGATGAGACAACGTGACACGCTCGGGCGTCTCAGCGACGAACGCCTCGTTGGCGGCCACTAGCCTGTCAATCGCGGCGGCGAGCTTAATTTCCAACAACTGAATCCTCCGTCACCTTCTCTGTTTCGATCGTAATCGTCTCCCCGCCACGATCGGTTTTTTTCCTCAGTACGGTAACTGCACCGTCTTGTTCAGGGTAGGTGATCGTGACGCCCTCAACAGTTCTAACTTTGCGAAGAGTAGGGCGCTTCAGGATTCGAGGGTTGGGCTTAAAGCCGAGTCCATCGAGTCTTGCGCCGCGAATCTTCCTCGCGGTGACGGTACGCAGGCGGGCCTGAATAGTTTCATCTCGCGGATTTCCCGCAGCTGCCAAGACAGCATCAATAATAGCTTCTTCACTTATTTCCTGCCGATCGCGCAAAACGTTTTTGGCGATACCGTACGCCAGCGCGACATCCTTGTTCGGCAGATGATCCTTGTTTTCACCTAACAGGTTGCGAACTAGGTCAACGGTTTTTTGGTTGAGCTCCTCGTCGCTAAGGCTCCTTGTAGCATCAAGGAACGTCGCGAAGTAGTCGCCGATGGCCGGTGCTTGCTTCATCCTATCGGTTGTCGAAATCACGGTCTCAGCTACCCCATCCTTGACCCTTATGATCGCGGATTTTTGTATCGCCTTTTTGTCAGCAATAAACGCATGGACAATGCGTCTCAACAGTCCATGTTCCCCATCAGGCTGTTCAATGGCTTCGCGATAGTCGTACTTGATAAGGCTATACAGTTTTGTATTCTTATCCTTGACCGACAGTTCGAACATGAAGAGCGCTCCGTCACTGCTGGTCTTAACGTGCAGCTTTGAAAACTCTCGGGCTAAATTTTGCGCACCGTCTTCGAAAGAAATCTCGCTCGTAAAAATTCGCTGTACTTCTGCCTTTGTCAGGGACGTATCAGCAAAGCTGTAGACGGGTGACACATCAGTGTTTCCAATGCGGGCCAGGAAGAACTGCTCGTGCTCCACAGCCCTGGCCGGAGCCGGATTGAACTCACCGCCACCAACTACGTGAAGGATCATGTTCGTAATTTTGAGCGACCCTAATTCATCATCCGTGAAAAAACCCAAGCTTTGCTCCTTAGTAGCGTGACAAGACAATCCTCTGGGCACAGAATATAGTCGAAAAGTCACCTCAAGAAGTGCGTACTTTGTAACCGCTAGGCAATTTATTTTTGCATTGGATGCTGGTCGGTGTCATAGTCAGCAACCATCGGCTGCCGAGCGCAAGTTGATGCTTTAAGACGACATACAAAGGAATGGAATGAATCGAGCAAGTCGACGAGTGCGTGAACTTCGACCTTCGCAAGCAAGGCGTAGCGGACGGAGTGTGTTGAAAGAAAGCTGGCAACGCGCGACGCTGCGAATTACCAACTATTTTAAGAACGGCGGGGATGACTTCTATTTCGTCTTAAATTTCGTTTCTCTTGCTAGCTTGGCAGTACTCTTCTTAGGAATGTGCTTGGAGTCCATGCAACTTATCGCTCCAAAATACATGGTTTTTCCGATATTTGCGGCGATGTTTTTAGGGCTCTATGTATTTTTTACTGTAGTCGAGAAGACTATAGCGAAGTACTTCCTTAGCTTCAAATCTACGCAGCTTTTCTGGGCCGGATTTGTGGCTTTCATCATCTATATCGCCCATGGTCAGGCGGGCGATGAGGTGAACGCGATTTTTCACTTAGATGCGTCCGCATTCCCCTATGCGACAGTCGCCGCTACCGCGATGATGGTGGCGTCATGGTCTTTTTGGCCGGCTGTACTGATCGCCAGCGCCGCCTTTGTTTATTACACGTACAACGTCTTCCGTTCAAGGTACAAGAATGTACTCATCGGCATTACGTTAACCCTCAACCTAGCCTCTTTCGCCGTCTTTGTCTCATACCAAATTTCCGATGACGCAATCCGCCGGAGCAACATCTATCAGATCGCTCTGTCCATGGATTTCAACGCCACATTCAATTGCACAGCTTCCACGTCGAACTCCGACAGTGTCGCATTCGTTGGTGCGGAACAGCGAAGGGCTTTAATTGCACCTCCGCTGAAAATCAAACACGATAGCGCGCGGTCAATATTTAAAGAGGTCGTTGTGCCCAAGGCGTTCGATTTGGTAGAGTGCAAATAGCCGCCGACCTCCACCGTTCAGTCCAGCACGTCGTGTAGCTAGACATCGCTCGGCACGTTGTCAGATCAATCCAGCAACTCTTCGATATCCTCGACCGCTTGGTTCCTGGCGCCTTTGTGGTGCAGCAAAGATGCGCAAGAACACTGACAAAAAGTTTCCATCCAGTAGGCCTAGCTCATGGACCAGGTGTTTCGCCGGATTCCTGCTCCGGGAGAATCTCTCCATTTAACAATGCTGACTCGGTGATCCGCTTTGCCAAGCGAGTTGAAATCGACGAAACCTTCTGCACCAGCCGCTCGCCTAACACTTTCTCTTGCGGACCAAGCATTGGACGAAGCTGCTCGACGACAGCCGACGTCGCTGCCGGCAGCTGGACAGCCATGTTAAGCGCTAGGTTCATCATGTATCTCGGCGCAACGCCGAGAGATTCTGCGAGCTCTAGGACGTGCGCTCCGGTGATCTTGCCGGGCTCCGTCTCGCCGGCGATCTCGAAGGCGAACTTGGCGGCTAGGCCGGGATAGACCCGCGTGCACATCAGGTCGTAGAACGGCGCGAGACGTAGTCCTTTTGACGTCGCGATGATCGACAGGTTCTTCGCGTGCGAGTCGTCGTTTCCCGCGCACAGGTTAAAGAAGAGCCAGCGCAGCAGCTGCAGCCGATCGACTGCAGGGAGCGCTGAAGCACCCAGCAGGTCATAGCAGTCCTTGAACGTTGGGCCACCCTCGGCCTCGTATTTGACATCGGACGGCTTGGCGAGCATTTGGCAGAAGTCGGCCTGCCAGATGCGTTTGAGAGAACCATCAGGCTGCCGCTCCCGATCGTATCGCTCGACGAGACACGCGCGCGTGTTTGGCTGATAGGCCACCTTCGCGGTCTGAAGTCCGCACTTGACGGCCGCGAGCATGATAATTGTTTCGTTCACAGATGATGCAAACACCTTGATGTCACTGCGCTGGATGTCGGGCTTGAGGATGTGCGTGGATGGCGCGTTGCCCATAGGGCGCGCAGGGTTGCCGTCCTCGTCTACGTAGAGCTGGAGCTTGAACTGCGCGCCAGAAAGGCACATGCGAGGAGCAGGCAAGGCTGCTGCCTCGCGCTCGATCTCATCCCGCTCCGCTGACTGGGCGCCGTCAGCGTGGACTAGAAGATCTACTTGGTCCCATGTCAGATGTTGGTAGACGGGAGGCTGCAAGGTCTCGCCTTCAGGCACGAGCACGAAGGCTCCGGCGCTCTCCCCTCCGACACGCGCGAGTAAGCCGAATACCGTTGAGACCTTTTCCCGCATGCTGATGACCTTGCGCTGGTCCCCTTCTGGGAGAAGGTTTTCGAAGAAGGCACTGACCGCAGGCGTCTGGACTCGGCCAGGAGCCAATTGCAACCCGGGCACGATGGGTTCGGAGCCAGGCGTGGCCAGCCACGTGTCGCTGTAGCTAAACGATAAGGGGTCAGTATTGTGAAGCGTACCAACCTGCCCGTCTGGGCCGTGCACCCAGAGGGTGTCGGGGATACGCTTAGCAGACGCTTCTTTCGAACTCACGATTTCTCCTTGATCACGAGCTCAAGTCCAAGGAGGGCCAGCACATCGATCACCATCTGCATCTGCAACGTCTCTTTGCCTCGCTCCAAGTCAATGAGGAAGCGATTGCTTTTACCAGCAAGTCCAGCTACGTCCAACTGGGTAAGACCCTGCTTTTTTCGAGCGGCGCGCGCGATTGCGCCAAGCTGAACTGTTGAAGTCACAATCTGACAATTTGAACTAGACATATATGCCTCAATGTGATCGACCGATCATATTTTAACGTATTATTTTTTAAAACCTCCAAAATATGAGCAAGCGATCACTTTTTCCTTAATCAAACATCAGGGTAGAAGAATTGTGATTGCTCGATCATATGCAGAGCCAATCCTTACTCCTAGAACCGATATCTGAATCGCCGCAAGTCCCAACGATCAGTCCCATTCATAGAGGACGATCTGTCGCATGGCAACGCCGTGCCATACGTCTCCAGGATACGCCAGGCCCTGGTGATGGTGGCCGTGAAAGGCTGCGCTGACCTGGAGATTTTGTGCCAGCATGGTGATTGGATTGAAGCCGTATTCATGCAAATCCGGTGCCTCGTGAGTGATTAGAACGTCAGCCGTCAGACCTGCAAAGGTTTGGAAATCACTAGGGAAAAGCGAGGAGCGATGTCGCATTGGCAGGCCTTGGCGCCATCGGTTTCCTTTACCACATACCTTCAGATAATCAGCAGGTGCGAGAAAACGTGACAAAGATCTACCGTCCCACACCTTAGACCGAAACACGCCGCCCAAACCGGCAATGCGCAGCCCAGCAACTGTCACGATGCGACCATGAATATTGCCGCCAGCAAGCTCCGATCCGAACAAATTGTCGTAGAACCGGCAGTCCTCGGTGTCGTGATTGCCGGGGATCCAGAGCAGTGTCGTAGCGTGCGGGAAGCCGCTTAGCTCCTCATGCAAGGGCCGCGCGGCCTCCATATCCCCCAACAGCAGCACTGCGACTGGGAGAACCGCTCGTGCCGCCGCGACAATTCCGTCAAACTGGCCATGTGGGTCGCCACAAATAAGAAGCGCAGGCATTTGTCTCTCCTGACTCGGTGCCCCGAAAACTATGGCAGTACCGCAAAACGCTCTGATTGAACTGTTTCACTAACTCGGCAGAAAATTGCCTGTCCAGCAACATTTAAAGCCCGGCGCAGCACTCCCCTCCTCCTTAAAGCGACTCGGTGAACATTCCCCAGAACAGCTTGGCCGCACTCTGGGCTAAAAGGTGTACGTTGCCGAAGTTACGCGTTATCTGCTTTTATTTGAAGTTCAATAATCTCAGAAATTACCATGAAGAAAACGCCAGTGTAATCGAACGCCAGAATTCCTGTGCCGGCGCGCCTCCCAAAATTTCGCCAAACGCACTTATAGCTAGTCTTTTCTTGATCTTGATGAACTTCGCCTTGTCGATGCCAAAGTTGCTACCGATTCCGCATCTCAAGCTCACGTAGTCGACCATAGATAGCCACCTTGTGCCCAGTTAGCGGGGCTGCGCATGGATCGGTATGCCAATCCAGCATAGTCACCTCCGCAGCGCGTACAGAATGGGCCCACAATAGGTCTGCGGTGACGAGGGGATCTTCCTCCACAAATTCTTTTCCATCCGCTAGGCTTGCGACAAGCATGTTGTCGACGATACGTATAGTGGCCTTCATTTTCTTGAAACCTTCACGAATATCATAGTCAAGCGAACGCATCGTTGGCCCATCTATAACGCCAGAGGCCAATGCTGCTTTATTGCTAAGGATAAATCAAAAATGGGGCGGTGCGCTCACGATGAAATCTATGAAAAAATTTCTTACCTAGTGAGATCGCAACGGCTCCCATAAGTTTAGCTATTCGTGACCATACAGACTTCCACTAAAGACTGGTCAATGCAGCCTTTCGATCGAACAGTCGAATCTTGCGCCGTCCGCCTTCACGTAATGAAGAAATTGCCCCCCTAAATTCTAAATTCGGAAGGGTATGTCGCCCTTTTTGCTTTAGAGCTGCCGCTTCCATTGCGGTGATGTATTGACTTCTGAGAGCTTGAAGCCTAATAAATTCGTCTTGGGCGACACACCATCTCAGGCCAAGGTCAACCACCTTCACCAGCCCCGTATCGATCCATCTGGAGCGAAACTCGGGTAAGGTCTCACCCGAAATTTGGGCTGCGACTGCGATATCAATAATGTTCGGATCGAAGAATTTCGCTTTAAATGCGTTATATGATTTTTGGCATACTCGCACTTCCGGGCCAGGCACGACGACGCGCTCCAAACAGCCGGCGCGCACAATCTTGGCAACCTCGGTGTGCGGAATTGACAGTTCCTCCCCGATTTCAGATATAGAAATAGATGGTCGAGCTGCATTTAGCCGCTTCGCCATGTCCACAAACTGTGTCACTCCATTGAAAGGCACAGACTTCCCCGCGGCAAGCAAACGCAAATGCACATCGGCGAGATCGTTGCGATCGAAGAGGTACATCAAAAGCCCGTTGATCGTCGGACCTGCTACGGGCTTGACCTCAGCGGCGAATAACTTTGTAGAGAATTTCATCGGTTCAATTCCCATCGCACGCGCATACGAACTTGCGAAGACAAACCTCGAATCGAAGTTAGAAATTTCGTTTCGTTCAAATATCAGTGGACTAGTTCCTCTCCGCCCAGGCATCGCTTTGATGTGTCCAAGTCTGGATGCACTTCGGACAACGTCTTTGTGAACACCGAGAATTTTTGCAGCCTGCGCTAGAGAAATAAACCCTGAAGGTATGTTGTTCTGGCGCTCAACTGAAGGATCGTGAAGGCGGAAGGTGGTCAGGCCAGCAACGAGACTGTATCCGATCACAGAATCTGGCAAGCTCAAACCCATTGCTATGAGCTCGTCAAGCGGCGTGGTTAACGCTCGTACTGGCACTGTGGCATCCCTCTCGGGGCGATATAGATCGACTAGCAGCCTATGAACATGGGCACGTGAAACTACTAACCCGCGGTCTTCCGCATTGAAAGGAACGTCGCTCAGCAATCCAAGGGAGCCGAGCTTCGCGATAACGCGGTGAGAATTCACGCCCAATGCGTGGCAAGCGTCGCGGCGGTTAAGGTATCCTAAAATCTTTTCTTCACAATTGGCGATTCGAGAACCATCGAGCATACGTAATGCGCTGATTGCCGCGTTGTTCAAAGCGCCTGCGGAACGTAAAAACGGTACGAGCAACAAGCGTGGATGCTCTGTGGTTGACCGGGCTCTTACATACTCGGCCAGCCAGAGAACAAAAATTTCCCTGGCCGCCATTGCAGGCGAAGTGTATTGCGCGATAGAGCTCGAATTTCGCTCCGCGTCAGAACAAAATGCCTCACGACAGGCGCCGAAAACTTCCGCCGCAAAGGCAACCTCTTCATCCTTTTGCTTTGCAACCAAAAGTTCCAGTTTTTTTGCGCTGGCAATATCGCCTGGGCTAGTCTTCGCACATGACAAGTCAGCCCCACAGGAACATAGATGAGGGGCCGGTCGATGGTAAGTTAGAGGGAGATAGCAAGCAGCGCACGAGCTCATTAGCTGCACGCCATGGATGTGGCAAGTGGTGTAGCAATCGAGTGACCATACTTGCCGAATATGAGGAGATGCCTTTAGACATTGTGGGCAGACGGCCGAACAGTCCTCCCGAAATGCCGCGGGCGGAAGATCTATTCCTTCAGCAAGACGATAACGTTTAGGATAAACACGTCTTGCAATACATAGCTCAATAAGCCCATCTGGAATCTCAAGTCCGAATAGCGAAAGCAAGTCTAAATGTGCCATGAGGCGTACGCGACTGATGCCTTGGCCGACGCTACCGCCCAATGCGCTAATCAAGGCATTCGGGCTTGACCAGCCGTTTCTGAAAGCCACGCGCAAAATAAAACCAGCAGCGGTCTCATCAGCGAATGCGGAAGGAAGGACTGGGAGCTTCATTTTTGCACCCGCATCTTAGACAGTACAGAGTCCTTCAATTCGTAGTTCAACATTTCAAAGGGGTTCTTACTGGACTGCGCTACATCGAGTGTGACCCCCGAATCGAACGCCACAGCCAAATCGCTGACCGTCATGGACGTGCGCTGGCCGTTTAATGCCGAAAGCACTGCCTTCTGCAGCAGAAGCGTAATGAAGGAGGGGCGACCGGAAGTTGCAGCCCATACCTGCTCTACAAGCTTATGTGAGCCAAAGTCTGGCATAGCTATCCCTCCTAGCGATAAGGAATATTGGGCTGCTAGAAGTTGTAAGAAGCCACCGAGTTCCCCTGGACGAGCTAAGGTGCCGCAGCTCAGGTCGCGCAGATGGTGGCGATGTGAAAAACGTCTCGACATCTGACCATCGCCGCATTGCAAGACTGATTCACACGACGGCGTTCCGACAAGACATATCATTACCTTGGCCTTATTCATAAGTGACTTGAGCCAGTCGCAAACCTCCTCAGCCTTTTCCTGCATTTTTCCTTTTGCCTTCAGGAGATGGTGCAGCTCGTCCAAAATAATGACGCGTGTTCTACACTCGACCAGCAATTTGCAAAGACGATCCGTCATGGCAGATGCAGAGCCTCTACCTGGTGCCGGATCGCCGAGCTCCTCTAACATACTTGAGGCAAGCGCCTTAATCCCGCATGGTGAAGGCACGGATGTATAAAACGCGGGCACGGTATTGATACGCGCACCATCCGTAGAGACCACTACCGGCGGATACCGCTTGAGAATAACTTGGCAGATGGTTGTTTTCCCGGCACCGCCCTGGCCCGTCAACAGAGCGCCTTTGGGCTCCAAGCTGTGTCGCGACCACGAGATGCATTCAGTAATACCGTTAATCGCCTCCATCAAACCTTGATGCGTGACATAAATTTTGTCGAGCGCTGCCATTTTAAAGTGATGGGGATTCTCAAATTGATTCGGTAAATTCATGTCTATGTTTAGCCTCAAAGGGTAAAAGTTTGATTTTCGTATGGAAGAGAAGTGATGGCGCTCATGGCAGCCGGCGCAGACGGCGAATCACTAGCGGCCATAGGCAGCTCAGTGATAATGACCTGCTGATTCTTGCGCTCTTCACGCTTCCATTTAGTTTTCTCTTTCTGGCTTTTGAGTGCTTGGAGCCGTCGTGCACTGCGGGTGTTGTTGAGCTTCTGAATGTCCTTCCAGAGTTCCCAGCGAGCCAACTCGTAGGTGTGCTCGCCAAGCGCTTTCAAGTCATCCTTGCGCATTTTCTTGATTGCCCCCAGTACCTTTACGTGCTCGTATTGCGTCAAATCCCTCGTGTACTCGCGACGCGTAGCGTCTGCCCGGTACAACATTTTGGGATCCGAATCGTGTTGGACGTAGACAAAGCCCAAATCCATTTCATCGACCAATACTGTGACGTCGCCCATTCCCCGCGCCTCCAGCGTCGCCAAGCAATCTGATTTGTAGTAGAGATGATTGACGAGCACACGGCCTTTATTGATGGCGCGCCTATGCACGACACGGGCCACGACGTCGAGCTCGGTGGCGGAAAAATGAAGGATTGGATAGCTGCTTTGAAGATCTCGCCATGCCATGATCGGCGCTCGGTTCGAATTTGCGTGAACGTGGTACACCGTGGTGAGCCATTTCTCAAACTTCTCTTTTACATCGTCCAAGGTGAGGCATGCCAGTTCATTTGATTGATACTCACCACGATCCGATGGCGAGGAGAAAGTTGTTCCGGGAAGCAGATGAATTAACATCGTGTTGACTGTCCGAAAAAATCGCTCGATATGGGCCTTGTCGTCCGGCGAGTAGGCTTTTGCAGGCTCGATATGGACGCCAAGCCACATGCAAAGTTTCCGGACGGCCTGGGAGGCCAGGTCGGGCCCGTTGTCGGGAATAATTACCTCTGGGACGCCCCCTGGCCCGCACGAAGGATCTCGAGAACACGTGTCCTTTATTGCCGCCAACGCCGTCGTCGCACAAAAGGGAATCAAACTGATGTGCCACCCAACGATCGCACGACTTGCAACATCCAGTAGGCATACTAAATATGGCCGGCCTAGAATCTCTCCAGTCTCCGTGTCCACGACGAGCACATCCATTCGATGCCCGTCCATCATGACAGTCTGCAACGGTCGCGTCGCCTCCAAGCTAGCACCTGCAGCACGAAAGCGCATATTTGCGAACGCTGCCCCATACCGCTTCAGTGCCACGATGTATGGATCAAGAGCTGCCGCCCGACGGTAGATTGATGATCTGCTCGGCGCTGGACCGTTCACCCATGATCGCTCACTTATTTTTCCGCTGATATTGCAAACAATCTGTTCTACTGATTCCCGATTTGTAGTCAAAAAATCATTTCGAATAGTTTCCTGAACAATGGCTTCAATCTCAAAACAAAAGCGCATCTCGCGACGCCCCTTGTTAGAGTGCCGCGGCAGAAGGTGCTTTGGGTTTCCGCCACTCTGCGCAAATATTTGAAGCCAACGGGTGAGCGTTGTCCGTGACGGGGGGTTTAGATCGCCTAGTTTTTCCGCAACAATTTGGACTGTCCTACGCAGGTTTGAGGCCGCCATAATCTTGCGAGGGCTAAGCATGGCTGTCGCGACGTATTTATGTCGCCGATGCATTTCATCGCACTGCTCGGCAGTGAGCTGCCACAGTTGCAATGAGTTGTCCCTTAACTCGGCAGGACCGCAAAATCCCACAATGCCGTCATCGACGAGGGCCCAAAAAGTTTCCACTGGCATGCGCTGAGAGCGGCCGCCCTCACACGGCGTGTACCGAAGAGTCATATGGTCAACATAGGCAACCTCGAACGCCCTATTCCGAATCGCAATACGAGTGCCGATCATCAATTTCTGCTGCTGCGGACCCGCCCTCATGACCCGCGCTCCACAAGCGTCGTTGCAGAAATTGGAAGCTGGAAGTTGCATTTCAAGTAACGGTGAAACAGCGCCGACTCGAGGTAGAAATGGGCGACACCTGCCTTTTCGAGCCTACTTGCCGCCTCGCTCATCGTTATCGGTCCGTCGATGCGGAGGATTCGCGTCGCCAGTTCTTGGAGGAGTTCATTCTCTAAATTCTGTCGTCCCCCGCGGTTGTATAGCATCTCCAGATTAGCCAATTCTATTTTGCTGCCGCAGTACGCTTCGCCGACTGTCGTGTAACTGATACCGAAGTCTGAAAAATGTGATCGAAGAAAATTCGCTTTTCGACAGTTGTCCGATGTCAGCTGAAGGGCTTCTGGTTTAACTTCCACAATCCGAACAGAGTCGTTTGGATCGCGAATGCATATGTCCGGGTACAGAAAACTTTTTGCCATATGGAATAGCGATCGGTTGCATCCTATATTGCATAACGCTACTATCCGACTCAAGTCGATAGCAAACAGATCGTTCGAGGTGTGATTCAACTGGCATCAAGGCTCGGTTTTTCGCGCTATAAAACAGCGACGATCTGGATCCATGTTTGCCTTGGACGACACGCCTCGTCCCGTGAATAGTGCCATCGAGCCCTGGAGCTTTAGCAAAGAGCTCAATCAGCTGTTGACGTAGATGTGTCATGGTTCATTCTCCCTGCAAAATTTGCCATTTTTTGCCAGAAAATCGGCAAATAGAGGCTCACCGTCGTGTGTTGGCGACACAACGGAACTCTTAGATTACTTGACTGCGGGAGGAAAGAAGGCGGATACTAAAGTTCTCACACAGCAGTACCGGCCGCCGACCTCCCACAGGATTCGGCGGTTTTTACATTTCAGGTTCTCCTTTTGAGGTGAGTACTATAGGTTTAAGGTCGAGTGCTTTAAGCAGCCTTAGAATATCTCTCCCTGGAAGGATGATTACTGCGCCATCGCCGCTTCCCATTGAAATCGCTTCAGCTGTGGAGTTCCGCAAGTTCCGACTAACGGCAGCTTCCAGCACGTCTATCTCCGAATTAGAGAGCCTAAGTGCGCTTTGGAGAATTGTTCGGGTACGAGGGCCGGGTACCGGCCGGTCTCCTGTCTCGATTCGACTTAGATAGCCAATATCCAGATTCGACAAGCGCGAGAAATCCACGAGTCGCAGTTCCCGCATCTTACGAAACCTTCGAAGGGCTTGCCCATAGTTTTCGGACACTGTATTTGCCTGTATTTTGACTTGATGAATCTCGCGATTTTCATCCAATAAAAAAATATTGATAACAGGTTTAATTTCAATAATTTTAGCGAAAAAGCTTGCATTTACGCTACGTAGTAATGACGCGTAACAAGGCAAACCTGATCGTAATGAAAGC
>Ga0209901_1000344_pt1 | contig 19886 bp, 17 predicted proteins | sample OrgsoiDNA_201058_FD_185806 | JGI IMG/M metagenome (GOLD analysis project Ga0209901, IMG submission 185806) | Permafrost soil microbial communities from the Arctic, to analyse light accelerated degradation of dissolved organic matter (DOM) -... | ecosystem: Environmental > Terrestrial > Soil >...
CGGTGCTGGTAATTGATGACTTGTCATTGATATCCCATTATTAACATTGCCTCGGCAGGATGACTTATGGTCGTCCGCAAGGACCGGGACGGATGCTACGCGAGGCGGCCTGAACATGCAATATGACGGGAGCATGACTGTTGTGCGGCGGGCCGTGGGTTTGTAACAGCGGCGGACGCAAGCGGCCGATCCGGCGCTTGTTTTGCTCGGCGCAAAAGAGGCTTGGCTTCGGCCGAAGGACATTCGACAAAGGATATTTTTCACCGGCGTGCTAGACTGGATCGGTCGAAATACACGTTTGAATGGAGGGTTTGCAGATGGATACGACAGAAGGACGAGGCCGAATTACTGCCATCGTGTCTGGTCCGGTCATGGAGAAGCTCCAGCAGGCGGCAGCGCTAACTGGCGCGACGCTGAACCAATTTATAGTTCAAGCGGCCTTGGAGAAAGCCGAATTGCTAAACGACCCTGAGGGTGCGTTCCTCTATTCGCGCGAGGATGCCGCAATGCTGATCCAAATGCTGGAGGCGCCCGTGCAGCCTAACGCCGCATTGCTAAAGGCATTCGAGCGATTTAAAAATAGGCTGGAAGATGGCTCGCTCCATATCCGCGCTGACAAAGGCGCATGACGTCAATGGATTTAATAGCGGCGTGCCCGAACTGAATGCCTGGCTCAAAAGTACGGCAGGACAGCATCAAAAGAAGGGCATTTCCAGAACCCATGTATTGACCGACGATAGCGCGCCTGCTGAAATCATCGGCTTCTTTACGATGGCGATACGCATCATGACGCCAAGAAGTGAGCTAGCCATGGGCATGGCGAAAAGTCTTCCGGCCAACATCCCCGGTTACACGCTGGCGCGGCTGGCAATTTCTGAAGCACAAAAAGGCAAAGGATATGGCCAGCTGTTGCTGTCAGCTGCAATGACGAAGGCGAAGGCCGCAGCGGACGACGTAGGAGGATTTGCTTTGTTCGTTGACGCCAAGGATGACGATGCCGCTCACTTTTATCTGCATTACGGGTTCACTCGGCTCGCGTCGAAGCCGCTGGTGCTTGCGATGCCGCTGGCGGCTATTCCTCCCCTAACGCAAATGGTGCCTTGATGGCGCCATTTGCGTTTGATCGCCAGAATTAGCGCTTGCCGGCGCGGGTGCTGACGTCGATCCACACGGCCAAGGTCAGGATGCAGCCCTTGACGATCATCTGCCAGTAGGTGTCGACGTCGAGCATCGACATGCCGTTGTCGAGGCTGGCCATGACCAGCGCGCCGATCAGCGCGCCGTGCACGGTGCCGGAGCCGCCGCGCATCGAGGTGCCGCCGATGAAGCAGGCGGCGATGGCGTCGAGTTCGCCCGAGGTGCCGGCCGACGGCGAGCCGGCCGCCAGCCGCGCCGTCTCGATGACGCCGGCCAGCGCGCACATCAGCCCCATGATGCCGAAGATGCCCAGCTTGATCGCCTGCACGTTGATGCCCGACAGCCGCGTCGCCTCCATATTGCTGCCGACGGCGTAGATGCGCCGGCCGAACACGGTCTGCGTGGTGACGTAGCTGAACAGTCCCAGCAGGGCCAGCAGCAACAGCACCGGCAGCGGGATGCCTTCGTAATGGTTGAAGGTGCTCACGGCACCTGCCAGCACGGCCGCCGTGACGAGCACCTTGACGGCGTCGCGCCACAGCGCCGGCTGCGCCAGCCCGTGTTCGGCGCGGCTGCGGCGCGCGCGCCAGATCAGCACCAGCGTCAGCGCGAACAGCGCCACGCCCAGCGCGATGCCCCACTGCGGCGTCACATAACCCTGGCCCAGATAGACCAGCTCGGCCGACACCGGCGCCACCGTCATGCCGCCCGTCACGCCCAGCACGATGCCGCGATAGGCCAGCATGCCGCCCAGGCCGACGATGAAGGAGGGGATTTTCAGGTGGGCTGTTAAATAGCCGTTGAACAGCCCGGCCAGCAAACCGCAGCCGAGCACGATGAGCAGGTTGAGCGGCAGCGCCACGTGGTAGGTCACGTCGAGCACGGCCGCGATGCCGCCGAGCAGGCCCAGCAGCGAGCCGACCGACAGATCGATCTCGCCGGCGATGATCACCAGCGACATGCCGCAGGCGACCACGCCGGTGATGGACATCTGCCGCACCAGATTGGACAGGTTGCGCGGCGTGACGAAGCCGCCCGCGGTCTTCCAGCTGAAGAAGGTCCAGATCAGCGCGATGGCGATCAACAGGGCCAGCATTTTGTACTGCGTGAACAGCTGTTTGATGTGATTGCTTTTCATGGGATTCAATGGTGAGAGGGCGCGGACTGGGCCAGCGCGGCGGCCAGCACGGTTTCCTGGCTCAGCTTGTGGTTGACGAAGTCGCCGCGCAACCGGCCTTCGCCGATGACGAGCACGCGGTCGGAAATGCCCAGCACCTCGGCCAGCTCGGACGACACCATGATGATGGACATGCCTTGCCGCGCCAGCTCGAACATCAGCTGGTAGATCTCGAACTTGGCACCGACGTCGACGCCGCGGGTCGGCTCGTCGAGGATCAGAATTTTCGGCTTGGTCATCAACATCTTGGCCAGCACCGCCTTTTGCTGGTTGCCGCCGGACAGAGAGGTGATCGGCAGGAAGGGGCTGGCCGCGCGCAATTCCAGCTGCGCGATTTCGCCACGGATGGCGTGCAGCTCCTGTTCCTTGTCGATGCGCGTGGCGTGGGCGAAGCTGCCGAGCACCGCCAGCGTCATGTTCTGGCCGACGTCGAGGTCGGGCACGATGCCGTGGTGCTTGCGGTCTTCGGGCACCATGGCCAGGCCGGCGCGTATCGATTTGAGCGGCGTGGCGGTGTCGATGCGCGCGCCGTTCAGCCAGACCTCGGCCTGGCTCTCGCCCGGATACGCGCCGAAGATGGCCGACACCAGCTCGGTGCGGCCGGAGCCGACCAGGCCGGCGATGCCGAGGATCTCGCCCTGCTTCAGCGTGAACGAAATATCGTCGACGCGCTTGCGTTCGGGATTGTCGGCGTCGTAGCAGGTCACGTTGCGCGCCTCGAAGACGATCTGTTCGCCGACCGTGTGGCGCTTCTGCGGATACAGCTGGTTCATGTCGCGGCCGACCATCTGCGCGATGATGCGCTCGACGTTCATGTCCTGCATCGGCGTGGTGGCGATATGCTGGCCGTCGCGGATGACGACGATGGTGTCGCAGATCGCGGCCACTTCATCGAGCTTGTGCGAGATGTAGATGCAGGTCACGCCCTTGGCTTTCAGGTCGCGCATCACATTGAGCAGCACCTTGATTTCGGATGCGGTCAGCGAGGAGGAGGGCTCGTCGAGGATCAGCAGGCGGGCGTTTTTATTGAGCGCCTTGGCGATCTCGATCAGCTGCTGGTGGCCGCCGCCGTACTGCTTCACCGGCAGCACCACGTTGACGTCGCCGATATTCAATTCGTTCAGCAGCTCTTGGGCGCGGCGGTTCATCGCCGGATAATTCATGCGGCCGCCGGGCAGCGTGATCTCGTTGCCGAGGAAGATATTTTCCGCCACCGACAGCTCGGGCACCAGCATCAATTCCTGGTGGATGATGATGATGCCGGCCGTCTCGGTGTCGCGGATCGACTGCGCTTTCAATGGCGCGCCGTCGAACAGAATCTCGCCGTCCCAGGTCCCGTGCGGATAGACGCCGGACAGCACTTTCATCAAGGTCGACTTGCCGGCGCCGTTCTCGCCGCACAAGCCTATGCACTCGCCGGCGCGGACCTGGAGGTCGATGCCGTCGAGCGCGCGAACACCGTCGAACTGCTTGACGATGCCCTTCATTTCGAGCAGATAGTCAGCCATGCGTGTTCGCCAAAAAAGAGACAGGGGGACGCCGGCCGCGCGGTGCATGGGCGGCCGGCGTGAGGCCCGGCGCGGCATCGGGCCGCGCCGGGATGCCATCTTAGTTGGCGGACAGCTGGGCCTTGGTGTAGAAGCCGTCGTCGACCAGCACCGTCACGTTGGCCTTGGTCAGCGGGATAGGTTTCAGCAGCACGGTGTCGACTTTTTTCATGCCGTTGTCGTACTGCGAATTGAAGGCCGGCTTCTCGTTGCGCACCAGTTCCACGGCCAGCTTGGCCGCTTCCGAGGCGATCAGCTTGAGCGGCTTGTAGACCGTCATCGCCTGCGTGCCGCTGATGACGCGGCGCACGGCCGCGAGGTCGGCGTCCTGGCCCGACACCGGCACCTTGCCGGCCAGTTTTTGCGCGGCCAGCGCCTGGATCGCGCCGCCGGCCGTGCCGTCGTTGGAGGCGACGATGGCGTCGATTTTGTTGTTGTTGGCGGTCAGCGCGTTTTCGACGATGGACAAGGCCTCCGACGGATTCCAGTCCTTCACCCACTGCTTGCCGACGATTTTGATGTCGCCCTTGTCGATCAGCGGCTGCAGGATTTTCATCTGGCCTTCGCGCAGCATCTTGGCGTTGTTGTCGGTCGGCGCGCCGCCGAGCAGGTAGAAGTTCCCCTTAGGCTGGACCTTGACCACGCCCTCGGCCTGCATCTCGCCGACCTTCTCGTTGTCGAAGGAGATGTAGGCGTCGATGTCGGAATTGAGGATAAGGCGGTCGTAGGAGATGACCTTGATGTGGGCTTTCTTGGCTTCCTTGATGGCGTTGTTCAGCACCGTGGCGTTGTAGGGCACGATGACCAGCGCGTCGACGCCGCGCGAGATCAGGTTTTCGATTTGTGCGATCTGGCGCTGCTCGCTGGCGTCGGCCGATTGCACGTAGACTTCGGCGCCCAGTCCTTTGGCGGCGGCGATGAAGAAATCGCGGTCGCGGGTCCAGCGTTCGACGCGCAAGTCGTCGATCGAGAAACCGATTTTCGGATTTTTCGCATCGGCCATTGCGGCGCCGCTGGTGATCGCCAACATGGCGCCGATTACTGCTGCTTTGAGTATTTTATTCATCGTCTGTCTCCGTTAGGGATGCTCGCCGTGCCTGAGTGGCGCGGTCGTCGCGTAGTTTTATTTTTAAAGCACGAATGAAGCAAAATCTTGATGCGGGTAGTTCGGCGATTTGGTCCTGGTCCTCCTTTTTGTCGTGATGATCCGCTGTCGCGGCTCAGTGTTTAATATATTGAGAACTCAATGATTATGTCGCGGCAGGGTGTGGGCCACGCCGCGATAGTCGACCGCCAGTTCCATGCAGGCGCCGGTTTCCATCTGTCCGACGGTGGCGCGATACAACTGCTGCCACGGCGTCTGGCTGGGTGGCACGGCTGGTATGCCTTGCGCCTTGCGGCGCGCCAGTTCCTCGTCGGTGATCAGCATGTCGCAGCGGCCCGCGTTCAAGTCGACGCGGATGATGTCGCCCGTACGCACGTAGGCGAGGCCGCCGCCGACGGCGCTTTCCGGCGACGCGTTCAGGATCGACGGACTGTCCGAGGTGCCGGACTGGCGGCCGTCGCCCAGCGTCGGCAAGGTCGTGATGCCGCGCCTGATCAAGGCGTCCGGCGGCTGCATGTTGACCACTTCGGCCGAACCGGGCCAGCCCACCGGACCGGCGCCGCGTATCACCAGCATGCAGTCCTCGTCGATGTTCAGCGACGGGTCGTTGATGCGCGCGTGGTAGTCGCCCGAGCCGTCGAAGACGATGGCGCGCGACTCGAATACGTTCTCGTGGCCGGGCCGGTTCAGATAGCGCTCGCGGAAGGCCGGCGAGATGACGCTGGTTTTCATGATCGCGAAATCGAACAGGTTGCCGCTCAAGACCATGAAGCCGGCCTGCTGTTTCAGCGGCGCGTTATACGGCGTGATCATCTCGGCGTCGACGCTGTGGCGTCCTTCAAGATTCTGCGCCATCGTCGCGCCGCTGACGGTCAGGCGATCGGCGCGCAGCTTGCCCGCGTCCAGCAGTTCGCGCATCACGGCCGGCACGCCGCCGGCGCGGTGGAAACGCTCGCCCAGATATTTACCGGACGGCTGCATGTTGAGCAGCAGCGGCACATCATGGCCATATTCCATCCAGTCGCTGGAACGCAGTTCGACGCCGGCGTGGCGCGCCATCGCCATGATGTGCGGCTGGGCGTTGGTCGAACCGCCGATGGCGGCGTTGACGACGATGGCGTCGAGGAAGGCGTCGCGCGTCAAAATGTCCGACGGCTTCAGGTCGAGCCGCGCCATCTCGACGATGCGGCGGCCCGTTTCATATGCCATCTGGCCGCGTTCGCGGTAGGGCGCGGGAATGGCCGAGCAACCGGTCAGCGACATGCCCAGCGCCTCGGCCAGCGCGTTCATCGTCGACGCCGTGCCCATGGTGTTGCAGTGTCCCGCCGACGGCGCCGAGGCTGCCGCGATCTGCAAAAACTTTTCCTCGTCGATGGCGCCGGCGGCCAATTGGCGGCGGCCCTTCCAGATCGCCGCGCCGGAGCCCACCAGTTCACCATCGAGCCAGCCGTCGAGCATCGGCCCGCCGGATAACACGATGGCGGGGATGTCGACCGTCGACGCGGCCATGATCTGCGCCGGCGTGGTCTTGTCGCAGCCGGTGGTCAGCACCACGGCGTCGATCGGATAGCCGTGCAGGATTTCGACCAGGCCCAGATAGGCCAGGTTGCGGTCGATGGCGGCGGTCGGGCGGCGGCAGTTTTCAAAGATCGGGTGCAGCGGGAATTCCATCGCGATGCCGCCGGCGTCGCGGATGCCGTCGCGCACGCGGCGCGCCAGTTCCAGGTGGATGCGGTTGCACGGGCTGATGTCGCTGCCCGATTGCGCGATGCCGATGATGGGCCGGCCCGAGCGTAATTCGTCGGGTGTGATCCCGTAGTTCATGAAGCGCTCCAAATACAGCGCGGTCATGTCGATGTGGTCGGGATTGTCGAACCAGTCCTGCGAACGGAAACGGCGCGGTGGAGTAGGGGTGGTCATCGTCGCTGCCTCACGCACCGGGGCCGTACCAGCCGGCGTCGACGTAGTAGTCGCGGCCGGAGCAGCGCGCCGCGTTGTCGGAGGCGAGGAACAGCGCCATCGCCGCGACGTCCTCCGGCTCGACGCGCTCGTGCAGGCATTGTTCGGCGAGGATCTTCTGTTCGCCTTCGGCCGTGTGCCACAGCGCCATCTGGCGCTCCGTCTTGATCGAGCCGGGGATGATGCTGTTGACGCGGATGCCGTCTTCGCCGAGGTCGCGCGCCAGGCCGCGCGTCAGGCCTTCGATGGCGGCTTTGGCGGTCATGTACAGCGTCAGGTTGCTCAATGCCAGGTGCCACGAGATCGAACCGAAGTTCAGGATCACGCCGCCGCCGGCCGCCTTCATGCCGGGTGCCACGGCCTGCGCGCAGAAGAACTGGTGGCGCAGGTTGACGGCCTGGTTGTGGTCCCAGTATTGGGCGGTGACGTCGGCGACCTGGTGGCGGTCGTCGTTGGCGGCGTTGTTGATCAGGATGTCGATGGCGCCGTGCTGCTGCGCGATGCCGGCGAAGGTGGACGACAGCGCGTTAAGGTCGGTCAGGTCGCAGCGGTGGAACGACGGCGGGTGCGGCAGGTCGCGCATATCGTGTTCGAGTTTGCGCGAGGCCTCCTCGGCGATGTCGATGAAGAAAACCTGGGCGCCCTGTTTGGCGAAGGCGTCGACCAGGGCTGCGCCTATGCCGGTGCCGCCGCCGGTGATCATCACGCGCTTGCCGGCCAGGCTGGGATAGATGGCGTAGGCCATCGGCTTGCGTGCGGTGTTTTTACTCGTGGTGCTGCTCATGCGTGCTCCGTGTTCTGTTTCAGTAGTCCGCGCCGGGCCAGGCTTAGATACAGCGCGCGCACGCCGTAGGTCCATGGCGCGATGTCGTCGCTGTATTGGACCGTGTTGACCAAGGCGCCCAGTGCCGGACTGGCGATGGTCACGCGGTCGCCGCGATGGTGGGTGAAGCCGGCGCCGGGCGCGTCGCGGTCCTGGATAGGCGAGAACATGGTACCGAGGAAGAGCATGTAGCCATCCGGGTATTGGTGGTGCGGGCCGCTGGCGTGTTCGACCAGTTCCAGCGGGTCGCGGCTGATTTCGCGCATGCGGCTCACGCCGGAGAGTTTGAAATCGTCGTCGGCGCCTTCGATGCTCAGGCTGACCTCCGAGTTGCGCACGGTGTCGAGCGTGAAGTGCTCGTCGAACAAGCGGATGAAGGGGCCGATGGCGCAGGAGCCGTTGTTGTCCTTGGCCTTGCCGAGCAGGAGGGCGCTGCGGCCCTCGAAGTCGCGCAGGTTGACGTCGTTGCCGAGCGTGGCGCCGACGATCTGCGAGCGGCTGTTCACGGCCAGCACGATTTCCGGCTCGGGATTGTTCCACTGCGATTCGCGGTGGATGCCGACAGCGGCGCCGTGGCCGACGGCCGACATCGGCTGCGCCTTGGTGAACACTTCGGCGTAGGGGCCGATGCCCACTTCCATGTATTGCGACCAGGCGCCGCGCGCCACCAGCGCCTGCTTGAGTTTTTCCGCGTCGGCCGAGCCGGGGCGGATGGCCGACAGGTCGGCGCCGATGCTGGCCAGCAGCTCGGCGCGCAGCGTGGCGGCGCGGCTGGCGTCGCCGCCGGCCTGTTCTTCGATGACGCGTTCGAGCAGGCTGACGGCGAAGGTCACGCCGCAGGCCTTGATGGCTTGCAGGTCGCAGGGCGCCAGCAGCAGCGGCGTGTCGGCGTCGGTCGGCGCCAGCAGCGCGGCGACCGGGCCCAGCGATACACCGGGCGCCGTGCGCGCCCACTGCGCCGCGTCGTCGCGCTCGAGCAGGTCGGCCACCGTCGGCGCCTGCGCCGTGATATCCCACACGACGCCGTCGCGCACCACGACCACGCAGGGACCATTGATGTCGCCGCGGCGCCAGACGCGCCCGACCAGCAGCGCGGCCTTCAGATCGGCCGGCAAGGCCTGTGTCTCCGTCATCATTTATTTTTTATCCTGGGCTGTTATGGTTGCTCGGTAACACTCGCTACCATAAAATGTTACCGCAACCATTTGAGTGTAGAACGACTAGTCCGGGCTTGTCAAACACTCTCTGTTGCGGCGCCGGGCCTGTTCTCGGCGACGGGGCGTGTGCTACAGTCCGGGCGCGGATGGCGGCTCGATGGCCGCGCCGCTACCCCATTCAAGGCCAGATAGATGACGACCAAGCAGCAGCCCGCGCAAGCACAATTCGAGGCTAATTCCGAGGCGCGAGCCAACCCGACCATGCAGGACGTGGCCAGGCTGGCCGGCGTGTCGCCGATGACGGTGTCGCGCGTGATGAACGGCGACGGCAATGTGCGGGCCGCCACCCGCCAGCGCGTCGACGCGGCCGTGGCCGCGCTGCACTACGTGCCCAACCAGTCGGCGCGTGGGCTGGCCGGCATCAAACCGATACGGCTGGGTTTCTTGTACAGCAATCCGAGCGCCGGCTATCTGACCGAATTCCTGATGGGTCTGCTGAACCAGGCCAGCCTGAGCAACGTGCAACTGGTGGTGGAAAAATGCGAGGCCGGCGAACGCAGCGAGCACGGCGTCGAGCAGGCGCGGCGCCTGATCGCCAACGGCATCGACGGCATCATCCTGCCGCCGCCGCTGTGCGACACCGACCATTTGATCGAGCTGATCGCCGCCTCGTCGGTGCCGGCCGTGACGGTGGCGCGCGGCACGCAGGACGCGCGCGTGTGCGGCATCAGCATCGATGATTACGCGGCGGCGTATGCGATGACGGTGCATCTGATCGCGCTGGGCCATCAGCGCATCGGCTTCGTCATCGGCCATCCGGTGCAGAGCGCCAGCGCGCGGCGGCTGGCCGGCTACCGGGCGGCGATCAATGAGTTCGGCGCCGACGGCAGCGCCGAGCTGGTCACGCAGGGACTGTTCAGCTACCGCTCGGGCCTGGACGCGGCGGAGTTGCTGCTCGGCCTGGCGCAGCGGCCGACCGCCATCTTCGCCAGCAACGACGATATGGCGGCGGCCACGGTGGCCATCGCGCACCGGCTCGGGCTGGATGTGCCGGGCGACCTGACGGTGGCCGGCTTCGATGACACGGCGCTGGCGACGACGATCTGGCCGGAGCTGACGACGGTGCGCCAGCCGATCACCGAGATGGCCGAGACGGCGGTGCGCTTTCTGGTGCGGCGCGTGCGCGCGGCCCGTGCCGGCGAGCCGGAGGGCCCGGAACATCTGGTGATGGATTACGCCTTGATGCGGCGCCAGTCCGACGCGGCGCCGCGTTTGCGGCCACCGATGCCTGCCGTGTCGTCGGGGCGCAAGGCCTGAACAGGCGCGCCATGGCCATGGATAAGCGCGCCTGAGCGATGCCGCCGCATCGCCTGGCCTAGCCGGACCACTTGCCAGCGATGATGGATGTCGGCGCTGCGGTTAGGCAGCGTCGCGGCCGGCTGGCCGCTAGGACCAGATCCGATAGATCCAGTAGCTTTCGTCGGCGGCGCCGGCGCGCGCCAGCTCGGACGGGCTGTGGCCGGTGATCTCGCGTGTTTCGCGGCAGAAGTGGGCCTGGTCGGCATAGCCGGCGCGCGAGGCGACGGCGGCCCACGAGACGGTTTGCTTGTCGAGCGCGCCGCGCGCGTCGAGGAAGGAGCGTTCGGCGCGCTGCATGCGGCGCAGCTTGCGCATCGGCAGGCCGGCCCAGGCCTTGATGCGGCGTTCGATGTTGCGCACGCCCTTGCCCCAGCCGGCCGCCGCCGCCTGCACGCCCAGGTGACGGACCCAGTCGGCCGCGCCGCCGCCGACTATCGTGGCGGCCAGCGCGCCGGCGCCGCGGCTGCGCGCCTGTTGCCAGCGCGGGTCGAGGAAGGCTTCGATCAACTGGCGGCGCGCCTCGTCGTCGGGCGCGGCGAGCATGGCGTCGGACAGCTCTGCCCATTCCGGGCCGAGCGTGTCGTCCAGCGCCATCCAGCGGTCGACGCAGGCCGGCAGGTCGATGCCGCACAGCGCCTGCAAAGCCTGCGGATACAGCAGCACCATGAAGGCGTGCGCCGGGCCGGGATTGTAGGAGATCGACGGCCGGGTCAGCGGACCGGTCAGCAGGGCGCGCCGCCACGGCGCCGTCGGCATGGCCGGCTCGACCATCTCGATGTCGCCGGCGATGAACCAGGTGATCGAACAGAATGGCGTGGCCGGGAAGCGGTTCAGGCGCTGGGCCGGCTCGGCCAGCGGCGCGTCCAGCGTGCTGCGCGCTATGTAGGCCCGCACGCAGGATGCCAGCGACAGGCGCGGCGCGAGCAGGCGGGCGTTCGACAGCAGGGCGGCGTTGTTGGTCATGGGAGGCGCGTCGATGACGGTGGTAAAAATTATATCGGAACTGCGGGTGGATGGAGTATGCCTTGAATTGCGATAGCGATAGCGATCTTGAATTCAGCGGCGTGATCGGGGTGCTCCCTTGCATGGCGCTGCGGGTCCGGCTCGGGGGCGGGATTTGATGAGTGCCGCCAGCGTGCCGCTACATCCATGGACCGGGATTTGTCGCAAACGTTCAATACGGTCCACGGACCGGCTGGCATAGTGCTAGCATCAGACTATGGAGGAGGGCAGCGATGGAATCGAAAAGTGTCACGATGGAACTGGCGCCGGACGCGCGACTGGCGCCGCGCTCCCTGGCCGATGTGCCGGGACCGCGCGGCTGGCCGCTGCTCGGCAACCTGCCGCAGATGACGGCGTCGCGCATCCACCGCGACGTCGAGGACTGGGCGCGGCGCTACGGTCCGCTGTTCAAGCTGCGCTTCGGCCCGCTGCCGGTGCTGGTGGTGGCGCGCCACGAGAGCGTCAACGCCGTGCTGCGCGACCGGCCGGACGGCTTTCGGCGGCCGCGCGTGACGGCCAACGTGTCCGACGAGCTGGGCGGGCGTCCCGGCCTGTTCCTGGCCGAGGGCAAGGCCTGGCGCGACCAGCGCCGCATGGTCATGGCCGGTTTCGCCCCGCACGCGATCAAGGCGTATTTCCCGGCGCTGGTGACGGTGGCGCTGCGCCTGCAGGGCCGCTGGCGGGCGGCGGCGGCCGACGGACTGGCCATCGACCTGATGGATGACCTGAAGCGCTACACGGTCGACATCATCGCCGGGCTGGCCTTCGGCGCCGAGGTCAACACCATCGACGGCGGCGGGGACGTGATCCAGCGCCACCTCGACCAGGTGCTGCCCGGCGTGGCGCGGCGCGGCTTCGCCTGGTTCCCGTACTGGCGCTACGTGCGGCTGCCGTCGGACCGCCGGCTGGAGCGCAGCATGGCCGCCATCAACGGCGAGATCACGGCGCTGATCGTGGCGGCCCGCGCGCGCATGGCGGCCGATCCGGCGCGGCGCGAGCGGCCCGTCAACCTGCTGGAGGCGATGATCGCGGCGGCCGACGAGGGCGGCAGCGGCGTCGACGACATCGCCGTGGCCGGCAATGTGATGACCATGCTGCTGGCCGGCGAGGACACGACGGCCAACACGCTGGCGTGGATGTTGTACCTGCTGCGCCGCCATCCGGACGCGCTGCGCCGCGCGCAAGAGGAGGTGCGGCGGCTGGCGCCGGACCCGGCCGGCTTCACGGTCGAGCAGATGGAGAGCCTGGACTTTCTGGACGCCTGCACGCAGGAGGCGATGCGGCTCAAGCCGGTGGCGCCGTTTATCCCGCTGGAGGCGATCCGCGACACGGTGATCGAGGACGTCGCCGTGCCCAAGGACACGCTGGTGTGGTGCGTGCTGCGCCATGACGGCGTCGACGAGCAGCTGCTGCCGCGCGCCGGGCAATTCGAGCCGCAGCGCTGGCTGGCGCAGGGCGAGGCGGCGTTCGACAAGCGGCTGACCCAGCCGTTCGGCGGCGGCGTGCGCACCTGTCCGGGCCGTTATCTGGCGCTGCTGGAAATTAAGATCGCGATGGCGATGTTGCTGTCGTCGTTCGAGCTGGATGCCGTCGACGGGCCGGACGGCGGCGAGGCGCAGGAATTGATGGGTTTTGTCATGTCGCCGGTCGGCCTGACGATGCGCCTGCGGCCGCGTGCCGACGCGCCGGCTGCCGAGCGGCCATACAACGCGGTCGCAATAAAATGAGGCAGTTTGTTTTAAACGCTGCAAAAACAAGGGCTTGGATGTCGGTCGGGGCGCTTGTTAACAAGCTTATCCACAGATAGTGTTAACAACTCGGGGTGCTGAAACAAAGAAACCGGCGCGTGCCGGTTTCTTTTTTGCCATGCAGATGACGTTTAGTCGCGGATTTCCAGCGCCCGGTTCAGGCTCAGCGCGGCCAGCGAGCCGACCGATCCGGACAGCAGGTACAGGCTGACATAGCCGAGGCCGAAGTGCGCCGACAATCCCAGCGCCACCAGCGGGGCGAAGCCGGCGCCGACCAGCCAGGCCAGATCCGACGTCAGCGCCGCGCCGGTGTAGCGGTAGCGCGCCTCGAAATTGGCGGTGACGGCGCCGGCCGCCTGGCCGTACGACAAGCCCAGCAGCAGGAAGCCGACCAGGATGAAGATGTCCTGGCCGGTGACGCCGCCGTCCATCAGCGTCGGCACGAAGCCGCTGAACACGGCGATCGCCGCCGCCAGCGTGCCCAGCGTGGTGCGCCGGCCGAAGGTGTCGGCCACCACGCCGGAAATGACGATGCCGAAGATGGCCAGCACCGCGCCGCCGATCTGCAGCAACAGGAAGTCGCTGACGTTGCGTTCCGAGTAAATCGAAATCCACGACAGCGGGAACACCGTCACCAGGTGGAACAAGGCATAGCTGGCCAGCGCGGCCAGCGCGCCGATGACGATGTTGCGGCCCTGCGACTGGCTCATTTCGGTGATGCTGACCGGTTCGAGTTCGCGCTCGTCGAGCAGGTGGGCGTATTCCGGCGTCGACACCAGGCGCAGGCGGGCGAACAGGGCGACCACGTTGATGGCGAAGGCCACGTAGAAGGGATAGCGCCAGCCCCAGTCGAGGAAGTCGGCCATGTCCAGGTTCGACAGCATATAGGAGAACAGGCCGGCGGCGATGATGAAGCCGACCGGCGCGCCCAGCTGGCCCAGCATGGCGTACCAGCCGCGCTTGGTGGCCGGCGCGTTCAGCGCCAGCAGCGACGGCAAACCGTCCCACGAACCGCCCAGCGCGATGCCTTGGCCGATACGCAACAGCGCCAGGATGATAACGGACAAGGCGCCCAATTCGGAGTATTCTGGCAAGAATGCTATGCCGACGGTAGAGACACCCAGCAGGAACAGGGCGGCCGTCAGTTTCACTTCACGATTGAAGCGCCGCTGTATCGCCATGAAAATCAGCGTGCCGAACGGCCGCGCGATAAAGGCCAGCGCGAAGATGGCGAAGGCGTACAGCGTCCCGTCGAGCCGGCTCTGATGCGGGAAGAATACCGCCGGAAACACCAGCACCGAAGCAATGGCATAGACGAAGAAGTCGAAATATTCTGAAGCGCGCCCGATCACCACTCCAATGGCGATCTCTCCCGGCGCGATGGTACCGTGACGGGCATTGATGTTGCGCGCGCTGTTGCTGTTGCTGCCGCGCGAGGGGGCGGAGGTGTCGTAGCTGGTGGTATTTGCCATGGTTGCGTCTCGTCTCGTGAAGTTTTTATGCTGTGCTTTTTAGCTTGCTTTTAGCTTACTTCTTACTCGTCTGTGACTACGGCGGTCACCGCGCGGAGGGTGGGACAAAGTGTCCAATCGCCAACGCGGGCCGTTAGCGTTACAGTACCATGTTCTCAACCCTACGTATCACACAACAGCGCATGATTTCATTGATAGCTCGTCGCGGATCACGCATTCTCCCCATGTTGTTGCTCGCGGGCTGCAACACGGTGGTGATGAATCCGTCCGGCGATATCGCAGCCCAGCAGGCCCACCTGGTTACGGTGTCCACCCTGCTGATGCTGTTGATTATCGTTCCGGTGATAGTCCTCATCGTTTTGTTCGCCTGGCGTTATCGGAAGAGCAATGCCGAAGCCAAGTACGAACCGGACTGGGATCACTCGACCCAGCTCGAACTGGTGATCTGGGGCGCGCCCCTGTTGATCATCATCGCGCTGGGCCTGATCACGTGGATCAGCACCCACTTGCTCGATCCCTACCGCCCGCTGGCGCGCCTCGACGCCAACCATCCGATCTCGGCCAATACCAAGCCGCTGGTGGTGGAAGTGGTGGCGCTGGACTGGAAATGGCTGTTCATCTATCCGGAGCAGGGCATCGCCACCGTCAATGAGCTGGTGACCCCGGTCAACGTGCCGGTGCGCTTCAAGATCACCGCCTCGTCCGTGATGAACTCCTTCTACATCCCCGCGCTGGCCGGCCAGATCTACGCCATGCCGGGCATGCAGACGACGCTCAACGCCGTCATGAACCAGACCGGCGTGTACGACGGCTTCTCGGCCAACTACAGCGGCGCCGGCTTCTCGCACATGCGCTTCAAGTACCACGGCGTCAGCACCGGCGACTTCGATAGCTGGGTGGCCAAGGCCAAGGCCGAGGCGCAAGCCGGCGGCAAGACGCTGGACCGCGCCAACTACCTGACGCTGGAAAAGCCGAGCCAGTCCGATCCGATCCGCCACTACGGCGCCATCGATCCGGCGCTGTACGACGCCATCCTCAACCGCTGCGTCGGCGCCGATGCCGTCTGCACCAATAAAATGTTGGCGGCCGACGCCAAGCGCGCCGCCGACAAGGGTGCCGAGATTTGCGTCACGCCCACGCCCAACCTTTCCATGAAGAGTAACGATGGACCACATTAATCTGACCAAGCTGATCTTCGGGCGGCTGAGCCTGGAATCGATTCCGTACCACGAACCGATCCTGGTCGGCACGTTTGCCATGGTCGCCATCGGCGGCCTGGCCGTGCTTGCCGCCATGACCTACTTCCGCCTCTGGGGCCCGCTGTGGCGCGACTGGATCACCAGCATCGACCATAAAAAGATCGGCATCATGTACATGATCCTCGGTCTGGTGATGCTGCTGCGCGGCTTCGCCGATGCGCTGATGATGCGCGCCCAGCAAGCCATGTCCTTCGGCGACCAGAACGGTTTCCTGCCGCCGCACCATTACGACCAGGTCTTCACCGCCCACGGCGTGATCATGATCTTCTTCGTCGCCATGCCTTTGGTGACGGGGCTGATGAACTACGTGGTGCCGCTGCAGATCGGCGCGCGCGACGTTTCCTTCCCCTTCCTGAACAACTTCAGCTTCTGGATGACCACCTTCGGCGGCATGCTGACGATGGTGTCGCTGTTCGTCGGCGAATTCGCCCGCACCGGCTGGCTGGCCTATCCGCCGCTGTCCGGCCTGCTGGGCAGCCCGGACGTGGGTGTCGATTACTATATCTGGTCGCTGCAGATCGCCGGGGTCGGCACCTTGCTATCCGGGGTCAACCTGGTGGTCACCATCATCAAGATGCGCGCGCCCGGCATGGACCTGATGAAAATGCCGGTCTTCACCTGGACCGCGCTGTGCACCAACATCCTGATCGTCGCCTCCTTCCCGGTGCTGACCGCCGTGCTGGCCATGCTGTCGCTGGACCGCACCTTCGGCACCAACTTCTTCACCAACGACCTCGGCGGCAACCCGATGATGTACGTGAACATGATCTGGATCTGGGGCCACCCTGAGGTCTACATCCTGGTGCTGCCGGTGTTCGGCGTGTTCTCGGAAGTGGTCTCGACCTTCAGCAGCAAGCGTTTGTTCGGCTACACCTCGATGGTCTACGCCACGGCCGTGATCACGATTCTGTCCTACCTGGTCTGGCTGCACCACTTCTTCACCATGGGGTCGGGCGCCAGCGTCAACAGCTTCTTCGGCATCACCACGATGATCATCTCGATCCCGACCGGGGCCAAGATCTTCAACTGGCTGTTCACCATGTACCGCGGCCGCATCCGCTTCGAGCTGCCGATGATGTGGACCATCGCCTTCATGATCACCTTCGTCATCGGTGGCATGACCGGCGTGCTGCTGGCGGTGCCGCCGGCCGACTTCGTGCTGCACAATTCGCTGTTCCTGATCGCCCACTTCCACAACGTCATCATCGGCGGCGTGGTGTTCGGCTGCTTCGCGGCGATCAACTTCTGGTTCCCGAAAGCCTTCGGCTACAAGCTCGACAGCTACTGGGGCAAATGGTCGTTCTGGCTGTGGACGCTGGGCTTCTACTTCGCCTTCATGCCTTTGTACGTGCTGGGCCTGATGGGCGTGACCCGCCGCATGAGCCACTTCGAAGATCCTTCGCTGCAAATCTGGTTCATCGTCGCCGCCTTCGGCGCGCTGATGATCGCCGGCGGCATCGGCGCCATGCTGCTGCAGTTCTACGTCAGCTTCAAGAAGCGCGAAGAATTGCGCGACGTCACCGGCGACCCATGGGGCGGCCGTACGCTGGAGTGGTCGACCTCGTCGCCACCGCCGGACTACAACTTCGCCTTCACGCCGCGCATCCATGACAACGACGCCTGGGCCGACATGAAAAAGAACGGCTACCAGCGTCCGCTGAGCGACTTCGTGGCGATCCACATGCCGAAGAACACCTGGGCCGGTTTCGTCATCGCGGCGCTGAGCTTCGTCATCGGTTTCGGCCTGATCTGGCAGATGTGGCTGTTGGCCGTCGTCGGCTTCGTCGCGCTGCTGGCCACCATCATCGTCCACACCTTTAACTACAAGCGCGATTACTACATCCCGGTCGAAGAAGTCGTCCGGGTTGAAGCGGCGCGCACACGTTTGCTGGAAAGCCATGTCTAATACCCACGCTAACCACGGCGCCGTGAGCGCCGACAGCTCGCGCTACTTCGTGCGCGAGCACCATCCGGAAAACGGCACCCTGCTCGGTTTCTGGATCTACCTGATGAGCGACTGCCTGATCTTCGCCTGCCTGTTCGCGACCTATGCCGTATTGGGCCGCAACTACGCCGGCGGCAAGTCGGGCGCCGAACTGTTCGAACTGCCGACGGTGGCGCTGAACACCGCCTTCCTGCTGCTGTCGTCGATCACCTACGGCTTCGCGATGCTGAGCTCGTACAAGAACAATGTGCGCGGCACCCTGATCTGGCTGGCCATCACCGGCCTGTTCGGCGCGGCCTTCCTGACGCTGGAACTGAGCGAGTTCGCCCACCTGATCGCCGAGGGCAACGGCCCGCAGCGCAGCGGCTTCCTGACCTCGTTCTTCGCGCTGGTCGGCACCCACGGCCTGCACGTCACCTTCGGCATCGTCTGGCTGCTCACGCTGATGTTCCAGGTCGGCCGCCACGGCCTGACGCCGGACAACCGCCGCCGCCTGATGTGCTTGTCGATGTTCTGGCACTTCCTGGACCTGATCTGGATCGGCGTGTTCACCTTTGTTTATCTGATGGGAGTGCTGCCATGAGCAACCACGATCACAACCACGGCCACGATGGTCACGACGGCCACGGCCATGAAGAGCACGTCGAGCACGGCGATCTGAAATCGTATGCGATCGGCTTCATCCTGTCGGTGATCCTGACGGCGATCCCGTTCTACCTGGTCATGACCAAGGCCTTCGACAAGTCGAGCACGACGGCCGCCGTCATCCTCGCCTTCGCCTTCGTGCAAGTCATCGTCCACATGATTTACTTCCTGCACATGAACGGCAAGGTCGAGGGCGGCTGGTCGCTGTCGGCCATGCTGTTCACCGTGGTGCTGCTGGTGATTACCATGTCCGGTTCGATCTGGGTCTTGTACCACCTGAACCACAACATGATGCCGGGCATGATGGAACAGACCACCGACATGCGCAACATGCCATGACGATGGGCATGCGCGACGCCGGCCGGCTGGAACGCCGGCGTCCGCTGGCGCTGCGGCTGACCTTGCTGGTCTGCGCGCTGCTGGTCTTCATCGGCCTGCTCGCGCTGGGCAGCTGGCAGGTGCAGCGCCTGGGCTGGAAACATGCGCTGATCGCGCGCGTCGATGCGCGCGTGGCGGCGCCGGCGGTGGCGGCGCCGGCCGCCGCCAGCTGGCCGCGGGTGAACGCGGCCGACTATGAATATCAACACGTCGCCGTGCGCGGCGTGTATCTGTATGCGCTGACGACGCCGGTCATCGCCTCGACCGAACTGGGCAGCGGTTACTGGCTGCTCACGCCCTTGTGCCGCGACGACGGCACGCTGGTGCTGGTCAACCGCGGCTACGTGCCGACGCTGCCGCGCAAACATCCCCATCCCGAACATGATGCCTCTGTGGCCTGCCACGCCGGCAGCAACGGCCACGATGTCGCCGGGCTGCTGCGCATCAGCGAGCCGTCCGGCCGCTGGCTGCGCCGCGACGATCCATCGACCAACCACTGGTATGCGCGCAACGTGGCCGCCATCGCCGCCGCGCGCGGCTTGCCCGCCGCGCAAGTGGCGCCGTATTTCATCGACGCCGCCAGCGGCCAGGAACCCGCCGACGCGCCCGCGCCGGCGCTGGGCAGCGAGCGTCCGACGGGCGGCTTGACGGTGATTTCCTTCCCCGACAATCATCTGGTTTATGCTCTCACCTGGTACGCGCTGGCGGCGATGCTCGCCGGCGCCGTCTGGTGGGTGGCGCGCGAAGAACGGCGCCGCCGTTGACGAGGGCAGTGTTGGTAAAGCGGAAAGCGTCGATGTCAGGATTCATGGAAGCGGGAATGCAAGCGGAGCCGGAAGCGGGGCGCGGCGGCGCGCCCGCCGGCAAGGTCGAGCCGCCGGCCGGCCACCAGAATATGCAACAGCTGATCCGGCTGCGCTGGATCGCCGTGATCGGCCAGATCGGCGCCATCGCGCTGGTCACGCAAGTGTTCGACGTGCGCCTGGACGTGCTGTCGATGTCGGGCGTGCTGGCCTGCCTGATCGGCTTCAATATCGCCAGCCAGCTGCGCTGGCATGAAAGCGTCGCCGTCACCAACGGCGCGCTGTTCCTCGCGCTGCTGGTCGACGTGGCCACGCTGACGGCGCAGCTGCACCTGAGCGGCGGCGTCACCAATCCCTTCGTGTTCCTGTA
>Ga0209901_1000348_pt1 | contig 19688 bp, 15 predicted proteins | sample OrgsoiDNA_201058_FD_185806 | JGI IMG/M metagenome (GOLD analysis project Ga0209901, IMG submission 185806) | Permafrost soil microbial communities from the Arctic, to analyse light accelerated degradation of dissolved organic matter (DOM) -... | ecosystem: Environmental > Terrestrial > Soil >...
GGCATTCCCGCTAACCGCATCATCCTGGCGGGCTTTTCGCAAGGTTGCGCCATGGCTTTGCAAACCGGCTTGCGCCAACCGGAAAAACTGGCTGGCCTGATGTGCTTGTCCGGTTACTTGCCGCTGGCAGATAAAACCGCTGCCGAACGTACACCCGCCAGCCTGGACACGCCGATCTTCATGGCCCACGGCACGGCTGATCCCGTGGTGCAAATCCCGCGTGCAGAACAGTCGCGCGACTTGCTGACCGGCCTGGGTTACAAGGTGGAGTGGCATGCCTACCGCATGCAGCACTCGCTATGCCAGGAAGAAATCGACGATATCGGCGCCTGGCTGAAAAAAGTATTGGCCTGAGAAAACAGGCGCAGCTAAAGCCGCGCCTGTCAGTCAGACATCACGCCGGGGCTTATTTGCCTGCCGGCGTTTTTTCATTCCAGATTTTCAACATATCGGGCGATGCTTCCGAGCGGATACCATTGTCGGTCAATATCGATTCTGTCGCCGCCAGCATTTCCTTGCGCGGCACGACAATCGCTTCGGCATCGCGCTGCTCAAAGCGGAAGGTCAGTAAGTCATCGGTCTGGTCGCGCAGCAGGGTAACCAGATGGGCCAGGCTGCGCACGGGTACGCCATTGACCGAATACAAGACCGAGAAGAAGCGCGTGCTGTAGCCATTCATCAGCTTATGCGGGAAGAATGGCGAAGCGATCACCACCAGTTCTTCGCGCTGGGCATCAGGCTTGTCGCCGCGCCGCGTCATCAAGGGATTGCCCGCAAAAGCCATGCCATACAGTATCTGCGGATTGCCATTCGGAACATTCATGAATTCCGACGTGGCGCGCGAAAATACCATCGGGCCAAAGATGAAATAAGACGGATAGTTGCCCGCCAGGCTAGGGATCAGCATCGGGTGCGACGACGAGACGGGCAGGCTGACCTTCATGCTGGCGCCATTGCGCACCACCGTCAGCGGCAGCAGACCATTTTTTGCCAGCTGCTGTACCCGGTACTGGAAACGCACACGGCTGTTGGCATTGAGCTTGACCATACCCTGATTGTCGATCGGGAAATCGCCAATATGCGTGATGACATCGAGTTCCTTGAGCGGATAATCGGCTTCCTTGCTGAACGGTGCCAGCACCACGGCGCCCTCGACATTCTTGCCGAGCTTGAGGAAAGTGCGCAGGGCCGGGTTTTCCAGCGTTTGTATCGTATCGAACATGGCAGGCTTGCCATGGGGGGTGCCGCTGGCTTCATCGCGCAGGAACAAATCGATTTCTTCGTTGGGGATGATGTAGCCGATATTTTGCATATTGAGCGCACCGGCAAAAGCCAGGCCGATCATCTTGTCGCCGGCGATCACGGGGCCGCCGCTATTGCCGGGATTAATGGCTGCATCGATCTGGATGCGCAAACCGGAAACAGGGTAGTTATAGCGCACAAACTCGATGCGCGAAACGATGCCCTTGGTGATAGACAGCGAGGTGCCGCCCGTCGGATAACCATAGGCCAGCACGGCGTCGCGTACGTCGGGCAACACGTTCGCGCGCGGCACCGGTTTGTGGCTGTCAAAAAAGCTGTCGTCATCAATCTTCAACAAAGCCAGGTCCATGCCGCGCGAAATGGCCAGCACGGTGGCCGGTATCTTGTCGCCAGCACCATTGGCCTGGATCTGCACCTGGCTGGCATAGCCGACCACATGCGCATTGGTCAGGATGCGGTGGCCATCGATGACCACGCCGGTACCCGTCACTTCCTGCGGCCCGGCCTTGCTCCATGGCTTGTACGGATCAGGGCCACGCAAGGTGGAAAATACCTTGACGACCGAGTTTTCCAGCGCCGAAGCACTGGCGGTTTCAGCAGCCACGGCTTGTACCGTGATCAATGGGCAAAAAGAAAGGGCCAACGCCAGAACGGCGCGGCCCATCAGGGTAAAGCACGAACGAGTTTTCATGGAGCGTTTTCGCTGTGGAAGGGGAATTAAAGTATATATTCAGCAATGGCAAGAATATATGACATTTTATCCATGTTACTCCTTAACAACACACCTTAACACTTCGCAGCACTCCGCCTCAGTCCGGTAGCGGTTCTGCCGTCGAAACCGGCACCGCCGTCTGCGCCCCATTCATCACCATCGCCAAAAACGTGTAATAACCATTGATGCCCATCAAATCGACCACGCCATGCTCACCGAACAGGCGCAAGGCCTGCGCATACGTCGCATCGCTGACCCGTTTATGTTGCTGCAGCTCGATGCAAAAGTCGTGCACGGCTTGCTCGTCTGGCGGCAAGCCTCCCGGCATGCGCCGCTCGGCGATGGCGTCCACGGCCGCTGGTGCGATGCCGTTTTGTATCGCCAGTGGCGCGTGGATGGCCCATTCAACTTGCTGGTCCCACTGGCGCGCCGTGACCAGTATCGCCAGTTCCGACAAGCGCGTGCCGATGGCACTGCGGTAGCGCAGGTATTCACCGAGGCGCTGGGCCGCTTCCATCAGCTCCGGGCTGCGGATCAGTGGCACGAAGGGACCGTACAGCGCCCCGCGCGGACCATCGATGATGGCTTGCGCAGCCGTTTGCTGCTCTGTACTCAATTGTTCGAAAGCAAGGGGCGGAAGGCGATCAGTCATGGCAAGGTTCTGTATAGGCTCTTGCCCGTAGTGTACATGTGCTTGCTAGTGCTGATAACAACTCTTCAACTGAGCATAACGATAGAAGTGGCTGGCCGGGGCCATCCTGGCACTATCGCAAGCGGGCTTGAAATCGGTTTCCTTTTCGTTGTACAACATGCGTACCAGCGTGCTGCCCTTGCCATCCGTGTACACATCCCATTGCATATTGGCCGCCATCGGCGCCACCGTGGCGCCGCGCCATGGATTATTGTCGTAGCTATACATGCTAGCGCGCGGCAACGGCGTCGCCATGCCGGCCAAGCCGAGGATGGCCGCCATGGGGATCACGATTTCGGCGTGCGAAAAGCGCAGCTTGGCGGCATGCGACAGGTCGCCGCCGGCAACGGCATCGACTTCATTGAAAAAGTCGTCCAGCAAGGTGGTCGCCATGCGGTAGTTGAGATCGCCGTTTTCAGCGATACCCGGCCCTTTGGCATAAAACGATTGCGCATCGTCAATCGCGGCAAATACTGCGGCCTGCGCAGGCGGCACATAGCGCGTGAAGTCGGCCGCAACTTCTTCGCGCATATCGGCCGCCGCCGCATACAGCTCGTATAGCGCCAGCGCGGCGTCGGTAGCTGAGGCGATCACGGTATCGCCATCGCCGCTGAGGGTATTGCTGAACTTGCCATCGGCGCTGGTGTAGCTATAGGTGCCGGTGTTGGCGACCCGGTAGCGCCCCTGCTCCAGCGCCGCAACAAAGGCTGGCTTGAACAGCCGTTGCAGCACCGTTTTTGCAGCCGCAGCCAGGCGCGGCTGCGCCAGTATCGCCGCTTCACGGTCGCGCAACTCGTCGCTCTTAAGCCAGGCCTGGTAAGACTGGCTGGCCTGGTAAGTTGGGTACAGCGGATCGCTGGCATCGGCTACCCGGTCTTGCTTGGCGCTTAGTTTATGGAAATACAGCAGATAGCGGTCGGTACCCTTGGGGCGGCTGGCGTGACTGGTTTCGGCGCGCGGCGCCAGTGAGTCGGGGTAGGCCAGCAGCGGCGCCAGGCTTGTTTGCTGCGCCAGCAGCGAGCGCGTGAAGAAATAGCCGCTGTCGACGGCACGGTCCTTGCCGGAAGTGACAACGACGATTTGGCGCGACTGGCCCGCAGCGTCCTTGAACAGTTGCGGCAAGCGCTGGTACAGGCGCTGCGCCAGCTGCGTGTGTTCAGCCACGCCCTGCATGGTTTCATTGCCATAGCCTGGCTTGCTGATGCCGTCCACGCCATAGCCGAGCAGAAAATTGGCCTTCATCAGTTGCCGGATATCCGGCCCCAGTTGCTGGCCCAGCGCAGTCAACGCATGCTGCTTGTCAGCCTGTTGCCACAGATTGTACAGCGCCAGGTCGGCCTTGAAACTGCTCAGGCCACGCGAGCCATGGCGCGCCAGCAGCTGCGTATAGACAGGGCGATAGCCTGGCGGCGCCGCTTCGTAGCTGGCCATATCCTGCTGCGGCGCATACGGCGTTTTGCTTTGGTAGTACTGTTCGCCGTAAGCATTGAGCAGCAGCAGGGACAGCGCGGCACCGGCCGCAAGGCGTGGGAATGTCATGGCTTAGAAGTCTACCCGTACATTCACGCTGGCGGTGCGCGGCGAGCCCACGTTCAGGTAATTCTCCTGGTAGTAAGTCCAGTATTTACGGTTAGCCAGGTTCGAGATATTCGCGCGCACGCTGACCATCTTGCCGAAGTAGCGGTGACGGTAGTTGAAGCCCGCGTCCAACAGCGCATACGATGGCAAGGTGTTGGCGTTGGCCGCGTCCATCGCCAGCTCGCCAAGGTACTGGGCGCCCGCGTGCAGCGCCAGGCCCGGTAGCACTTCGCGCCAGGTGGCCTGTACCGAAGCCTGGCGGCGCGGCGCACCGACGGCGCGCTTGCCGCTGTAGCCGGGCGCCGCATCTTGCAAGGTGGCATCGAGTAGCATGATGCCGCCTTCGATCGACACATTCTTCGCTGCCTGCAGCACGGAATTGAATTCCAGGCCCTGGTAACGCGTCTGGCCGTCTGCGACAAAGACGTTGGCAGCGTTGGTATACTGTGCGCCCCGCTCAATCTGGAACACGGCTGCGCTGGCATTCCAGAAACTGCGTTCCGTCTTGATGCCGAACTCGGTCTGCTTGCTCTTGATCGGTGCAAAAGTTTGCAAGGCATTGGTCGCCGAAGTCGGTGCACTGGAAGCTTGTTCCAGTGCTTCGACATAACTGCCATACAGTGTGGTATCGGCCGCTGGCTTGTACATCAGCGCGATGGTCGGCGTGGTTTTATTGGCCGGATAGCTGGCAATCACGGCGCCCTTGGTGGAGTAGGCGGTGTCCTGGAACTGCGTGTAGCGCAGGCCGGCCAGCACCGACCAGTGATCGCTGAGCTTGAGCGTATCGCTGGCAAACACCGCATCCTGGCGCGTTGTTTCATCCTGATACAGGCCACCGCTGTAATTGGTGCTCGATGCATTGAAGATGGTCGGCGCATACAGGTTGCCAGTGCCCAGATAGGGCTTGGGCGTGACGACAGAATCGGTCGAGTCCAGGTTCTGCGACATGACGCCCGCCACCACTTCATGCTGCAGGCCGAAGGTAGCGAATTTGCCTGTGAGACTGGCTTGCACCTGGTCAAAATGGTAGTCGTGGCGCTCGGAGGTCACGCGGTCCTTGTAGTTGCCGGTATTGCTCGTAATGTAGTACTGGTCCTTCTTGTAGACGCGGCTCGAATCGGAGGTCCGGTACGAGAAATTGGCGGTCCAATCCGGCGCCAAGCGGTATTCCAGGCCCGTCGTGTACAGCGAATATTCGACATCGCTGCCGGCGCCTATGCTATTGAGCTTGCTGTCACCGGCGATCGGTGCAGGTACTTTGAAGCTCGGTGAAATCACGACATCGGTGCCGCCGACAGTCGCGCGGCGCTGGTACAACACATCGTAGCTCAGGGTCAGATCCCGGGTCAGGCGCCAGTCCAGGTTCAGGCTGGCGGCATTGCGGTTGATGGAGCCGCTTTCCTCCTTCACGCCGCCATCTTCATGCAGCAAATTCAAACGGTAGCCAAAGCTGCCGTCGTCGCCAAGCCGGCCGCCGGTATCGATATGTTCCTTGATCGCGCCGCCTTCCTGGTAGCCCAGCGCAGCGCTGAAACTCTTGTCGGTGGTCGGGCGCTTGCTGACGTAGTTGACGATGCCGCCTGGCGAACCGAAGCCGTACATATAGCCCGACAAACCCTTCAGCGCTTCCACGCTTTCAAACATTTCCAGCGGCATTTCGGTGCCGCGGTTGATATTGGCCAGGCCGTCGACCTTGTAGCCGTTCAAGTCATCGAGGCGCAGGCCGCGCATCTGGATGGTGGCCGGGTGCGTGCTGATCGGCGGACTGATGGCGGTGACTGAAGCATCGTACTTCAAGACTTCGGAAATGCTGGTGGCCAGGCGGTCTTCGATTTCATCGCTGCTGACGGCCTTGGTCGAGAATGGCGTATCGAGTTCCGACTTGCGGCCCAAAGCGCCGCTGCTAACGCTGTCGCTGAGCTTTTTCTTTTCAACCGTGGCTTTGACCACCACCTTAGTTACTGGGCTGGAAGCGGAAGAAACATCGTCAGCATCGGTGGCATCAGCGGCACTGAAGGCGGCAGTATGCAACGCGCACAGGCCGGCGGCGACCAGGGCCAGATGCAAACGGGTAACGCGCGGGTGTTTCGTGGAAGACAAGGTCGGGAACATGAAGTGCCTAATAAGAGGAGGGAGGTTATTAGGTGCATCATGATAGTGAGTTTGTGTGACAATCGTATGACCGGATTGGGCTCATTTGATGTCATTCACAGCGCTGTGATCTTTGTGCCATGCCATGTTGACAAGAAGCTGGCGAGCGCACCGCGCAGGCCACCGATGATGGCCCCCACAGTGCTAGTGCTGCGTTGATGCGATCAGATTACTTGGCCGTCCAGGCCACCACGTCCTGCTGCTGCTCGCCCAGGCCCGCGATACCGAGGCGCAGGCTGTCGCCTTTTTTCAGAAAACGCTGCGGCTTGCGGCCCTGGCCCACGCCGGGCGGCGTGCCGGTGGCGATGATATCGCCCGGTTCCAGGGTCATGAATTGCGACAGGTAGCTGACGATCTGTGCCACCGTGAAAATCATGGTTTCCGTGCTGCCCGTCTGCATGCGCTTGCCGTTCAATTCCAGGTACAGGTCCAGCGCTTGCACGTCATACACTTCATCGCGCGTCACCAGCCATGGGCCGACCGGGCCGAAGGTGTCGCAACCCTTGCCCTTGTCCCATTGCGGGCCGCGTTCCAGCTGGAACGAGCGCTCGGACAAGTCATTGACGACGCAATAGCCGGCCACGTATTTCAGCGCATCCTCTTCGCTCACGTATTGCGCGCGCGTGCCGATCACCACGCCCAGCTCCACTTCCCAGTCCGTCTTTTTCGAGCCTTTCGGCAAGATCACATTGTCGTCCGGGCCATTCAGGCAAGTGACCGCCTTCATGAAAACGATAGGCTCGGCCGGCAAGGGCATGCCTGCTTCGGCCGCGTGATCGGCGTAATTCAAGCCGATGCCGATGAACTTGCCGACCTTGGCCAGCGGTACGCCGAAGCGCGGGTTGCCGCGTACCAGGGGCAGCGTTTTTTCATCGATCTTGGCCAGTTTGCGCAAGGCCTTGTCGGACAGTTGTGCGCCGTCGATATCGCTTATCACGCCGGACAGGTCGCGCAGTTTGCCTTCTTCATCAATCAGGCCCGGTTTTTCCTTGCCTGGACGTCCGTAACGAACGAGTTTCATAGTCTTCCTTGGAGTTAATCATTGCCGCTGAGCAGGCTGCCATTTTACCGGATGCGCCGGTCTGCCTGACATGGCCCATGAAAAACAGCAGCAGCCCCGGCAATTGCAGGGCCGCCAGAATCCCGAACGCAACGCGGTAAGCCTCGGGCGGATAATGATGCTGGGCATCAATCGGCCACAGCCCCAGGATCAGGCCAAAGCCTGCCTGCACCAGAAAGGCTCCCGTAAAGATCAGCAAGTTCAGACAAGTGGCCGCCCGCCCCGTCAAACTGGCCGGCATGCTTTGCGCGACAATCGCGTACTCCAGGCCCGCCACCGTACCCAGCAAGGTAAACAGCACGGATAACAAGGGCAGGCCAGGCTGGTAATTGCTGGCCATGCCCAGTTGCACCAGCACGAACAGGACGATGCCGATGGCCGCCACCTGCATCGTCGTGATACCGTGCCGCGCGGCCCATTCCGTCACCATGCCCATGCCGATGGCACCGAAGATGACGGCGGCCATGCCCAGGTACAAAAGATAGGCCACATTATCGTCAGACAAGCCGCCCACGTCGCTGAGCCAGCGCCCTATCCACAGCCCCTGGATGCCAAAAAACACGGTGTGCGGCACCAGGATCAAACGGATGGTGCGGCGAAATGCAGGATCGGCATACACATCGCGCAGGCGGATAGCAGGCGTAGTGGACGTCTGACGTGCAGGCATGGCAGGAGTCAGCAGGCGGATCAGCAAGGCGATGGCCAGTGCCGCGACAGCCAGGCCCAGGAACAGGCCGCGCCAATCCGTGTAATGCAGGACCAGCTTGACGGGCATGGTGGCCGTGGCCGCACCCAGGCCACCGACGGCGATCAGATAACCATGCATGGATGGCAGCCGCGCAGGCGCGACAGCGCCGGAAATGGCTTTCACGGCGGCCATGAAACAGCCGCCCAGGCCGGCCCCCATCACGGCGCGCGCCCACATCAGTTCGGCAAAGCCATGGCCCCGGCTGAACAGGAATACGCCGAGCGCCGCCACCAGCAGCAACAGCAGTTGCACAGTGCGCGGGCCATAACGGTCAAGCGCCATGCCAACTGGCAATTGCACCAGCGCAAACGCCAGGAAAAACACGCTGGTCAGCAAACCCAGCTGCGTGGCCGTCAGCGGCACGGTCGCCAGCAATTCTGAAGTCAGCACGGCATTCACGCCACGCAGCAGACAGGACAGATAATGCCCCAGCGCATACGGTAAAAATATCAGGCAAAACACGGCCACGCCGGATCGTGGAGGGGAGCCGGCGCGTTCCATGCTCAGGCTGCCTGCACCAGGCGGATCACACGCTGCGGTGCATGCACCACTTCCGGCAGGCCAGGATCGAGTTCAAAGAAGAATTTCTCCTGGCCAAATGCAGGCCTTAAATCATCGAACCAAGTTGCTTCTGCATCGAACTTCGCATAAAACGGCCGCCGTACCCAATCCGGATTACGCGCCTGCAAGAACTGCAGTGCAAATACTTTTTCACCGCCGATGTTCACCACGCCATCGATCACGATCTTGCCGGGAAAAGCGCTCATGGAAGGCCCGCGCACGGTGCGCGACAAACCGGATACCTGCTGGTAAGCGGCCTGGAAAATTTCATGCGCCCTGGCCAGCGGCACTTCAAAATAACCACGCGGGCCCGTGTCGCGCTCGACAAACATGTAATACGGAATCGCCCCCAGGCGCGTGCCCGTCTGCCACAGTTCGGCCCAGCTATTCGGATCTTCATTGATGTGGCGTATCAACGGCCCCTGCATACGCAAGGTGGCGCCCGTCGAGACGATGCGCTTGACGGCTTGCTGGGCGATATCCTGGCGCAATTCGACGGCATGGCTGTAATGGCCCATGATGGCCAGGTTCTTGCCCGCCTTGACGATGCGCTCGAACAGGCGCAGCAAGTCATCCGCATCGCGGTCGGACACAAAACGCTGGGGCCAGTAAGCCACCGACTTGGTGCCGATGCGAATGTTCTGGATATGCGCCAGCGCCGGGTCCAGCAAGGGTTCCAGATAGGCGGCCAGCGAACGCGTATTCATGATCATCGGATCGCCGCCCGTGATCAGCACGTCGGTCACTTCCGTATGCAGTTTAAGGTAAGCGGCCAGTTCAGTCGATTCGCGCGCATCAAACTTCATGTCGTCCATGCCGACAAACTGCGGCCAGCGGAAACAGAAGGTGCAATACGCATGGCAAGTCTGGCCCGCGCTGGGAAAAAACAGCACGGTTTGCGCATATTTATGCTGCAAGCCACGCACAGGCGCGTCATTCATGGTGGGTACGTTATGCGTCATCTGCCCGGCCGGATGCGGGTTCATGCCCAGGCGGATGCCGCGTACATACGCATCGATGGCAACCTTGTCCTGGCGTACCAGCACCAGCTCGCGCAAATGCGCATATTGCTCGGACGGCAGCATGTCGCGGTGCGGAAATACCAGGCGGTAGATCGGATCGTCAGGAATATTGTTCCAGTCGATCAATTGATCGAGCACGTATTGATTGGTGCGGAACGGCAAAACGTGTGATACCACTTGCACTGCTTCGCGCTGTTCGGCAGGGAGCCAGTCCCATTGCCGCGCCTGGCTAATGGTCTGCCGCGTATAGGGTTTGAATTTGACGCTGGAAAGTTCATTACTGTCATCGGACATGTTCGACTCCTGTGCGTTAGTGATAACAACTTCCATTAAAGAGCATGAAAATCAGGCTATCTCCGGCCATATTCTTTTCATGGTGCGATATCGCCATGCTGGGAAAGTCATCATAGTTCTTGCCAGAAAGAACCAATTGCCGCACATCAACAAGTCTTCTACTGCATGTATGTAATGAGACATGCAATTAGGCAAGACTTAAGTTTGTTCAATCGCAATTCCATGCAGACCAGTGCGACGTAAATTACGGTTTGGCAACACCTCTCTCGATTTCACAAGGAGTCTTCATGAAACAAATCATCAAGGGCAGTTTGCTATGCCTGGCATGTGCCAGTTTTGCCGTCAGCGCCGCTACGGAACCCACTGAAAAGGACGCCATCGCCATGGCTGAACGGGGCGCCGCCTTCATCAAGGCGCATGGCAAGGAAGAAATGATCAAGAAGCTTATCGCCAAGGATCCCGACTTCGTGCAAGGTTCGCTGTACGTGGACATGCGCGACATCAAGACAGGCATCGTGCTGGCCCATCCGATCAACCCGGCCATCGTCGGCAAGGACTTGACGGATGTGCCGGATGCCAATGGCAAGAAATATCGCCGTGAAATCATTGAACTGGCACAGAAACAGGGCAAGGGCTGGGTCGACTATCTGTACAAGAATCCCGTCAGCGGCAAGATCGAACCGAAAACTACCTACATCCTGCGTGTCAACGACGTAGTACTGGAAGCGGGCCTCTACAAAAAATAGCCAGGCGGGCCAGCATGCCCCGCTTTCAGGGCGGGGTTCCATCACGCCCGATACAGCCACAGGCAGGAGTCAAGATATGCTCGACAAACTACGCATCGGACCAAAATTATTGCTGGCCCCCGCCCTCGTCTTGCTGCTGCTGATAGTCAGTTCGGCCGGCGCCTGGTATGGCATGGTGCGGCAAAATGCTTCGCTGGAAAATATGGTGACTGTACGCATCAGCCACCTAAAGGCGGCCTCGGATGTGGCGAGCGACGCCAAATATGCGCACGGCAATATGTACCAGTTGCTGGCGTGGACCAACGGCAGTTTTGCCAAGGAGCGCCTCGATGCACTGGAACAACAAATCAAGGCACGCCACCAGGCCATCGCCGAACAATTGTCTACCTTGCGCGCCTCGGCGTCGGAAGCTGAACGGGTCTTGATCGATGCAGCGCTCGTGCCTCTGGCGGCGTATCGCAAGGCGGTGCTGGAAACCATGGAAATTGCGCAGATGGATCAATCGATCGCTACCAATTCCATGCTCAAGGCGGAAACACAGTTCACTCAGCTCAACGAGCAGCTGGCGCAATTGTCAAAGCTGGAAACAACCCTCAGCAGCCAGGCGCATGCCACGGCCAGCGCCGAGTTTCGCAGCCTGGGCTGGAGCTTGCTGCTGACCGTTATCCTCTCCATCCTTGCCTCCATCGTGGTGACGGTGCTGGTGCGGCGCGCCATGCTGGGAGAGATACGCGGCATTGCCGACGTCGTGCAAGACCTGGCTGCCGGCAAGCTGATCGCGGGCGCGCCCAATCCTGGCCGAGACGAGATCGCCGACACTTCGCGCGTGCTGGACCAGACCATCGCCAATCTGAACCAGACCTTGCGCACCATTATGGAAGCCGTGCACTCGATCGACACGGCTGCCCGCGAAATTGCCACCGGCAATATGGATTTATCTGCGCGAACGGAAATGCAGGCCAGTTCGCTGGAAGAAACCTCGAGCGCCATGGAAACACTGACGCAAGCCGTCAACAATAATGCCACCAATGCCCAGCTCGCCTGTCAATTAGCAGCCCAGGCATCGACCCTGGCCGTGCAAGGAGGCGCCGCGATGCAGCAGGCTGTGACAATGATGATGACGATACGGGCCAATTCGCGCGAGATCGTGGAAATTATCGGCGTGATCGATGGCATTTCCTTCCAGACCAATATCCTGGCGCTGAACGCGGCCGTGGAAGCGGCGCGCGCCGGCGAACAGGGACGCGGCTTTGCCGTGGTGGCTTCGGAAGTGCGCACCCTGGCGCACCGCTCGGCCGCCGCCGCAAAGGAAATCAAGACCTTGATCGCCACCTCGGTGACCACCATCGATGGCGGCAGTGTGGCGGTACAGCAAGCAGGCGACAGCATGGGCGCCATCGTCGCCTCGGTGCAGCAAGTGAACGACATCATCCAGCGCGTGCAGGCAGCCAGCGCGGAACAGGCATCGGGCATCAATGAAGTCAACACTGCCGTGGCGCAAATGGATGATGTGACGCAGCAAAATGCGGCCCTGGTCGAACAGGCGGCCGCAGCCGCTGCCAGCCTGCAGGATCAGGCCGTCACCTTGTCGTTCGCCGTGGCCGTCTTCACGCTGGACCAGACAGCGGGGTCAACAGTGGTAGCAGTACAGGAAAAACCCAGCGAAGCCGATTCCTTCCAGCATCCAGAAGAGCATAGGGCAAGCCAGGCCGAGCGGCGGGCATTGCAAAGTCCGCTACGCAGCAAGCGGCGCGCCTAGTTTAGCTTAACTCAGCTCCGCATCGGCTTGCTCAAATAGGGAGAACCGGCCAGCACGAAACGCCATGGCACGTCCATGGCTTTTGAAATACCGATGCGCGGCCCGGCCAGCACCGTCACCTCGTTCTCGCGCGCTAGTAACTCGAAAGGCGGCGCGTTCAAATCCAGGCGGTTCTGCAAATGCGTCACGCCCAGCGCCTGGCAGACCTTGCCCGGCCCCGAACACAGCAAACGCACATCGCCGACACCGCGCCGCTCGCGCATGGTCTCCAGGCCCATCACCGGTTCAATCGCGCGTATCAGCACGCCAGCGCCGTGGCCAGGTTCGCGGCAGACAAAATTCAGACACCAATGGATGCCGTAGGAACGGTAGACATAAGCGTGTGCCGGCGGACCGAACATGGCCGCGTTGCGCGGCGTGATACCCGAAAACGTGTGCGAGGCAGGGTCCAGCGCATCGTAGGCTTCCGTTTCCACGATGCGCCCGCCCACGCCATCAACCAGCACGGTGACGCCGATCAGCTGCTGAGCCACGATGGAAGAATCGTCTGCAAAATCGATACCGGCAAGTATGCTTTTCATGGCGCAATTGTAGCGCGCCGCTGCATTCCATCTGTTCCACGCACGCTATCATCATTCTTAAAAATCAATAAATATTATAGATATAGCCATGAAAAGATCGCTTTAGCAAGATAAAAAGCATACTTTTTTACACAATCTATTGCATAGATGAACTATTGCCATCCATAAACAGCGATAATCTCCAGGCACTGCGCCGGACCTCCATCAGCTCCATCCCTTGCAAGGCGCGACAGACAAACCACCCAGTGATGCGAAGAGAATGATGACGATAGCAGCAACGCAAGCGAAGGCAAGTGAAGGTGATCCGGTCGATGCCTTGATGCGTTCCATCCGCATTCCACCGCGCCCCAGCCTGCTGGTCGATTTGCAGCGCGAACTGGCAGAAGCGGATCCATCGCCGCGCAAGATCGCCCGCATCATCGCCGACGATGTCGGCATGTCGGGCGCGCTATTAAAACTGGCCAATTCGCCTTTTTATGGCGCCGCGCGCAAGGCCAAGTCGGTCGAGCAAGGCATCAACTTTCTGGGCATCAACCAGTGCAGCGCCATGATGACGGGCTTGCTGGCGCGCCAGGCGGTCGAAGCGGAAGGCGTGGAACTGAACAATTTCTGGGATGTCTCGGCCAAGCGGGCGCGCGCCGTGGTATTTACATCACGCAAGCTGCGCATCGCCCCACCCGACATCGCCCACACTTTCGGCCTGTTCTGCGATATCGGCGTACCCCTGCTGATGAACCGCTTTCCCGACTACGTCAACACCTATGCGGCGGCGGCCAATGATGCCCAGCACTGTTTCACGCGCCTGGAAGATGCGCGCCACCAGACCAACCACGCCGCCATCGGCTGCCTGCTGGCCCGCAACTGGGGCTTGTCGTCGGACGTGGCCTGGGCCATCCTGCATCACCACGATTACAGCGTGCTGGCCGACCCGTCCACGGATGACGCCATCCGTTCGCTGGTAGCCCTGTCCTTGCTGGCCGAAAAAGGCATTCAGCGCTACCATGGCAACAGTAGCTCGCTGGAGTGGGACAAGGGCGGCGAACTTGCCTGCAAGCATCTCGGTTTATCGGCGGAAGAAACCACAGACCTGCTCGATGAATTGCACGAGATGTTCGATACCGACCACTGATCGCACCGTGCGGCCTCAACGGCCTGTATCATCCCTTCCGGGCGCCAGGCGGCATCGCCGCGGCGCCCGTTTGCTTTAGCTGCTGCTTTAGCTGCCTTACCTGATAACTTAACCATCACGACCACCATGCCTAAAAATAAGCGACCTGTCCCCCGTAAATCCGCCAATAGCCCTGAAGACAAGGACGAAGCCGTCACGCGCATGCTGTGCACGATGGCCCTGAACCTGGCGGAGCAGGAAGACAGCGAGTCGCAAGGCACGGTGCTGGCCGAGCAGGCCGTCGAGTTTGGCCGCATCATCCGCAAGAATCTGAACCAGAAGAAAGATGAAGTGCTGTACGACGCCATCGAGCGGTCGAAATATGAAGACGTGGGCGCTTATCAGTATCTGCGCCAGCATATCGAGGAAGCCTCGTCGGTGGTGGTGATCCGCCGCGAAAACGCCGCATCGATGGAAATCAACGCCTTCGTGGTGCCACTGCTGGTACAAAGTACGGGTGGCTTAAAGCAGGCGGACACGTTCCAGGACCAGCCGGCATTCGAAGCGCTGGTGAAAAGTTTCCAGCAGGCTGAGCTGGAAAGCGCCAAGGCCAAGGTGGTCCTGATGAGCCATGCCTACGACCTCGATGAAATCGACCGCATCACTTACAGCCATCTGCATGAAATGGTGCGCGAAGCCTATACCTCGATGACGGACAAGAAAATCGTCGCCGCGCCTGGCCTGGAACGCAGCATCGTGGGCTGGAGCGAGACGGCTTTCGGTCCACAGGACACGGCCGTGGAATTGCGCTTCCTGCTGGGCTTTGCCCTCAAGCGCGTGGACGATCCGTTCTATGTGGAACCGAAAGATGAAGCGGCGCTGGACGCCTGGTTCGATGCACGCATGGCCCGCTACCAGCAGTGGACCAGCGACGTGGCTGAGCTCGTCAAACGCTGCCTGGCCCCCGCCGGCACGGCGCTGGAAGTCAGTTTCCTGTACCAGGATCTGTTCCACGGTGGTAAGGAACAAGGCATGGCCGAATATGCGATGCTGCAAATGATGTCGGGCATCAATCATGCACTGGCAGAAAATAATGCTGCCCCTGCTGATGTTTCCGTGATCGTGGGTCCTGCCGATGAGCATGGCGAAATGCTGCTGCGCGTGAATGTCCATGCGGCTGGCGGCGCATTGCTGCACAGCGCAGACAAGCCGCTGGACCTGGCGGCCGACTTGCAGGATGAAGTGGACGACATCTGCGACGCGCTGGCCACCATCGGTGTGAGCCAATTGTCGGTGGCCTTGCGCTTCGACGCCAAAGGCCAGCCGCTGGAAGTGCAGGCTTACTCGCCAGCCTAGCGTTCCAGTCTGAACAGGCTAACCAGTTCCGACAACTGATGCGCCTGTTCCTGCATCGCTTGCGCGGCCGCCGCGGCCTGTTCCACCAGCGCCGCATTTTGCTGCGTCACGTCGTCCATGCTGATGATGGCCTGGTTGACTTGCGCGATGCCTTCGCTCTGCTCATGCGTGGCCGCGCTGATGTCGTGCATGAAGGCCGTCACCTTGGCGATGCCTTCGACCACCTGCTGCATGGTCTCGCCGGCCTGGCTGGCCAGCACGCCGCCCTGCTCCACCTGCGCCACAGACACGCCGATCAAGTCCTTGATTTCCTTCGCAGCGCCAGCCGCTCGCTGCGCCAGGCTGCGCACTTCACCCGCCACCACGGCAAAGCCACGCCCCTGCTCGCCGGCGCGCGCCGCTTCCACGGCCGCATTCAAGGCCAGGATATTCGTTTGAAAAGCGATGGCGTCGATCACGCCCGTGATCTCGGCGATCTTGCCTGACGACTGGCCGATCGCCCCCATGGTATCGACCATGCGCGCCACCACGGCGCCGCCCTGCTGCGCCAGTTGCGCGGCGTCGCCGGCCAGCGCGCTCGCCTGCTGCGCATTGCCCGCATTCTGGCTGACGGTGCCCGTCAGCTCTTCCATCGAGGCAGCCGTCTGCTCCAGCGAACTGGCTTGCGCCTCCGTGCGCGCCGACAAGTCCAGGTTGCCATTGGCGATTTCCTTGGAGGCGGCCGCAATCGCCGTCGCATTGCCGCGGATCTGGCGCACGGTAGTAGCCAGGTCTTGCTGCATGCGCGCGATGCTGTGCAGCAGGCTGCCATCGTCCCCCGTGCGCAAGGCCACCGGCGCCGATAAATCGCGTCCGGCGATGCGGCGCGTCACGTCGCCCGCATAGGCAGGTTCGCCGCCGAGCGCGCCCAGCACGCTGCGTATCACTTGCCAGCCCAGCGCCAGCATCACGGCCAGGGCGGCGATAAAGAACCACAGGAACTGCATGGCCGCATGCCAGAAAGCGTTCTCGATATCGTCATTAAAAAAGCCCGTGCCTATCCACCAGCCCCAGGGTTTAAACGCGATGATGCCATTGAGCTTGGCCACCAGCTGGCCATCGCGGCGGCTCTTGACGGAGACCAGGCCCACTTCCTCTTTCGCCAGCGCTTCGATATACGCCAAAGAGTCGGGCCGGCCATCCATGGTTTCGCCTTCGGCAATCACGCCGATATTTTTCGGATTCGGATGCACCAGGTTCAAGCCATTCGGCAAGCGTGCCCAGTAATAGCTTTTGCCATCGTTATTGAGCTGGGTCAGCGCTTCCTTCGCTGCCGCCTGCGCCTGTTCGCGCGTGAGCTGGCCCGACAATTCCAGGCTGTGATAATGGGCGGCCAGGTGCTGACCCATCTTGAGCATATTGATAATTTGCGCCTGGCGGTCATGCTGCATGGCCTGGTAGAGATTGCGCAGGCTGTAGGCGCCCAGCATGGCCATGGCCAGCAGTGCGGCGCCGACCAGCAGGATCAGACGGTGGGACACTTTCATGTGTAATCCTTTATTGATGCGTATCGACAGGCGTGCCGGGTCCCTGCCCGGCTGTGGCGCGGGCAGATAATGGACGGCAGGGGAAGCTAGCGCCTGGGTTTGACGGCGAGATGCGGCATGAAGTATTCAGGCCGCAGTTTGCGGGTGATTTCCAGCACCGGCAGCACGTGATCGAGATGGCTGCGCATGGCGGCGACGGCGTGCTGCGGATCGCCTGAGGCGACCGCTTCCACCACCTTGCCATGCTCCGCCATCACGTCGCTCATGCGCCCTTCCAGAGGGAGCGTCAGCTGGCGATAGCGGTCCATCTGGGTTTTCGCCTGCAGGATCATGGGCCAGACACCGGGATAACCGGACAATTCGGCCAGGGCTGCATGAAAGTTCTCATCGGTGCGGTGAAAGCCCCGTATATCGTTGTTCGTGATGCATTCAGCCTGCGCGGCCAAAATAGCCCGCAGCCTGGCAATGCCTTCCGGCGTGGCCCGTTGCGTGGCTTTTTCAATGATGGCCGTCTCCAGCGCGCAGCGCACCAGCATCGCTTCTTCCAGCGAGTCGAGGGGAATCCGGGCGACAAACGTGCCCACGCGCGGCAGCACTTCGATCAAGCCTTCCTCGGCCAGCCGCTGCACCGCTTCATGCACGGGCGTGCGGCTGGTACCCAGTTCTTCGGCCAGTTCCTTCTCCACGATGCGGGTGCCGGGCAGCATGCTCATGTCGACAATACGCTGGCGCAGCAGGCCGTACACGCGGCGCGCGGCGCTGACGCCGGTTTCGCCATCGGCCGAAGAAAGAGTAGACGTCAGATTCATAGACTTGTTTGTAGACTTATTTTTAGCGGTATAGCAAATTAAACGGGAAAAACTGCGGTTTCGATGATACAGCTTCTACGCTCAGCCGGCAGGCATTTCCGTGCGCGCGATGATGGCGCCGCGCTGGCCTATCACGCAGGCAGCCAGGCGGTGCCCTGCCGCTGCGGCTACGGCAGGTGGCTGGCCCGCCAGGCGTGCCGCCACATAGGCTGCGCCGAAGGAATCGCCGGCCGCCGTGGTGTCGACCACGCGCGCCACAGGCTGGGCAGCCACTTCTTCCTGTTCGCCCTGGCTCCAGACGATGCAGGGCTGGGCGCCGCGCTTGAGCACGATTTCGGGCACGCCCAGCGCCGCCGTGCGCGCCAGTACCTGCGCGATGCTGGCCGGCCCATACAGCGCCTCTTCATCGTCCAAGGTCAGCAAGGCCAGCGACGACAGGCTCAGGATGCGGTGGTAAATCGAAGCGGCGGCATCGGCGCTTTCCCATAAGCGGGGGCGGTAGTTATTGTCGAAGATGATCTGGCCGCCCTGGGCATGGCATTGCGCCAGGGTCGCCAGCAGCAATTCGCGGTCAGCCGGCGGCAGGATCGCCAGGCTGATACCGGACAAAACCACATGGCGCGCGCCAGCCAGCTCACGCAAGATGTCCGGCGCCTGCGCGCGGCGCATCCAGTGGCGTGCCGCCGAATCGCTGCGCCAGTAATGGAAGTTGCGCTCGCCCTGGCCATCGGTCTCGATCAGGTACATGCCCGGCAGCTTGTCGTCCAGGCGCTGCACGCAGCGCGTGCTGATGCCCTCTTCCTGCCAGCTGGCGCACATATCGTCGGACAGTCCATCGGTGCCCAGCGCCGTCACATACGCGACCTGGTGCTGGCGCGTATCGAGCAGGCGGGCCATATACAGCGCCGCATTCAGCGTGTCGCCGCCAAAGCGGTAAGCCATGGCCTGCTCCTGCTGCTGTTCCTTGCGCTGCAATTCGATCATGCATTCGCCGATCACGAATACGGTAACTGGTGCGTTCACTACGGTTTCCTCTCAAAGGCAAAGCCAGCTGCCGCGCCGGCATCACGAAAGATGCGCGGCGCGGCGCCTGCCGGTATTACTTTTTATCCCAGGTCGAACCAAACAGGTTCGACTGGCCGATGGCCGGGAAGTCCACGAAAGCCTTGCTGCAATCGACGACCTTGTCCACATCGACCGCCTGCGTGGCTGTGCCATTGACCGTTACGCGTTCGGCGGCATTGGCGAAGATCGGCAGATTCGTGCCCTTGATCGTCAGATTGGCATCGGACGACGTCATCGTCGTGGCGTTCGGCGAGTCGGTCACCACATTGTTCAGGCTCATCACCAGAGGATACTGCGGATTGTCGAAACCGCCCGTATTGGCCTTGAAGCCCTGCAGCTTGATGGCCGTGTTACCGAGGATGCGCACGTTATCGAGCGTGATATCGTGGAAGTTCGGGTACAGAGGACCGGCCGCCGGCAATGCCTTGGTGCTGTAGTAGGTGGTAAACAGCAGCGCGTTCTGCGCATCGCGGATGCAGATATTGCGGTAGTGGACATTGCTCACTTCGCCGCCGCGTGCATAGTCGGACTTGATGCGCAGACCCTCTTCCGAATGCGTGAACGAGTTGTCGTAGACCTCGACGTTGGTCACGCCGGCGTTGGTTTCACTGCCCACCGAAATGCCATGGCCCCAGTAGATGTGGTTATGCGCGATCAC